>Ga0187893_10003350_pt1 | contig 32714 bp, 28 predicted proteins | sample MA1701074metaG_FD_139574 | JGI IMG/M metagenome (GOLD analysis project Ga0187893, IMG submission 139574) | White microbial mat communities from a basaltic lava cave in the Kipuka Kanohina Cave System on the Island of Hawaii, USA - MA170107-4 metaG ...
CCAGCCGAACGATCCACCTTTTCATGCCGATCCTCCTTGTCCGCGGGCAACGTGCCCGCAATCAAGAGGATCGGCTCTTTACCTCCGAAACCCGCAACTTCAGCCGGAACGATCCACTAGGCCTCGTCGTCGGGGCCCTGCTGATCGGGCCGTGGCTGATCGGATCAAGGCAGATGGAAGACAAGCGCTTGCGGCGCATCGAGGACAAAATCGACCTGATTTTGAACTATCTCGGCCTCTCCTACGACCCGCATACCAACGTCCCGGCCGACGTGTTGGGGGCCATCCGCGCGGGAGAAAAGATCGAGGCCATCAAGCGCTACCGCGCCGCCACCGGCGCCGACCTGGCCGAAGCCAAGGAGCGAGTCGAAGAATTGCAAGAACAACTGAGCGTGTGACGCGAAACTCAGGAAGCAAATCTGTCCACGGATTTTTTTGCTGAAACGGTTTGGTTCCGAGTTGGCCATTGCGGGCTTTGCGCCTCCGCGTGAAAAATCCTCACGCAAAGGGGTTGCGTCCAATAATCGGGGGGCGGCCCGACCCGAGAAGTTTGGACCGAGAATTATGGCCGAATTGCAACTACCATGCTTGCTACCATGCTTGGTAGGAATAGGATCGCTCTCATGGAAAGGGAAATCAAAAAATGACTGTTGTGCCAGTTATTGTTGTAGCGGCTCTGGCCGCGGCGGCCGTTGTGTTTCTGATTCTTCGCGCTCGTGGAGGCGGCTGAGGGCCGGACAAACCCTGCTAGGCGTTGCCTGGCCATCACGGCCCGCCATCCTCCGCAGTCGTCACGGCAGAAAGTACTGCTGCGCCGCTGGATCAAACTGCATGGCGTCCAAGTTGTCGAGGACCCACGCGGCCAGTTCCCGCACGTCGGAGTCGTAGGGGACCAGCTCCTTCAGCGCGTTTTGGAGGCTCTTCAGGTAGCAACTCGAAGCCCGCTCCCGCTCGACGGCCGTGGCGATGAACTCCAGCGCGTCGCGGACTCCGTGTTTCGCGGCCAGAGGAGCGAACTCGTCTCGCCGAAAGGTATGGGTGATCTGAAGCCCTTCCCACGTTTCATAGACGGCGGCGTCCAATTCGACGTAATCCAGGCTTTTGAGGGCCAGATAGGCCGCGGCCGGGTTTTCGCCGTGAACCATGTAGCGGTGCAAACCTTCGGGAACGCGGTCGTCCTCCAACTTCGTCACCGCCCGGAGCCACGAATCGCAGAGGTGGTCGTCCCGCCGAAGGCCATCGAGAAAGATCTCGGCCGCATCGGCTTCCCATTCGTGCATCACCACGATCGAGGTCAGCCCGGAATAGAAGGGCAAGTACGCCAGAATGAGCTCGCGGTCGGCCTCGCCAGTCAAGTGTTTGACGGCCGACAGAAGGTGACAATCGGCAAGGCGCGTTCCGGTGCCGAATTCCTGCAAGAGCAACTCAAGGTTCTCTGAAGCTACGTCGGCCAACAGCCGGATTTGCGGATCGTTCTCCGCATGGGAGGTTTGCCGGGCGGAGGTTTCCAGGACTTCTCGGATGTATCGCCGAACCTCTTCCGGCGACCCATTGGCTGGTAAAAGTATCGCGTCGAGTTCAGCCGGGTCGGGCTTGAGGCCCCTTTGCGCGGCCCAGGATTGCTCTTTTGCGGATTCCTTAATCGCCTGTTGACCGGCCGCCGTCCGACAAAACGCCAGCTCACTTTCCGCCGTTTCCAACCTCAACCGCAATCGTCGAACTTCCGCGGCCATCCGTTCCAGCTCGGACGCCGCCGGGTCGACGCCACGAGTGGGACGCTTCGCTGCAAAGCCGGAAAGAAGCCCGAGCAACAGAACACCACAAACACTCACCAGCATGAACGTTCGAGACATGGAATTGACTCCCGCTGCACAAGAACACTTTCGTTGATCCGCGTTGCGGACCGGCCAGGAAACCACGGGGGCTCCATTACTTAAGACGTCGACGGGCCCCCGCCGGTTCGCAAGAATTCGCGGGATTTTGTGCGCCAAACACGCTGCTTTCACCAAGCGCGTGATTTCCCGCGAAACGATCGATAGAATCAAAGAGATGTCGCAGCAGAAACCCTCCACAATGCCGCCCGAGCTTCCTCCGGGCTACGGGCGCTATTTTGGGCCGAATTACTATGGCGAACAGGATGAGAATGGCATCGACCTGTCGCTCATTCGTGAGAATCTGAAGCGGTCGCCGCTGGAACGCATTCGCCGGGCAGCGGCCGCAGAATGTGAGGTCAGGCTCTTGCTGGAGGTGGGACGACGCCACCGTGAAAACGCCGTTCGAGCAAATCGTTGACCTGCTTCGCGCGCACGCGGTCGAATTCATCGTGATCGGCGGGCGCGCTGAAGTGTTGCTGGGAAGTGCCAGGATCACGATGGACACGGACATCTGCTATCGCCGAACGAGCGGAAACCTAGATCGCTTGGCAACCGCGCTTCGAACCTTGAATCCGACTCTTCGTGGGGCGCCGCCCGATCTGCCGTTTCGTCTCGATGCGGAATCGCTGGCCCTGGGGAACAACTTCACGTTTTCCACCGAATCCGTCGGGGACTTGGATCTCTTGGGCCACGTCGAACCGATCGGGGGATACGAAGAACTGGCAGCGCGGGCAGAGATCATCCGGTTTGGCGACGTGGATTTGAAAGTGGCGAGCCTCGACGACCTGATCCGCATCAAAGAGCACATCGGCCGCCCCAAGGACCGCGACTCGCTCATGCACCTGCTTGCCATCAAGCGAATCCGGGACGAATCGGTCTGATCGTCGGTCGCCATGAATCAGATTCGGACCCGCAACGATCAAACCTGAGTTTGAACGGTATGCCTGGTTGGGCGGGCTGCGGAAATGGAGTTAAGCCGCCATTACCCTCAATTTCAAGGAATCCTGTCGGGCACACGGAGTGACCAGGCGCGGCATCTCGTCATAGGTCTTTCCATCAAGCTCCCGACCGGCGAGATCTTTCCAAACGCCGTCAAAAAACCGGCAGGCAGGGCGGAAATATGCTTGACAATTCGAGGTCGCTCCGAGTAGAGTGCTCGGTCGGCTCTTGACAATCGTTTCGACTTGTCAAGGGTTGGCCTGCGAGCGCGTCGTCGGGAACGAGTCAAATCGGAAATGTCGGTTCAAACGTCCGCGCACCGTATTCTGCGGTGGGATTCCTGTAAGTCGTCGCGTGTGCCTGCAGACGTTGACGCCATTTTGGCCTGTTGTAGTAATAATAATAAGCGAAGCAGCGTCGGGTTTCTCTGCTTTTCTGCTTTTTCTGCCCCCGTGGCTTGACAAAACGTTTGGTTCGGAATACGTTAGGAAACCAGCGGGCGACGATTCCCGCCTGAGGGCGCGAGGTGTCTTTAACTCCCTATTTCAGATGTAGGCTTGGCAGCATCTACCTGGGTGACGCTCGGGACGTACTCGACGCACGCGTTCAACCTGAATCCGTAGACCTGATTATGACGAGTCCGCCATTCGGTCTCGTTCGGAAAAAGGACTACGGGAATGTTGACGCATCTCGGTACGTCGCTTGGTTTAAGCCTTTCGGCGAGCTGTTCCGGCGTGTTCTGAAGGAGACGGGGTCTCTGGTGATCGATATCGGCGGATCATGGATTGCCGGACAACCGACAAGAAGTCTGTATCATTATGAACTTCTGATCATGCTTTGCCGCGAATGTGGGTTCCATTTGGCACAAGAGTTGTATTGGTGGAATCCTGCGAAACTACCAACGCCGGCGGAATGGGTCACCGTACGCCGCATACGAGTAAAAGACGCGATCAACTGTGTCTGGTGGCTTTCTCCGACACCGTGGCCCAAGGCCAGTAACCGCCGCGTACTCGTTCCATATAGTGACTCCATGCGCGAGCTATTGGCGAACGGATATCGTCCGAAGCGTCGCCCGAGCGGACACGATATCAGTGACAAGTTCGCGGTAGACAACGGTGCGGCGATCCCCCCGAACCTCATCGCGATCGCGCATACCGAAAGCAACTCGTATTATCAAAAATATTGTAAAGAAAACGAAATTAAACCCCATCCGGCGCGGTATCCCAGCGAACTCCCAGAATTCTTTATTCGCATGCTTACGGACCCCGGCGACGTTGTTGTCGATCCGTTCGCAGGCAGCTGTGTGACGGGCGAAGTCGCCGAACGGCTCGGGCGAAAATGGCTCTGCATTGAGCTTGTTGAAGGTTACCTAAAGGGTGCCATGGGACGATTCGTTCGACCTAAGCGTCAAGCCCAATCGACGCTACTCCCGCTGCGCGAACGTCGGGAAGTCGAATACAAGCTCTCCAATCCGGCGGCGCTTTGGAACGGGTTCCAAGAACGAGCGCTTTCAATCGACGGTGGGAAGCGCCGTCAGGCTGCGACCCCCAGGAGGAACCGCTCCAAACGTAGTATGTAGCATGCCAGCAGTTTCACCACGGGAACTCGTACAAGCAATCTTCAGCGCTACCCAGGATTCTGGTTACTCAAGCGTACTCTTGTCGCCGCTGCGCGAGCAGCCGCGGAAATTCGTCTTCAAATCGCCTGACGTAACGAATTTCAACCTCTGGGTTTACGCATGGACCCTGACCCACGGCGGACGCCCATCGCTGCCCCATGAATACCGTATCCAGATGACAACTGTTCGATCTCCACTTGCTGACAACGCAATGGGATACACCGTTCTCATCGGCTACGAGCCAAGTATGAATGTGTTCGGTGGATTCGACCTGACGCGGCATCGCACATTTACGGTGGGTTCGCCATCCGTCCAAATCGATGTGCGCACGTTGCGTCAGGCGCTCCAGGATGGGTTTGCATTCGATCGAAAGTCGAATCAGGAAATCGCCATCGGAATTCGCCCGGATCACCTCGTTAATTATGTGGTAAATGCCACTACTCTGCACAGGCTCGGGAAACAGCCGCAAACCTTCGAGTTGCTTACAAGGGCGTCGTCGTTGCAGGCCATTCCCGAAGATGACATAGCCGAACTAAATCACGCTCGACAACGAATTGTCCTGACCGTTAGTCGTCTATCACGGCTTGCCAGTTTTCGGGAGCAGGTACGAAACGCATACGGCGAACGCTGCGCGGTAACGCGGATTCAGCTTCGATTGGTGGACGCCGCGCACATCCTGCCGGTCGGTGCACCCGGAAGCATCGATGACGTGCGTAACGGGATCGCCCTTTCACCGACCTGCCACCGGGCTTACGACAACGGCCTCATTTTTCTCGACGCGGTTTACAATATGCGAGTCAATCCGGACAAGGAGTCTGCGCTTCAGGCGATGAATCTGACTGGCGGTCTACACGACTTCCGGGCGTCGCTCGGACGAATTCACCTACCACAAGATAAGAGACTGTGGCCGGATCCGAGGTTTATCGAAAAGGCGAATCGGGCGCGCGGCATCGCTGTGTGAATACAGTTTCGGACAAGTTGTCCGGCCCTTTTCATTGGGGACATAGTCATGACGGCATCAGAAATCTGGGCGATCGTGAGTAGTATCGTTTCGTTGGCGTTTTCAGTGCTGGCGATCTGGTTGACTCTTTACCTCTATATTCGCGCGAAGGAGACGGAAAAAAGTACTGCAACTACTCTAACAAAAATCGAAGGACAAACAGACGCCTTACAAAGGATAATCGGTCGCCAATTGGATCGCCTGACGAAGTCTCTGACGGATCGGCCGGAAGTCCGACAAGAAGAGTTGGTTTTCCAGCTAATCCCAGTTTTAGAGAAAATCCAGGGTAGCCTGCTTGCGGAAGCGCGTGGAGGGGAAAAGCTCTCGACTGCCCAATCGCGTGAAACTACCCTCGCATACGCTGCGCTCTATTTCTACATCTCCCAAGCTAACTTCTGGAGTCAGCTCAATCTTCCGGCTGCTGACGACTTCGACCTGAACAACAGCGTCCAGACCGAAGCGAAAGCGCTTTTGGACCTAAGTGCGCAAGATTTTCAAATTGTCGCTCGCGTTCTCGAAAATCTCGACCTGAGTCGGATAGAGGGATCCGGAGCCGAAGTTCTGTTTCTCCGAACAAGAGACTTCTGGCGAACTTTGGTGCGGACATCGTCCGACGTATTCGTCCTTAGAAGTAAGGCAAAGGAGGACCAAAAACCGAAGTGAACCAGGATCATCCTACTTGGATGATGCTACGGCAAGAGTGAAGCAGAGGTAGATTATGAAAATCGACTCACCGCACGATGACACTCATCCACTGCGACCAGAATCCGACCCGCGCGAGATTGCGCGGCGATTTGCCGAGCGCTCAGGCGACAAGCCCCCGGAGCGGATCGGGCCCTACAAGATTCTCGGTGTGCTCGGCGAAGGGGGCATGGGCATCGTCTACCTCGCCGAGCAGGAAAAGCCCATCCATCGACGAGTGGCCCTCAAGATCATCAAGCTGGGGATGGACACCAAGCAGGTGATCGCCCGCTTCGAGACCGAGCGGGAAGCACTGGCCCTGATGAACCACCCCAACGTGGCCAAGGTCTTCGACGCGGGGGCGACGGAGACCGGGCGACCGTATTTCGCGATGGAATACGTCGCCGGCATCCCCATCACCGATTACTGCGACAAGCACCGACTGAGCACCGATGAACGGCTGCGCTTGTTCATGGAGGTGTGCCAGGCCGTTCAGCACGCTCACCAGAAGGGAATCATTCACCGCGACATCAAACCATCCAACGTCCTGGTCAGCGTACAGGACGAAAAGCTTGTGCCCAAAGTGATCGACTTCGGCGTGGCCAAGGCCACTCAGCAACGCCTCACCGAGCGGACGCTGTTCACGGAGCAAGGCCAACTCATCGGTACGCCCGGCTATATGAGCCCGGAACAGGCGGAGATGACCGCCCTGGATATCGATACGCGGACGGACATCTACTCGCTGGGCGTGGTGTTGTATGAACTTCTGGTGGGGGCTTTGCCATTCGATACAAAAACGCTGCTTCAAGGCGGCTTCGCGGAAATCCAGCGCATCATCCGCGAGGTCGAGCCGCCCAAGCCGAGCACCAAATTGAGCAGTCTCGGCGCCGATTCAACGACCATCGCCCAGAAACGCCGGACCGAGCTACGAACGTTGGCCAGGCAGATCCGCGGTGACCTCGACTGGATCGTCATGAAGTGCCTGGAGAAGGACCGTACGCGGCGCTACGACACCGCCAACAGTCTTGCCCTGGAAATCGGGCGCTACCTCAACAGCGAACCCATCCTCGCCGGCCCACCCAGCACAACCTATCGCATGAGGAAATTCGTCCGCCGCAACAAGGGACAAGTGTTCGCTGCGGCCTCGATCCTGATCGTGCTGCTGGCCGGACTGGGCGGCACGAGCTTCGGGCTGGTTCAAGCCCGGCGCGAACGGGCCGCGGCGGAACAGGCCCGCAACGAATCCGACACCGTTACGCAGTTCCTCTCTGACACGATTGCCTCCGCCGATCCGGGGAAAGAAGGCAAGGATGTCACCGTTCGGGAAGTGATAGACAGGGCCGCGCAGACCATCGGCGAGAAATTCAAGGACAAACCACTCATCGAGGCCCGGCTTCGACACACCATTGGCGGGACCTACTGTTCCCTGGGTCTCTACTCCAGCGCCGAAGCGCACGCCGCCGAGGCGGCAGCCGTCTATCGCCGGACCAAGGGTGACCAGGATCCGGCCACGCTCGCAGCGATGGAAAACCTGGCGGACGCACTTTCCAATCAAGGTCGCTACGCCGAGGCCGAGGAGCTTGACCGCAGGACGCTGGAGGTCCGGCGCCACGTCCTGGGCGAGGAGCATCCGGATACGCTGCGGTCGATGAACGACCTGGCGGTCGACCTTTTCACTCAAGGCCACCACGCCAAGGCGGAGGAGCTTAACCGCAGGACCCTGGAGGTCCTGCGCCGCGTTCTGGGCGAAGAGCATCCGGATACGCTGAAGTCGATAAACAGCCTGACGGCCATTCTTTCCCTACAAGGCCGCTACGCCGAGGCAGAGGAGCTTTACCGCAAGACGCTGGAGGTCCGGCGCCGCGTCCTGGGCGAGGAGCATCCGGACACGCTGTGGTCAATGACCAACCTGGCGTACAATCTTTCCAATCAACGCCGCTACGCCGAGATGGAGGAACTTCTCCGCAAGACGCTGGAGGTCCAGCGCCGCGTCCTGGGCGACGAGCATCGGGGTACGCTGTGGTCAATGACCAACCTGGCGCTCAGCGTTGACCGTCAAGGCCGGTACGCCGAAGCGGAGGACCTTTACCGCAGGACGCTGGAGGTCCAGCGCCGCGTCTTGGGCGAAGAGCATCCGGACACGTTGTGGTTGATGAGCGGCCTGGCGGAGAGCACTTACGATCAAGGCCGCTACGCCGAGGCGGAGGAGCTTGACCGCAAGACGCTGGAGGTCCGGCGCCGCGTCCTAGGCGAGGATCATCCGGACACGCTGATGTCGATGCACAACCTGGCGAACAGCTTTTACAGTCAAGGCCGCTACGCCGAGGCGGAGGAGCTTTACCGCAAGACGCTGGAGGTCCAGCGCCGCGTTCTCGGCGACGAGCATCCGGAAACGCTGGGGTCGATGGGCAATCTGGCAGCAGTGCTCGTCACCCAGGGAAATGTGGAGGAGGCCCGTCCGTTGGTGTCTGAACTGATTGCGTTGCGTCGCAAGAAGGCAGAAAGCGACGCCACCCTTGAGGTAAGGAATATCCTTGCGTGGATGCTGCTTACGTGTGAGCCAGAAGATCTGCGCAATCCGGCGGCCGCCTTGCCGCTTGCCGAAACGGCAGTCGAGCAGACTGGCGGCGGAGCTTGGAATTTTCTCGATACGCTAGCCCTCGCTTACTGGCGAACCGGCGCTGTCGACCGAGCGGTGGAGACCCAGCGAAGGGCTCTTTCCGTGCTGCCGCAGCAGCATGGTCTGGATCGCACGACGCTTGAGGGATGGCTCGGCGAATACCTGGCCGAGCAGAAGAATTTTGCGGAATCCGAGTCGCTTCTGCTAGGTGTACACGATGCTCTTGCGAAGCGCGAGCACGTACCGGCCGAGGAGATGAAAGAGTCGCTGGAGCGCCTCGCGAAACTCTACGAGTCTTGGGACGCCGCCGAGCCAGGGAAGGGTTACAACTCGAAGGCCGCCGACTTTCGCGAGAAACTCGAAGACTTTTCTTCGCTTTCCGCATCAACCTCCCCGCCCTGACGACTACCATCGAGAAAATAAGATAAACAGGTGCCGTTTTGCAGAGGTTCAAGCAGCCGGAAATGCGGCCGGTTGTAGCGGCCGTGCTTGATGCGGGCCATCGGGGGCGCTATTCTGCGCGGTCGTTTGTGAGGCCAAAGGTATGGACGTGATCGAAACGAAGCTGATCGGCGCGGACGCCCAGTTCCGCGAGAACGCAGCGCACATGGAGAGCCTCGTGGCCGAGCTGCGCGGGCGGCTCGCGAAGGTGGCCCAGGGCGGCGGGGAAACCACGGTCGAGAAGCATCGAAAAAGAGGCAAGCTCTTCGTTCGCGACCGCATCGAGCGGCTGATCGATTCCGAAAGCCCGTTTCTGGAGTTCAGTGCCCTGGCCGCCAACGGCGTCTACAACGACGACGCTCCGGCCTCGGGGATCGTCACGGGCATCGGGCGGGTGGCGAACCGCGAGTGCATGATCGTCGCCAACGACGCCACGGTGAAGGGTGGGACGTATTACCCCATCACCGTCCGCAAGCACCTTCGGGCCCAGGAGATCGCCGAGGAAAACCACCTGCCGTGCATCTACCTCGTCGATTCGGGCGGAGCGTTTTTGCCGCTGCAAGCCGAGGTCTTTCCCGACCGCGATCACTTCGGGCGGATTTTCTACAACCAGGCGCGAATGTCGGCGGTGGGTATTCCGCAGATCGCCGTCGTAATGGGCTCTTGTACCGCGGGCGGGGCGTATGTTCCCGCGATGAGCGACGAGACCGTCATCGTGCGAAACCAGGGTACGATTTTTCTGGGCGGCCCGCCATTGGTGAAGGCCGCCACGGGGGAGGAAGTCACGGCCGAAGAGCTGGGCGGCGCGGACGTTCATTGCAAGACTTCGGGCGTGACCGATCATTACGCGGCCAACGACGAAGACGCTCTGGCCATCACCCGGCACGTTGTCGAGCATCTCAATCGGCCATCGAAGACAACCATCGAGACCCGCGAACCGGAGGACCCGTTGTACGATCCGAAGGAGATTTACGGGATTATTCAAAAGGACATCCGCAAGCCGTACGACGTTCGTGAAGTGATCGCCCGCATTGTGGATGGCAGCCGGTTTCACGAATTCAAGGCCCTGTACGGTTCCACCTTGATTACCGGTTTCGCCCACGTCTGGGGCTATCCCGTTGGGATTCTGGCCAACAACGGCGTTCTTTTTTCCGAAAGCGCGCTGAAGGCGACGCACTTCATTGAAATGTGCAGCCAGCGGCGCATTCCCCTGGTGTTCCTGCAGAACATCACCGGCTTCATGGTCGGGCGGAAATTCGAGGCCGGCGGCATCGCCAAGGACGGAGCGAAAATGGTGGCCGCGGTCGCGAACGCCTCCGTGCCCAAATTCACGGTGATCATCGGCGGCTCGTATGGCGCCGGCAATTACGGCATGTGCGGTCGGGCGTATCAGCCGCGGATGCTGTGGATGTGGCCCAACGCGCGGATTTCTGTGATGGGCGGCGAGCAGGCCGCCAACGTGCTGCTGACGGTCAAGAAGGACCAACTCGCTTCGGCAAGTGCCACGCCGATGACGCTCCATGAGGAGGAAGAGTTCAAGCGCCCCACCTTGGACAAATACGCCGAGGAAAGCAGCGCCTATTTTAGCACCGCCCGGCTGTGGGACGACGGGGTGATCGACCCCGCCGACACACGCACGGTTCTCGCTTTGGGTCTCGCTGCGTCGCTCAATTCGCCTTTCCCCAAACGCCGCGTCGGCGTTTTCCGCATGTAGAGCGCTGCCCGGTCTTCCTTTGCCGTCTACCGGACACTTGCCGCGCGTTTCGAGTTCGTATCCTTTGCAGTGACGATTGCCCCGGTCCGATAGACTGCCTAGAATTCCGAGTATCGCGTTTGGTTTCGGGGGTTGAGCCGGCAATGAGCGATTGGCTGGATGCAGAACGTCGAATGGAGCGGGCACAGCGGCTGTGCGAATCCCAGCGTTGGGAGGAGGCTCTGGCCGAGGTGGACGCCGCGATCTCCATCAATCCCGACAATGCCCAATGGCAGGCGCAGAGGGGGTTCCTCCTTCAGGAACTGGACCGGGACGCCGAAGCGGTCGAAGCCTACGAATCCGCTTTCGCTCTCGAGCCCGCCGAGCGCCATGTGGCCGTCGCTTTGGGATTGGCATTGATGCGCCTCGGTCGACTCCCGCGATCGTTGGACGTTTTCGAAGCGCTGGCAAAGCGTTTTCCGGATTTTGAGCCGGCCTATTGCCACCGCATTCACTTGTATTCTCAGCTCGGGCAGCTCGATCGTGCCGAGGAAATGTTCTACCTCGCCCAGCAAATCGATGAAAAATGTCCGACCTGTTTCGTGAACATGGGTGACGTTCTTCGCGCCAGGGGAAGCGTCTCCCGGGCGATGTATTGTTGGCAACAAGCGCTGGCCCTCCAGCCGGACTATCCCGGGGTCCACTGGCGAATCGCCGACGCGCACCGTGAGCAAGGCAACGCCGACAAAGCTCGAAGGCATTACATCCTCGAACATCGAAACGAACCCGGAAATACCGGAGTCCTGGCGGATCTCGCCGAGCTTGCCCTCGAATCGGGCGATCTTGAGGCCGCGGCGTCCAAGTTCGAGCAGATTGTTGACCTGGAACCCGATCACGCCGATGCCGTGTTTTCGCTGGGAAAGATTCGCCTTCATCAAGGCAAATCGGACGCGGCGATTCGATGCTTTCAATCGGCCTGGTCGCTGGCCGGCGGAGACCCCGCGGCCTTACCCGAATTCCCGATTCAAATGGGCAAGGCGCTGTTGCAACTCGGACGGTACTCCGAGGCGATCGGACACCTGGAGGCGGCCTGCGCGGCCGAGGGATCCGGTGCGGAAGCGCAAATGCTCCTGGCCGATACGCTGCTGGTGGCGGATCGCGTTCCCGATGCCGCCGACGGCTACCGAAAGATCCTGGCGTCGGACGCCGATAACCTGCACGCCCGGCGAAAGCTAAGCGTTTGTTTGCTCAAGCTGGGCCACGCCGAAACGGCCTTGGAACACGCACGTGTCGTGCTCGATAAGGACCCGCAGGACCGTGCGGCCGTCTTCAACGCTTCCGTCGCCCATCTCATGCTGGGTCAATGGTCCGCGGCGAAACGCCTGCTGGATCGGTGCCTCGCAGCGCACAAGGACGACAGTTCGCTTTGGGCGCTGCGGGCCATGATCTGGCGATACCGATTCCGGTACACGTTCCGGGCCCTGGTTCGGCGCCTTCCTTTCCTCGGCGGAAAAGAGTAAGAACTAGGCGGCACGCCCTACGGGGCGGTGTTCCACGGCTGAAACGGGTTTTCACCCGTCGCGGCGGGTGCAACCCAGACAGTTGCCTCTTTGGTATAATTGAGTAGGGCCGGGGGCCTGATTGGACCCCCGGCGAACCTGGTAAACTCGGTGAATGCCATGATTCGAATCGTAACCATCGTGCTGATCGTCACCCCGGGAGCATTTTTCGGACCCGCGGTCAGGGCGGACGATACGCCGCAACGGCCCGAACCGACCGAAGCCACCGTGGAAAAGATTATGGACCAGGCGGTTCGAAACATCGCCCGGCGCTACAATCTCAACGAAGCACAAACGCAGAAGACCGACGAGATCATGAAGCGCGAAGTTCGGCGCTTTCTCAAGGAACACGAGAAAGAGGTCTGGCCGCTGATGCGAGATCTACTCGCGGTTCAGTTCAGCGGAAAACCGCCGGAGAACAAGGAAGACGCCATTCGCATCGGAAAGGGGGCCGCCCCGCTCGCCGAACTGGCGGAGAAGGCCATTTTCGAGGGCAACAAGGAATGGCGGGAATTCCTCACCGCCGAACAAAAGAGGATTCACGACGACGACCTCGATGATATGCGCAAGACATTTGCGCAGGTTCACAAAAACTTCGACGAATGGGAAAAGGGGACGCCTTCCGACTCGCCGTTGATCCCCCCGCCACCGGCCAACAATTTGAAATCGCAGCCGCCTCGACCAAAAATGCCTCCTCCGGGCCTTCCTGACCCGGTGGTGCAGGTCATCGAGCTGGGCGTCTTCGAGGCCATCGTGGACAGGTTCCTGAAGGAGTACGACCTGGATCAGGGGCAAATCGACACGGCCCGGTCGATATTGGCGGAGTTCAAAATCAAGGCGAACGATTTTCAGCTTGCCCATCGAGACAAGTTGAAGGAGATTGCTGCGAAGCAGTCGGCCGCCCAGCAGAGTAAGGATCTCAAAGAGCTTGCGGAGGCCGAGGCCGAACGAAAGGCGCTCCTCGATCCGTTCCACGGATTGGTTGCTCAAATGGAGGAGCGATTGAAAAGTCTGCTGACCTCGGCGCAGATCGAGGCCCACAATCAGCGGATCACCGCCGGAGAGAACAAGGCCGGGGGGAACAGGTCCGCGGGTTCGCGCAAGAAGGCGCCGACCACGACCACGCCCTCATCGGAAATCGTCGGGCCGCCGGCCCCGCCGCCAGCCGCCGCGAGCGCGGGTCCCAAGAATGGAGAAGGCGCCAAGCCCTGACCCCGATATGCGCGACTTCGGTACTTCGGCTGAGCAAGGGCGCAATGGAATCAAGGCAAGCGAGCCGCGGACGGCCTCGCGCGGCGGAACTCAACTCCGCCCTGCCGATGGTCCGCGGCTCGATTAGGAATCCCCTCCGCTGCGACGCATCGGGCACGTATCACCACCATGGAAAAACCTGCGACGAAACAAGAGCGCGGAGTGCCGGCCGGTTTGTGGACGCGCTGTGATCGCTGCGGGCGGATGGTCTACGAAAAAGAGGTCGCCGAGAATCTGCACGTCTGCCCGGAATGCGGCTTCCATCGCCGCGTGAACGCGCGAACGCGGATTCAGCAACTCGTCGATCCCGACTCTTTCGAAGAGTTCGCCGCCGATTTGCGCTCCACCGATCCGCTTCAATTCAAAGACCGAATGACCTACACGGATCGGCTCGAGCGTGAACGACAGAAAACGGGGGAGACCGAGGCCGTCTTGGTCGGTCGAGCGTTTGTTCGCGGTCGGCCCATTATTCTTGGAGTCATGGACCCTTTTTTCATCATGGGCTCGATGGGCGCCGTGGTCGGTGAAAAGGTGACCCGGGCGGTCGAACGGGCGGTCGAGGAAAATCTCCCGTTGGTGATCGTTGCCGCATCGGGCGGCGCCCGGATGCAGGAGGGAATGGTGTCGCTCGTGCAAATGGCCAAGACGGCCGCCGCCCTCGCGCGATTGGATGACGCCAAGGGTCTCTACATCGTCGTCGCCACCGACCCCACGACGGCCGGCGTGGCCGCCAGCTTTGCAAGCTTGGGGGATGTGATCCTCGCCGAACCCGGAGCCATGATCGGTTTCGCGGGACCGCGTGTGATCGCCAACACCATCAATGCCGAACTGCCCCCCGGCTTCCAAACCGCGGAGTTCATGCTCGAACACGGCTTCGTCGACCGCATCGTGAAGCGCGCCGATCTTCGCAAAGAAATCGCCCGCATGATCGACTATTGCGGGAAATAGCTCGTTTAACGCCCCTTACGGACGGTGCTTCCAAAAGCGCTCTGACCGCCGCTTCCAACCTTGCAACCCGGGCTTCGAAGTCGGCATTCTGTCGTTGGACGTCTTCGATCCGGCATCCTTTTCCTGAATCGATCTGATGCAATCCCTGAATGACCGCCAAGGCGACGCCGGAGGTGTCGATACACTCCGTCGTCATTCAGGCCGCATCCTTGCTTGGCACAAGTCGTCTCCACCAAACGCCTCATGCCACAGCAGGCAGCCTTCTTCTACCCCCTCGGTGAGAAATGCGGGCTCGTGGGTGGAGCGGGGGCCGCAAGAACTCACAGCAAAAGCTCGAATGGTCGAGGAAAAAAAATTGTCTCGACCCCTTTTTTGACTTATCGAATCTCGGTGACTGGCCGATACTCGACATCGGCCAATGTACCGGTTTCCGCGGGAAGGACTCTGCGGCGCACTTCCGCCGACTTTCCGCGCGAGAATCGTCGCCAGACGGGAAGGACTTGTGCCATGCAATTCTTTTATTGGTTCATGGACCTTGTCGAAGGTTGGGTCCCCTTGATCACCTTGGGGATGGAAGGGTAGGTGTCGAACGCCATGCCATACTATCCACTGACTCAGATCGAAGAAAGAACGGTTCGGTGGGCCACGCGAATTATCCCGGCCGCGGCGATCGCCCTTGTGCTCATGTTGAGCGCGATTTCGCTGGCTTCGGCGCAAGGGTGATCGTTCCGTCGGACGGCCAATCGACCGAAAGCGCGTCGTCTCGGCTCTGTTCCCAGTACCGGTGCCGGTTTCGCACAAACTCCACGCGAAACGAGGCCGCCATGGCGGCCGCTGCGGCAAACACGGGCATTCCCGTATGCACGGCGGCGGCGTTGCGGCTCAGTATCGAGATGAGCGCGGCCGATAACGCCAAAGCCACCAGCCCCCGTACCAAGGTGCGGCGCTGTTCGAACAGCGCCGCGATCCTTGCGAGGCGGATCGGCAATAGGGCCGCGAATACGGCGGCCAACCCGACGAGCAGGAACAGCCCCGGCGGCAACGGCTTGGCCGAGCGGATCAACGTTCCGGAGAGCATTCCGGCAATCCCGTCGGCGAGCAAGTAGACACCGGGCACGTCGGTGGTTCCGAAGAGTCCGGAGTGCACGGGGTGGCGGTCCGGCTTCGACACGGTCGCTTCCGTCCGCAGATCGCCGATCAAGAGTAGGTTTCCTCCGACCAGGGTGCGAAGCTCTTCCGGTTTCGCGGCCAGCAGCGATTCGAACTCAACCGTCCGACTCTCCCAGAATTCGCGTGGGTGAAGATCGTAGGTCGCGCAGGCCAACACGTCGTCTTGCCTAACCGACTCGTCGGATCGCCCGGGTCGGAACACTTTGGAAGTTTCAATTCGGTCGCGAACACGGCGGTAGGCACCCGGCTGTGTTTCGTACAACATCGTCAGGAGAGGGGATCGCCCCGTCCACTCGACGTCCAGCCGGGCCTCGCGTTGAAGCAACGAAGCCAACGTGGTCATGGCCAGGCCGGGAATCACCTCGCCGGTCGAGCGTTGCACGGCCAACACGAACTCGCCGGGTCGTTTGACTTGATCTCGCGCATGAATCGTTCCGTGGCGCAGTCGTTCGCCGAGGCTTTGAATGAGATTGGGGCTTAGCCCGGGACGGCCGCGCTCGTCATAGAACCGCGCGGGCAGAATGACGGGAACCCCCGCGGCTTCAAGGCTCAAAAGGCCGGCGGCGAATCGATCGTCGGTGGGCTGTGGAGTTTGGAAGTAGTAGTCCCAGACGACGGCCAGCGGTTGCGCGGCGGCTAGGCGCTGCATGAAAGCGCCGTGAACGGCCCGCCACGTCGTGGCATCTGCCGTGACGCCTGGAATGTCGGCGTCGCGGGCAAAGTCTAGTATGTGCGAAACGGTGCCGTCGAAAATGCCCACGACCGTCAATCGTTCCTCCGGACGAAACGATCCCGGAGTGCCGTTCGAAACCGAAGTTGACACGAGAGGTCGCACCGATTCGCGCCATCCGATGTCAAATACCATGCCGGCAATCCAGACCGCCGCCGAAGCCGCGCAAACGAACGCGATGGTAAACGGCCAGCGTGAACGCATCGCCGCCCCGGCCGCAATCCGACGGGCCCGCTGCACCAGACGCAGGGGTCGCGTGTGGATTCGTTCCGCCTTCCCATAGCGGGCCAGGTCGTCCGCCAGATCGGCCGCGGACTCGATTCGAGCATCCGGTTCGTACGCCAAGCAGCGCTCAAGGAGGATTTGGAGATCACGGCCCCTGGGCCGCGTGTCCATCTTGGGAAGCCGGGGCAGTTCTTTGCGAAGTCGTTCGAGCAGCGCTTCGGGCGCGGGCCGGTCGGAGCTTGAGGCCGTGCTGTAGGGATATTGTCCGTCCGTGACAATCTCGTAAAGCAAGATTCCCAGGGCCCAGATGTCCGTGGCCTTTCCGATTCGACGCACGACTCCGCCCCAGGCCTGTTCGGGCGACATGTATTTGAGGGTTCCGATGACGTCGCCCGGCGCGGTGATGGTCTGATGGGACCATTTCGTTCCTACCGCGGCATCGAGAGAGCAAATCCCAAAGTCAAGGATGTGCGGAAACCCGCGCGGATCGATCAGAATGTTTTTCGGTTTCAGGTCGCGATGAATGACGCCTTGTGCATGCGCATCGGAAACGGCGCGACAGACGCGCTCGAGCACAGCGAGTCGATCCACAAAGCTCAGGCCGCTTCCGGCAAGGAATTCGTCAAGGTGAGCCCCGTCGACAAATTCCATGACATAAAACCGTACTCCGCCGGTCACCCCCGATTCGATGCACTTTACGATTCCGGGAGAATCGATTCTCTCGAGAACGGCGATTTCTCTCGCAAATCGGGACGCTTCCATTTCACCCACGGCGGTGAGCAGTTTGATTGCCACCCGGTGCGGCGCATCTCCCATGCGCCAGCCCTTGTGTACGACTCCGAACCTTCCCCGGCCGATTTCCGAAACGACGGCGTAGCCGGGGACCTGGGGTAGGTCGCCACGCGATTCGTTGGTTCGAGCGATCGCCTCCACGCACGCCGGGCAGGAAGAGAGGTGCGCATCCAGCCGTTCGATTTCCTCCGCCGCGAGAATTCCCGCGGAATAGCCGGCGAGGATTTCCGTGGTTGGACATTCGACCCCGAAAGCCATGACTTCCTTCGCGCTCCCTGGGAAATCTGCTTCGCCGACGGCTGCGCTCCTCACGTTCTTGAAATCGGTTGCGCGGTCGCCGTCTGATCAACCGAAACAGAATTTCCGCTCATTTTAGACCCCTCCCGGCGGGTTAGCGATTTCCGAGCCGGCGTTCGTAAGCGTTGACGACTTCGCCGCGGGAGGTAGACTCGCGGTTTGTTCACGCGGGTCCGCGATGGGAATGTTCCGATGCGGACGTGTACTCTGCTTCGGCCGTTTGGTGGTTGCCGATCATGCCCGTGGCCACTCAATTCTGCGTGTGCCTGGAAAACAAGCCGGGCACATTTGCTCGGTTGTGCGCGGTCCTGGCCCGTGGGCAGGTTAACGTCGAAGCGGTTTTTGTTTCGCAGGGAGATGCCGACGGTTTCTGTTGGGTGAATTTCGTGGCCACGCCGTCCACCCAGGTTGATCAGGTGCTGCTCGAGGCCGCGTATCACTTCGTGCCGGAGAAGGTCCTGGCCCTTCCCTTGGAAAACCGTCCGGGCGAGCTTGAGCGGATCGCCGATCGAATGGCCGAAGCCGGGGTCAATATCAATTACGTTTACGGTGGCGGTTATACGGGATCGAAATTCCTGGCCGTGCTGAGCGTGGACAACTTGGAACAAGCGGTCGGCGCTCTGGAACGTCGCTGACCGGCGTAGGATGGCGGGCATGAAATACGCCATCATACTCCCCGATGGGGCAGCCGATAAGCCGGTGGATCAGCTCGGCGGACGGACTCCTCTGGAAGTCGCCCGCAAACCCGCCATCGATTGGATCGCGATCAACGGCCAACAAGGCCGCGTGACCACCGTTCCGGCGGGATTCTCGCCCGGCAGCGACGTGTGCACACTTTCGCTTTTCGGTTATGACCCGCGGACGTGCTACGAGGGGCGGGCGCCATTGGAGGCCGCGGCCAGAGGAATCAACGCTTCGGCGGACCAGCTCATCTTTCGATGCAACTTCGTCACGATCGTGGACGGCCGGATGGAGGACTTCACGGCCGGGCACATTTCGCAGCAGGAGGCGGATCGGCTTATTGCAGACCTGAACACTCGATTGAGCGACAGCGGCTGTCGATTTCACGCCGGTGTGTCGTATCGCAACCTGATGGTCATGCCCGATGCGGACCACGTTCAGATACAAACCACCGCGCCGCACGACATTCCGAATGAGTCGGTCGCCGACCACCTTCCCCGCGGGGCGGGGTCGGAGCGCGTCCGGCGGTTGATGGAACGCGCGCGGGAGATTGTCGCCGCGCATGAGATCAATGCCGTTCGGCACGATCTGGGCGAAAACCCGACCACGGATATTTGGCTTTGGGGGCAGGGCAGGCCGAGAGCCATGGATCCTTTCGTGGCGCGGTTCGGCGTTTCGGGAGTGGCCATCGCGGCTGTGGATTTGATCCGCGGAATTGCCAAGTCGGTGGGAATGACGTTGATCGATGTGGCGGGGGCCACGGGGTACCTGGACACGGATTATGCGGCCAAGGGTCGTGCTGCCGTTCTCGCGTTGGACGAGTTCGATTTGGTCGTCGTACACATTGAGGCCCCGGATGAGGCCGGGCATCAGGGCGACGTGCGGGCAAAGGTGACGGCCATCGAACGGATCGATGAACACGTCGTGCGTCCCGTTCTGGAAAAACTGCGCTCGTTTGAAGCGTGGCGAGTCCTGATTGCTCCGGACCATCCGACGCCGGTCGGCACGCGCGTACACAGCGATTCTCCCCCGCCGTTTTGCATGGCGGGAAATCGCATTTCGGCGAACCTGAATCTGCCCTTCGGAGAGACCCACGCCGCGGCGGGAAACCTCATGATCAATCCCGGATACGAGCTGATGGAGCATTTTTTGCGGGAATGAGGAGGGTCGAAAGTGAAATCGCCCGGCCCGCCGCTCGCCGAGCGTATCGCCATCATAACGTTCGTGGCACCATTGCGAGTCAATGTCGAGCCGAGCGTTTGGAGCTTTGCGTTTGCCGACGACGTGCCCGATTATCGAGCGGATACGCTGGAGTTCTTTCAGCGGTGTCGGGCGTGTCGCTGGTGCGAGATTCCCATCTCGCACCTTCCTGTTTCGGGAATCCCTTCCCTCGGTAGTCTCGTCAAAACTCCGGCGGGTCCATCGACATGCCTCGCTGGTGCGAGATTCCCATCTCGCACCTTCCCTTCCTGTTACGGGAATCCTTCGCTCGTGCGCGATTCCTCGCTGGTGCGAGATTCCCATCTCGCACCTTCCTGTTTCGGGAATCCCTTCCCTCGGTAGTCTCGTCAAAACTCCGGCGGGTCCATCGACATGCAAGCGGAGCCGCAACCGGAGTACCAGCGTGCCGAGCTGAATTGCCAATCTTCGGGCACGGCGACGAGTCCCTTTCGCACGGGGTTCTCGTGCAAGTACCGGAGTTTTTGGTCGAACACCTGCCGCGTGAAGATCACTTGCGGATGATAGCCGTCCTGCCAAAAGGAGAATTCGCCCCTTGCGACGCGCGCTCGCTGCCCGGCGGTTTCAAGCCAGGAAAGGATTGTGCCTCGCCCATCGCTCTTGAGCCGATCGTGAATGGTGCGCGACGTGAACCGCTTGTAATCGCGCATGACCGCCTGGAGGTCTTCGGCGGCTGCAATGAAATGCACATGGTTCGGCATCACGACAATTGCGAAGAGTTGCAGTCCTTTGTTGGTACGACAGAACGACAGCGAGTCGATCACAGGATGAATGTAGCGTGCCTCGATAAAGACCGGAATCCAATCGTGGACCGTGATGGTGCAAAAATGAGGCAGTCGATCCTCGGCGCAATAGCGGACCACGAGCGCTAGGCTATCGATGAAATCGAAAGGGGGGAAGGGATTCCCACGAAGAAAGGTGCGAGAAAGGATTCTCGCACCAGCTTAGTCTTTCAGCGGTGTCGGGCCCGGAAGATCGAGCCTTGGATTTTCAGAGCATCAGCTTAGCCGATCGCGGCGAGGACGGTTATGGACATGCTGATTTTGCGGGGCGGTTGAATCGGCTGGGCTCCTTTGAACCGACATTTTCCATTTGACTGGTTCCCGTGGCACGCTCGCAGGACGACCCTTGACAGTCGACACTAACACGACTGGCCAGGACCAACCGCGCATTGTACTCGCAGCGACGCCGAATCACAAACGCTTTTCCGCCCTGCTTGCCGGTCTCTTGCGCCGCGTTCGAACGTCGATCCATCCGGTCGCCAAAGCACGATTTCACCGGCAACCCCTTTCCGGCTCCGCCACCTTCGGAATCAGCCTGACTGCGGCAGCACGATCGTTACCCGCGTCCCCTTGCCGACGGCGCTCTGCAATTCCACGGTGCCGTTCATCGCCGCCACGGCATGGCGAACGATGGACAACCCCAATCCCGTTCCTCGATCCGGCCCCGATCGCGCCCGCCCGACCTGATAAAACCGCTCAAACACCCGAGGTTGTTCGGCCGGCGGAATTCCACAGCCCGTGTCCACCACCTCGAGCTGAACGCTTCCGTTGACGCGCTGCGCAACCAGTTCCACGCGCCCACCCGCCGGCGTGAAGCGAATGGCGTTCTCGATCAGGTTGCGCAGCGCGATGCGGATCAAGTCCGGCTGCGCCACCAATTCCCGGCAGTCCGGCGCAATCGTAACCTGCCATTGAAGCTCCTTGTCCACCAACGTATCGGCGAACGCATCGTGCATCTCCGTGATCACGTCGCGCGTGGGAAGTCGTACGGAGTCAAAGCTCACCAGCGGCGATTCGAGACGAGCGAGATCGAGCAGATCCACCACCATGGCCTGCATCCGGCGGCTGTGCCGCTCGATCACGTCAAGAAAGTGATCGGCGTCCTTTCGATATTCCTGCGGGTCCAGCGAGCGGATTGTTTCCACGGCCGCCACGATGGCGCTGAGCGGAGTTCTCAACTCGTGCGAAGCGTTGGATGCGAAATCGGCCTTGACCTGAATCGCCCGGGCCAATTCCGTAATGTCCGTGAGCACCAGAAGCCGGCCGGGGCGCGACGGACCGGAACTGCTTTCGGCCTCTCCGTCGGTGGCCGGCAGCAGCATGTCGCACGCTCGGGCCAACAGGGAAACGGGGCCGTCCGGCCCGCCAACCTGAATTCGGATTTCCTGAAAATGGCCCTCGGCTTCTGCGGGGGGCACGATCGACGGATCGACGTGGGTGTTTTCACTTTGATCCGCACCGAATTGCGCCGCCGGTCGCAGCAGGAGCTGCAAATCGTGCTGCGGGATGCATCGCTCCACGGTCAATCCTTCAAACGTTCCGTCGGGCTTCGGCGAGGTGAGCCGCAACAGTCGCTGGGCTTCGGGGTTGACCAGCACGATCCGCTCGTCCGGTCCGGTGACCACCACGCCTTCACGAAGTTGTGCCAGCAGCGAACTGAGCGTTCGCCTTTGTCGATCGATCGTGCCCAGGTGCCGCACGAGATGATCGCGCATTTGGTTCAGCGACCGGGCAAGTATGGCCGTCTCGTCTGATCCGAAGACTTCCGCCTTGGCCGACAAATCTCCTCGCGAAAGGCGCCTCGCGGCCGCGGTGATCCTCCGGATTCGCGCGGACCAGAACCGTGCAAGGACCATGGCCGCGACCAACGAGGTCAATACCGCGGTCATCAACGTCGCCCACACCATGTGCCGTGTGCCGGATTCCGGCACGGTGAAACGATTGAACGCTCCGAACACGACCACGCTTGAAACGAAAACGACGACGCCCAGAACCAGGGCGTTCCCCAGAAAGAGCTTCCAGAATAGGGTCCGCGGACGCATGTTCATCCCCCGTGCGAACATGATAGGCGACGCCCGCGGGAAGGATACAGGAGTGGGTCGCGGCGGTAGTGTCCTAATTTGCCTCTCAAAGACGGGTGTGGGACAAACGGGGCTGCGGGGCGCTAGAAGGCAAGCGAAAAAATGTTGGCTCCCCCATCGTAGACGAACAGGCAGCGACTGAGAACATCGCGCCCGATCAGTGCATCTATACCCTGAGGCGCCTTGAGGTTCGATTCGATGATCGGCAAACTCGGAATCCGAAGATAGTTTCCATTTGGATGAGGAATAAGAAGTTGGATGTCGTATTGGTTACAATTGTGCGCTTGACCACCAGTAGACGGCGTCAGAATCGCCACGCGGCCCGTTGGAGAAAGGTCGAGCGCCACCAAACATCCAAGGTCGATGCATGCCCCGCTTGCTCCCGTATCCACCAATCCACGAATCTTGACTAGCGCTGGAAGTTGCTTGCCGGCGGCTAGCAGTGCCTTGATTCTAGGTTCGCTTGGGCTGACGAACAAATCAAGCTGGGGACCAGCTTGCGTGATTGATTGCGTTATGTGGGGCACGGAGCAAGATCGCGCGTGAAGTATTGAATCTGCTCGATAGCTTCGATCTCCTTGACCAGAAAAGACTTCAGCCCGTATTTTTCGTAACCCGCCTTGAGAGCGTCAGGGTAGGTGTCGTAAACGCCAGCGACGGTATCTTCGTGGATTAGGATATAGCGACCCTCATTTTGCAACAGCTTTGGAGGCTGTTCTTGATAGGTCTTGAGTTCTTTTTCCAGCGCCATGCTTGGTCCACACGTAAGGCTGTCGCCGAATATCGGCCCTTCCATGAGTATGCTGGAGTCCTTTCCGTCTGAATTCTATCGTACCTGGTCTGCGGCATCAAATGCCCCTGGTCATGCTGAAAACAACGGTTTAAAGACGGTTTCGGAATCAGGCAACCAATCTGGCCTGCTACCCATTTTTTGATCCAGTCGTTATGAGAGTCCATCGGCCCCGAGTAGGGGCAGAAGGGACTTTCGATGAAAGGGAAGCGACATACGCCGGGGCAGGTTATCCGTAAGCTCCGGGACGGCGACCGGCGCTCAAACTGTACCAGTACCCCGGCCCGGAATTCGGGCTCGGGACGGGGGCGGGTCTGCCGCGTCTTGTCGCCGAGAATCGGCTTAGGAAAGGTCCCATTCCAGCGGTGAAAGCGGATGTGCACGTTGTGAGCGCGGGAGGCCGCATTCAACCCGCAGGTCAGATCGCACTGGCGGTTATTGCCCTGGTTTACGCGATGCAGGCGCTTTATGGAATCACCTGGGGCCTGCCGGGCGGGCACGCCGATTGGTTTCTGTTCGGCGGAAAAGAACCTTGGTCCGGTAAGAAAATCGATCAACTCGCCCGCGGGGCCGAAAAGTTTGCCGCGACGCGCGGTTCCGACGTCGATATGGACCCTGTTGCCCAGGAAAAGGTGACTCGGCAGGTTGATCTCTCCTCGGACGAAGCCGCCCTGGCGAGGCTATACCTCCGATACCGGCTTTATACCTATCAGCCCGACGAGATGATCTCCATGATGGCCTTGGCGGGCATGAGGCCGGGGCAAGGACAGTTCGATCCGAAGCTTTATCAATACGGCGGATTGTTCATCTATCCGGTTGGGGCCCTCATCAAGCTTTGCGGAGTCCTCGGTCTGATCGACGTTCGCTCCGATCTCGTATTCTACCTCGACAACCCCGATGAGTTTGCAAAGTTCTACATTGTGGCCCGGGCCTACTCAGCCGCCTGGGGTCTGATCGGCGTGTTCCTGGTTTTCGCGATCGCCCGCCGGCTCGGTGGACCCCGTGCGGGACTATTGGCGGCGCTGCTTTTCGCGATGATGCCCGTGGTCGTCTGCATGTCGCACGAGGGCAAGCCGCACCTGCCCGGGGCGGTGCTGATGCTCTTTGCAGTGCATTGCGCGATGCGCAGACCAGGCGAGCCGTGGACGCGACGCGGTGCCGCTGCACACACCCACGTTGGAGTGAGGTGGACCGTTTCCGTAGCCTGTGGCGGCGCGGTGGGGATGGTGCTTTCGTCGGCGCCCATTCTTGTTCTGATTCCATTAACCACGTGGATCTCACATTCGTGCCATGAATCGTCCACCGCTTCGCGTGGGCTGCCCCGGCGCGCCGCGACCGCGGCCCGTTTGGGGTGGATTCGAAACGCGTTCATTGGAATACTCGCCGCCGGGGTCGTCTATTTAATCTGCAACCCATACATCGCGATCAATTCGTTTGCGAATCGCGAAGTCCTCCGCAGCAATTTTGGCAATTCCCTGGCCATGTACGAAATCTCCAGAATCGGCGAAGGCTTCATGCGCGTGATCGAACTCACGGCCGAAGGGTCCTCGTGGTCCATCTTGATTTTCGGATCGATAGGGTTTGTCACGAGGCTCGTCGCGCGAGGAGACCTCGCCGCTGGAAACGAAAGCGCAAGCGGCAACGCTGCATCGGAAGATGTGGGTTCCCGGCTCGCCGGAACCGGCACGCCGGGCCTTTCTGGGCCGAACATGACCGAAATCGATGCTCATCTCTGTTCGGCATCGTGTCGGTCAAAAAAGACGGAGATGTTGATATTGGCCGTTCCTGCGGCCGTGTTCTTTCTGCAATTCGTACTGATCGGCGCGGGCAAACCGGGAGAGTATGGCCGCTTCGGCATCTTCACCAACGCCGCATTCGCGATCGCCGCGGCGTGCCTTTTTGCCTCCTCTTGGGCAAAACGAAACCGTCTCGCAAGCGCCGCATGCATCGCCCTGACCGTGGCGGCCACGACGTTTGGCGGCTTCAAGTACCAGTGGGGTTTCCGCGCGGATGCGACGCACAAAGGCTCGCGGGCCTTGCTGGCCGCGTGGATCGCGGACCAATCGCGCGCCGCCGTTGCCGAGGGCACAACGCTCGAACTGGCCGTTCTGCGCGAACCGGCTCCCTACTGCCTGCCCCCAATTGATTTCACCGCCACGAGTGTCGTGCTATATCCGTCGGTCGAGAACTTTCTCCGCCGCCCCAAAACTCAGCCGGCCGTCTTGATCGAACCTGTGGATCGTCAGGTGGCCGGCAATAAGGATTCTCATTCACCATTCTCGACTCGGGTTGCGCCGCCGTGGGCAACGCCGATCAGTTGGGCTGACAAGCCGTTTCTCGTCCGTGCGGAGTTGCCTCCTTTCACGGAGTCTGTACCTTAAGTGGAGACGTTCGGAAGGATCGACAATCGAAAATCGAAAATTGGAAGGAATTCCATATGCCCAACCCGCTGTGTCATTTTGAATTCATGACGGCCGATCCGCAGAAATGCAAGAAGTTCTATAGCGAACTTTTCGATTGGAAGTTCGACGACGCCACCATGCCCGGCTACACGATGGTAAACACCGGCACGGAACCCGGCGGCGGCATTCTGCCCAAGCCGCCCCAGGCGCCGGGCTGTTGCCTGAATGTCTATTTCATGGTTAGCGACATTACGGCCACCTTGGCTCAGGCGACGAAACAAGGGGCCAAGGTCCTGGTTCCCAAAACGCCCATTCCCGGCCACGGCCACTTCGCGATGTTCGCCGATCCGGAAGGAATCGCAGTGGGATTGTTTGAGGTACTTGCCTCGTAGGATTCTGTCCAAACCATCAGCGGTGATGATCGAGAGTCACCGAATCCGGGGTGATGCGTCGGTTTGCGTACTGGGTGGCCGCAAGTAGAATTCCTAGGCTCCGCGGCCGATCCCGCGGCTCGGTGCGCATGGCGATATCTTCGCCGCGGGGCGATACGGAGATGGAGTAGGCTGTGAAATTTTTCGCGGTTCCTTTGGCGGTCGGCGGCTCGTTTCTGGCGTGCGCGGCCGGCTGGTTCGCGCTGCCTGCACTGCAAGGGAACCAGTCGTCGGTTGACAATCAGGCCTCCGTGGAAGTGGAGCGAGCCCGGCGGCTTCTGCATCAGTACAACGCCGGTCTGGATTACAAGTCTCTATTACTTGCGGGACTGGCCGATGCCGGTGTCGACGTCGACCTCAAAACGCCCGACGACCTTTTGGACTCCGTGGGCGAAGATTTCGGGAAGAGGCTGGCCGACTCCTGGAAGCTATACGCGCCGACGGACTGGGGCCAATCACCTCGGCCGACCAAAGCACCCACCGCGGGACTCAGCCGCGAGATTCAAAAAGGCGTCAGCTCTCGCAAGGAATTGCTCAACGACAACCAGCAGCACCTGGAGGAGGCCTTTCGCGCCGTCAACGCCGCACTGGGGCTTCGACGGGGCGATTCCACTGCCGGGTCGCACGCCGCCGCGTTGCGCCTCAAGAGCATCATTCTGTTTCAAATGGCTCGGCGTGAACGGCTCCATGCAGACGTCATCCGCTCAAACGCCGCCGATGCGCCTTCCAAGCTGAACGAGTTGGCGGCCCAGGCATCGGCGTCGGCGCCGCTTCTGAACCTGGTCGCGGCGGGCGGAGTCGACGAACAGATTCGGATTCTCAAAGGGCGGCTCGCCGAAGTCGAGACTCAAGCCGCCAAGGAAAAGGCGGCCCTCGCACAACTCGAGGTCCGAATCCAGGAGTTGACCACAACAAAGGACGCCGCGCAGCGCCGGGCGGAAGAGATTCGAAAAACGATGGAGAGTTCCCGCGCCACCGACTTTTCCGATCCGCGGACGATCGAGGCCTTCGAGTCTTCGTCGATCGAAATGCGCGAATCCCTCGCTCGCGCCCAGGCCCTCGAATTCGGAAACTACGTGAACGCGGTGATCGGACCGAGCGGGGATTATGTCAGTGGATCGTATGTTCCCGCCGGCGGATCCGGCCCGCTCACCACCGAACCGGGCCTGCGTCACTTTGTGTCGGAGCGAGTGGTGCAGACCGCCCGCGTTCAAGGCGCTGAGCAAACCAGAAAGGATTTGCGCGACGACCTCGCACACTTGGAAACTCTGAAGGCCGGCCAGGAGGCGATACAGGATCGCAGCAAGAAAGAGTTGACGGCACTGGTGGCGACCGCACGGGATGTTCTCGCGAACTGGGACAAGATGGACTCCGAGGCCGAAAAAATCGAAGACGAAGCGTTAAAGCTTCTGACCCAGGCCGCGGCGACGGCCAAGGACGCCGCGGAAGCACAAGGACGGTGGGTCGGCGAAGCTCGAACGCGTACACAGGGTTTTTCGCAAGAGGCCGGAGCGCGATCCGGAGTCGCCCGGCGGTTGCAGGATGAATGGTTGGAGGGATATACCCGCGCGCATCAGGCGGATGCGGTCGCCGCCAAGGCGTGGGTTCACGCCATTCGCTTCCAGTCGCTCTCTGAATCGGCGAAGGCCCTGGCGCAATCTTCCGCGGCACTCGGACTTCCCGAAGACCGCGCGGCGAATATGGTTCAACGGGCCAAGGAGTCCCAGGAAGCTGGGATCGCCGCGGTCAATGAGGCCATGGCGGTACTCGAGCGAGTTCATGGTGGCGTTGATGACCATTGGACCGTCACGGCCCAGGCTGCGGGGACTATTTACCTTCTTACGCTACTGGGGCAAGCGGAATTCACCCAACAGGCCGTGGAAGCCTATCGTTCGGCGGTTAAGGGCCGCGAAGACAAACCCTTTGCGGACAGATTCACGTCCCGCTTGAAACAGCTAGAATCTCGAAAGTAGCAGCCTGTTCCTCGTGGAATCCCTTTGCCTGCGCTGTGGTCTGAATACCCTTTCCCAAAGCGCGCTCCACCCAAGTTGACCTTGGCGGCTAGCAGGGCGATAATTCAATATGGTAACGGAAGCCTCTTTAAGGACTTACCAGAATTGACGTTTGCCATGCGGCCCGGCGGCTGGATTGACGCATAGAGATGCAGCCGGGCATGGGCGGTGAAACAAACCGATCGCCCGACCCGGTGACGAGAGCGATCAATGCCGAAGTTCTTCAATAGTGAAATGGCCGAGCTGACGCATCAGCTCACACTGTCCCCGCGACGGCTTCGAATGGAGCAGCTTCGCGGAATCGATCGACTTTTGGGAGTGGTTGAGGCCGGCCGGGCGTATCCGTTCGATTTCGTGTGCCACGGCATCACGAAATACCAGAAACGCGGCGAGTCAACGCGAGGGTCCATCCCCGGCAAAGCGCTGCTTTGCGACCTGGTCCTGATGGCCGAAGTCATCAGCCGCAAGGTCAATCTGACCGTGGGCGAGCTGGAACAGACCTTCGAGACCCATCTGGAGTTGGCGCAGCGATTGCAGGTAAGTACGAAGACGATTCGCCGTTGGCGGAATCGAGGCCTGATGGGCGTTCGCGTGGTCTTTGAAGACGGCGTGAACCGATTGGCCTTTTGCAAGAGCAGCGTGGACCGCTTCGTAGAGCGAAACCGGGCACTCGTGGAAAAAGGCGCCGCCTTCCGACAGTTGACCGAAACAGAGCGTAACCTGATCGTCGAGCGTGCCCGTCAGCTTGTCGCCGAGCGCCCGATGAAGCTTCACGCGGCCGCGAAAACCATCGCCGCGGAATTGCACCGCGCGGTGGAGACGGTTCGCTACACGCTTCGCCGTTACGACGCCACTCCGGGTACGGCCCCATTGTTCAAGAAGCGCGCCGACGGCGGTCACTGCGATCGTTGGAACGCAATGTGGCGTTGCTTCGAGGCGGGGGAATCGGCCGCGGCGATCGCCAAGGCCTATGAGTGCGGCGAGGCCGAGGTCGCCGGAATTTTGCGCCGAATTCAAGCGGACAAATGGATGGAGCCGCCGCTCGAATGCATTTACAATGAGTTGTTCGACGCTCCCAATGCCGATTCATTGATCCTGGAGCCCAGCGAGCCACCCGCCGGGGACACGGCAACGGCGAAAGTACCTCGCGATCTTCCGGCCTATTTGCGCCATCTGTATGAAGTACCCTTGCTGACCTTCGCGCAGGAGCAGGATCTTTTCCGCCGGTACAACTACCTGAAATTCAAGACCGCCGCGGCGCTCAAGGCGTCCGCGAAGCGCGACGTTGGCGAGGACGAGTTGCAGACGATCCGCCGGTGGATGGCCCAGATCGAAGACTTCCGCCGCCGAATCATCCGCGCGAACCTGCGCCTGGTGGTCAGCGTCGCGAAAAAGCACGTCGGCTGGAGCGATTCATTCTACGAAGTCGTCAGCGACGGGAACATGTCGCTGATGCGCGCCGTGGAAAAATTTGACTATGCCCGCGGGTACAAGTTCAGCACCTACGCCACCTGGGCGATCATGAAGAATTACGCCCGCTCGATTCCCGAAGACCGATATCGCGGCAAGCGCTTCGTCACCGGTCAGGAGGGCGTGCTCGACGCCGTGGCGGATCATCGCCCGGCGGAGTCCGCCTCCGAGGGCGATCGGGAGCGCGTGCGCGAGCTCATCAGTACCGGCATGAAGGAGCTTTCGGAACGCGAGCGCGACGTGATCACCAGCCATTTTGGGCTCAACAAGGAAGGCACCGGCCTTACGCTCGAACAGATCGGCCGCAAATTCGGCGTCACCAAGGAGCGCATCCGCCAGATCGAGCAGCAGGCCATGGCGCGGCTCCGCTCGATCCTGGCACCGTCACTGGCCGACTCGCTGACGAGTTGACTTGCCGATTAGGCTTCCATCCGCCAAGCCTGCGCGATCCCGCCATCGCGGTTCCGCCTTTACTTGACAGCGCCTCGCGCGACATTTTCAAGACCCCGCCCTCCAAGCCCTCAAGTTCCGCGACTACGCGCGCGTAGACTTGCGACTGCGCCAAAAATCCGCCGGCGGACAGAAACCCGACACGCGGGAGTTCTTCATCATCGAGGTGAACCCAAATCCCTACTTGGAAAAGAAAGCTGAATTCGCCAAGGCCGCCCGTACGCACGGTCTCACTCATCCGGAACTGCTGGAGCGCATCGTTGAACCTGCCCGAACCGGCGATAACCCGGTTGCGATAATGCAGCCTGTATGATAAACGATCCGCCGGGAGTCCCAAGGGTCCGGCCTGCATGGGAACATGGGTCTGAGTTCGGCCCGGAAACCGACAGGGACATGGGAGAGACCGCCGCCGATGCTGATTCGATTCAATTGCCCGGCCTGCAAAGGGTCACACTCCTTTGATATGCCGGAAACGACGATTCACATGACGTGCTCAAGGACGCACAAGGTCATTCGCTTGCGCGTCACCGCGGGAGGAGATGTCAAAAGCAGCGTCGTCGAAGAAAGTGCTGAAGCCAAACCGGCCGGCGAACCGGAGGATTGATGTCGGCGAACCATTCCTTCGAACGATCCGCCTGTATGGGTGTTGCCGTGCAATGGCACGGGTGGTTTTCTCCGGCATCGAGAGGTTTGCCCAGATGGACGAGCACTCTCCCGCCGACCTTTTTCCTTGAATTGACAAGACACGACGGTACCATGAGTCAGAAGTCTTTTTTGGCGAAGCGAGGTGATGGATTGAGGCAGGGAGGTAAGCCGTGAAAAGTGGCTGGCTACGTTGCAAAGTTTTGAAAGGGATGTTCAGCGACGAACGAACCATTGTGGTCCAAACGAGCGGCAACGGAGAGTTGGAGTTCTTCGTGCCGGAAGAAACCGTGCGAAAGGAAGGCTCGGAAGGAGAGGTCCGAGTAACGATTCTCGAACACGCCGGTGCGAAGTGGGCCGTTTTGCCAACCGACTACCTCGATGCTTTGCCGGTTGAAGAAGACCGACTCATTACGGCATGATCCTGTCGAACGCAAGCATCTACGAAGCGCTGGACTCTCATCGGCTCGTCATTGACCCGGAACCCACGCCTCGCCGTCGCGAGACTTCCGCGGAGTGTCCCTACAACACCAGTTCCGTCGATCTACGTCTTGGCGACGAGATCATCCGACTGGACAAGGCATTACCGGCCGGAATCGATCTTCGCTCCAAGGGGTTTGCCGCGCTCGCACAGGTGTCGTCTACTCCGTTTAGACTTTCGGATGAGCAGCCATTCAGTCTCGCACACGGGCAGTTCATACTCGCCCGGACGCTGGAACGTGTTGGATTGCCGATTCAGCCCGCGGGGACACCCTCGCTCGCGGCGCGGGTTGAAGGGCGAAGTTCATTCGCGCGCTGCGGCCTACTCATTCACTTCACTGCACCAACGGTCCACTGCGGTTTCGACGGCCCGCTTGTACTGGAGATGTGCAACCTTGGTCCGTATCCTATCCTTCTTTATCAAGGCATGCGGATTTGTCAGTTGATTCTCGAGGAGGTTCGCGGCGTGCCTTTCCGGAACGAAAGCCAGTTTCAGGGACAGCAAGGTCCGCGTGGGTAATCCCATGGTTCACGCCGCGGAGTGCGGGGAAAAGAACGAATTGTCCGGTATCGATTCCGAGCCGTCCGCGTAACGCTCTACGATGGCAATGGCAGACGAAATCATCCGCTCACTTCGCCTGGCGATGGAACAATCGCCGGACAATCTCGCGCTGCGCAAGCACCTGGCGGATACGTTGCTTTCGTACGGCAAGGCCCCCGAAGCGGAACTGGAATACCGCGTCGCCCTGGACCAGGACCCGAAAAACGATGACTTTCGCGTCGGCCTGGCCAATGCCTTTTACCAACAAGGCAAGAACAGCCATGCACTCGTCGTGGTCGAGGAACTCCTGAAGCGGTCGCGCCCGCCCGCCGCCGCGCACCTGCTGTATGCCCGGCTTATGGTCCGCACGGGCGACGCGCAACGTGCCGTGGCCAGTTACAAGGCGGCGATTGAGGCCGATGCAACGCTGGCCGACCCGGCCCTGGCCGATCAGCTCGGCATTCGCGCGGAGGATCCATCGGAGATCGTGGACGGGCGCATTCGAGCGTTCGCGGATGACGCTGGGCCGGCGCCGTCGATCGACATCGAGCGGCCGACGGTTTCCTTCGCCGACGTGGGCGGCATGGATCACGTGAAGCAGCAGATCCAAACCAAAATTATTCACCCGTTGACGCACCCGGAGGTCTACGCCGCCTACGGCAAGAGAATCGGCGGCGGGATTCTCATGTACGGCCCGCCGGGCTGCGGAAAGACGTATCTCGCTCGGGCCACAGCCGGTGAAGTCCGCGCCGCCTTCTTCGCCGTGGGGATCAACGACGTCGTCGAAATGTGGATCGGCCAAAGCGAACGCAATCTGCACGAACTCTTCGAGCGGGCCCGGGAGAATCGCCCGAGCGTAATGTTTTTCGACGAGG
>Ga0187893_10003352_pt1 | contig 32708 bp, 33 predicted proteins | sample MA1701074metaG_FD_139574 | JGI IMG/M metagenome (GOLD analysis project Ga0187893, IMG submission 139574) | White microbial mat communities from a basaltic lava cave in the Kipuka Kanohina Cave System on the Island of Hawaii, USA - MA170107-4 metaG ...
GCCGCTATTGCGATCGTTCATCGCCCACTCCGCTCTTTTTTTGCGGCTTCATTAGGACATTACTTACGCAGGAGTCATTAGCTTTCGGGCCGGAAGGCGACGACATGGTCGACGTCCAACCGGATGCCGATCTTCTCGCCAAGCGCGTGGTTATGGTGGCTCGGCACCAGCGCCAGCACCTTGCGGCCGCTCGCGAGGCGCAGCGTATAGAGGATCTCGGCGCCGCGGAACGCCTTGTGCACCACCTCGGCCTGCGTGGGCGCGGCGTCATCGTGCACCACGTCATCGGGACGTAGCAGCACTTCCACCTCGGGGCCTCCCGGAGAGTCGCCTTCCAGCACGCCGAGCTCGATCTCGAGCCGCCGGCCGTCGAGCGCTTTCGCCGGCAGGAACGCGCCCTGGCCGACGAAGTCGGCGACGAAGCGGTTCGCCGGCCGGTGGTAGAGGTTGTACGGGCTGTCCCATTGCTGGATGCGGCCCTGGTGCAGGATGCCGACCTCGTCGGCCATGGAGAACGCCTCCTGCTGGTCGTGCGTGACGAGCACCGCGGTGGCGCCGCTCGCCTTGATGATCTCGCGCACCTCGAGCGACAGCCGCTCGCGCAGGTCGACGTCGAGGTTGGAGAACGGCTCGTCGAGCAGCAGGAGCTCGGGGCGCGGCGCGAGCGCGCGCGCGAGCGCGACCCGCTGCTGCTGCCCGCCGGAGATCTCGTGCGGATACTTGTCGAGCGCGGCCGAAAGACCGACCAGCCGCGCGAGCTCGCGCACCCGCGCCGCGCGTTCCCGGGGTGCTGCGGCATGCAGTCCGAAAGCGATGTTGTCGGCGACCGCGAGGTGGGGGAACAGCGCGTAGTCCTGGAACACCATGCCGACGCGCCGCTTCTCCGGCGGCACCATGACGCCCGGCGCGGAAACCTCGCGGCCGCTCAGCCGGATCACGCCTTCCCGCACCGGTTCGAAGCCTGCGATACAGCGCAGCACGGTCGTCTTGCCGCCGCCGCTAGGCCCGAGAAGGCAGCCGATGACTCCGCGCGCGAGGGAAAAGCCGAGGCCCCGCACGACCTCCTGATCGCCGAAGGCATGCCGCAGATTTTCGACTTCGAGGAGCATGTTCGATTATAGTAATAATTCTCATTCTTGTTAAAAGCACAGTCCATTGAATTTCAAGCGCTTCGGCCTGCTCGGCACCGCCGCCGTTGTTGTGGCGGCGGTTCTTGCTCTTCCTGTGGTCTCGGTAATGGCGAGCTTCCTGGGCGGAGCGAGCGACCTCTGGAGCCACCTCGCCACGACCGCGCTGCCGCGCTACGTCTGGAACACCGCGCTGCTGCTCGTGCTGGTGGCGCTCGGCGTGATCTCGATGGGCGTGGTGAGCGCCTGGCTCATCACCGCGTACCGCTTTCCGGGGCGCGATCTCCTCGAGTGGGCGCTGCTGCTGCCGCTCGCGATGCCGGCCTACGTGATGGCGTATGCCTATACCGACTGGCTGCAGTTCACCGGCCCGGTGCAGTCGGCGCTGCGCGCGCTCACCGGCTGGCAGGCGCGCGAGTACTGGTTCCCCGAAGTGCGCTCGCTCCCCGGCGCGGCCGCGATGCTCGCCTTCGCGCTCTATCCCTACGTCTACCTGATCGCGCGCACTGCGTTCCACGACCTGTCGCGCAGCGCGATCGAGGCCGGGCGGCTCGCGGGCCACGGCCCGCTCGGCGCGTTCCTGCACGTCGCGGTGCCGCTCGCCCGGCCGGCGATCGTCGCGGGCGCGACGCTCGCGCTGATGGAGACGCTCGCGGACTTCGGCACCGTGTCGTATTTCGCCGTCGAGGTGTTCACCACCGGCATCTTCAAGGCCTGGCTGTCGATGGGCGACAGCGTCGCCGCGGCGCAGCTGTCCACCTGCCTGCTCGGCTTCGTGGTGGTGCTGCTCGCGCTCGAGCGCGCGAACCGCGGGCGCGCTGCCTACCACGGCGTCGCGCCGCGCCGGGCGCGGCCCCACCGCCTGCGCGGACCCCGCGCCGGGGCAGCGCTGCTCGCCTGCGCCGCGCCGGTGGTGTTCGGCTTTGCGCTGCCGGGGTTGATCCTCGGGAAGCTGGCCTGGGAGCAGGCCATGCCGGCGATGCGGCTCGGGACCCTGGTCGCCAACAGCTTCGGAATCGCAACGCTCACCGCGCTGGTGGCGGTGGCGGTGGCGCTGGTCCTGGCCTACGCGGCGCGCCTGACCCGCAGCCCGCTGGTCGCGGGCGCGAACCGCATCGCCGCGCTCGGCTACGCGGTGCCCGGCGCGGTGATCGCGGTCGGCGTGCTGGTGCCCCTCGGCCGGCTCGACAACGCGCTCGCCGGCTGGCTCGAGGCGGCGTTTGGGGCGCGGCTCGGCCTGCTGCTGACGGGGACGGTCGCCGCCCTGGTGTATGCCTACCTCGTGCGGCTGCTCGCGGTGGCGCTGCAGACCACCGATGCCGGGCTCGCCAGGATCACGCCGAGCATGGATGACGCGGCGCGCTCGCTCGGCGCCACGCCCGCAGCGGCGCTCGCGCGCGTGCACGTGCCGCTGCTCGCGCCAAGCCTCGCGACCGCCGCGCTGCTGGTGTTCGTGGACGTGCTGAAGGAGCTGCCGGCGACGCTTGCGCTGCGGCCGTTCAACTTCGACACGCTCGCGGTCGAGGCGTACAACCTGGCGAAGGACGAGCGGCTTGCCGAAGCCGCCCTTCCTTCGCTGGCGATCGTGGCAGCGGGGTTACTGCCGGTGATCTACGTTTCGAGGCGTTACTTCCAGGCCACCCGGTCGTAGACCTTCTGCGAGCTCGGCTGGTTCTTGCCGAGCACCGCCACGTTGAGCTGGTCGCGCTTGAACTCGCCGAGCGACTTCAGAACCGGGTTGTCGACCTTGACGCCGGCGACGACCGGCCACTCGTTGTTGCCGTCGGCGAAGTAGCGCTGCGCGTTGTCGCTCGCCAGGTACTCGAGGAACTTGATCGCCGCCTCGCGGTTCGGCGCGTTTTTCAGCACGCCGGCGCCCGAGATATTGACGTGCGTGCCCCAGGTGGCCTGGTTCGGGAACACGATGCCGACCTTCTCGCCGACCTGCCGCTCGTCGGGCTTCCCGGAGCGCAGCAGGCGCGCGTAGTAGTACTGGTTGGAGATGGTGACGTCGCACTGACCGGCGGCCACGGCTTTAAGCTGGTCGGTGTCGCCGCCTTTGGGCTCCTGCGCGAGGTTCCCGCGCACGCCCTTCGCCCAGGCCTCGGCCTTCGCTTCGCCGAGGTGTTCGATCATGGCGCCGAGCAGCGAAAGGTTGTAGATGTTGGTGGAAGAGCGCATGCACACGCGTCCCTTCCACTTGGCGTCCGCCAGGTCTTCGTAATTGCGGATCTCGCCTGGCTGCACCTTTGCCTTGCTGTAGGCGATTACGCGCGCGCGGCTCGAGAAGCCGTACCACAGCCCGCTCGGCTCGCGCAGGTTCGCCGGGATGCGCGCGTCGAGCACGGCGGACTTCACCGGCTGGAACAGTCCCATCTGCTCGGCCCGCCACAGGCGGCCCGCGTCCACGGTGATCAATACGTCGGCGGGGCTGCGCGCGCCCTCATTGCGGATGCGCTCGATGAGCGGGTCTTCGCCGCCCTCGATGCGGTTGATCATGATCCCAGTGAGCTTGGTGAAGCCTGAGTACAGCGCCTCGTCGGTCTGGTAGTGGCGCGATGAGTAAACGTTCACTACCTTTTCCTGGCCGGCTACGGAGCCTGCAAGGCAGGCGCCGAGCGCGAGTGCAATTGCTTTCAAAACAGCCATATGCCCCTAGAGTTGAGAATCCCAACTAAATGATAGGAACTCTCATTCTCGCTGTCAACGAGAATTACTATCAACTCAGAAAGTCGGGGGATCCAGGCGCCGCGCGCCGTCGAAGCGCGTGCGCCAATAGGTCGTATCCACGCTCTCGACCCGGACGCGGGCGCCGGGCCGCGGTGCATGAAGGAAGCGGCCATCGCCGAGGTAGATCCCGACGTGGGAATAGGGGCGGTTGCGCGTGTTGTAGAACACCAGGTCGCCGGGCTGCAGTTCCTTCAGCTTCGCCACCGGCCTGCCGACCTTGCTTAGCGCATCGGTGCCTGGCGGCAGCAGCATGCCCCACGCGCGCTCGAACACATGGGTGATGAGGCCGCTGCAATCGAACCCGGTCTCGGGCGAGCGGCCGCCGTAGCGGTACTTGATTCCGAGGGTGTGCAGCGCGTGGATCAACGGCCGGTCGCGGTCGCTGTCGGCGCTGTCGTTGCCGCCCCAGCAGGGAAGGGTCACGAGCAGTCCGGCTAGCAATGCGAGCGCGTGTCTCATAATCGGCCGTAGACGGCCTCAAGGATGGCGCGTTGATGGGAGAGGGATGAACCGCTCGTACCTAGTCCGGTTGGTACTCTTCGCAGCCCTTGCGTGCGCTGCGTCTGTCCCATGCGCACAGCAAGCCCTTGAAATCATTCCGCTCCGCCATCGCACGGCGGAGCAGGTGCTTCCGGCGCTGCAGCCGCTCCTCGAGCCCGGCGCGACCCTGAGCGGCAGCCGCGGCCAGCTGTTCCTGCGCGCCAGCCCCGCAAATGCCGCCGACATCAAGCGGGCGCTCGAGGCGATCGACCGGCCGGCGAAGCGCCTGCAGATCTCGGTGCGCTTCGAGAACGCAGCCGAGCGCGAGCGCCGCGCCATCGAAGCCTCGGGTACCATCGGTAGCGGCGGCGCGCGCGTGGATATCAGCGCCCAGGATGCGCGGCGAGTCGCGGAAGGGCGAGTGGACCAGCGCGTGCAGGTGCTGGAGGGCGGGCGCGCGATGATCTTTACCAGTCAATCCCAGCCCGACCGGGAGCTCGCGACAGGATTCGAGGTCGTGCCCCGGCTTGCGGGCGGCAGCGTGATCCTCGAAATCCTTCAGCGCCGGGACACGCCGCAAGCGCAGCAGTTGGCCGCGACCACGGTGAGCGCGCGCCTGGGCGAGTGGGTGGAGATCGGCGGCACGGCGTCTACTGCGGCGCGCGACGAGCGGGGCATCCTGTCGGCGAGCCGCGCGCGCGCGGCGGAGTTGCGCCGCGTCTGGGTGAAGGTGGAGGAGCTGCCGAACTGACAACCGCCCTCGAGCGCGTATTCGCCGCCGACGGGCCGCTCGCTTCGGCGGTCGGCGGATTCAGGCTGCGCGCGCAGCAGCTCGAGATGGCGAGCGCGATCCACGAGGCGATCGAGCGCACCGGCGTGCTGGTCGCCGAGGCCGGCACCGGCACCGGCAAGACGTTCGCCTACCTGGTTCCCGCCCTGCTCGCCGGCGGCAAGGTCATCGTCTCCACCGGCACCAAGACGCTGCAGGATCAGCTCTTCGACCGCGACCTGCCGGCGGTGCGCGCCGCGCTCGCTTCCGGCGCGAGCGCCGCGCTGCTCAAGGGCCGCGCCAATTATGTATGCCTTTATCGTTTGCGTCGTGCGTCGGAGGTAGGAGTAAGTTCTCCTCAAGAAGCCAACCAATTGCGCCGCATCAAGCGCTTCGCCGCCGTGACCGCGACCGGCGATCGCGCCGACCTCGCGGACGTTCCGGAGGACGCGCCGGTCTGGGCGCACGCCACCTCCACGCGCGACAACTGCCTCGGCCAGGGCTGCCCGGACTACGGCGACTGCTTCGTGATGCGCGCGCGGCGCAACGCGCTCGCGGCCGACGTGGTGGTGATCAACCACCACCTCTTCTTCGCCGACGTGGTGCTGCGCGACGAGGGGATCGCGGAGCTGCTGCCGGCCTGCAACACCGTGATCTTCGACGAGGCGCACCAGCTCCCCGAGACCGCGCGCCTGTTCTTCGGCGAGAGCGTGTCGAGCGCGCAGCTGGTCGAGCTGTCGCGCGATGCGCGGGCCGAGCTGCGCGGCGCCGGCGGCGCCTCGCCCGAGCTCGAGGCGCTGGCGAACCGGCTGGAGAAGGCGGCACGCGACCTGCGGCTCGCGCTGGGCGAAACCGCCACACGCTTCGCCTGGAACCAGGCCTTGCTTCTTCCAGGGTTTGCCGACCACCTGCAGGTGCTGCAAAGCTGCCTGAAACAACTCCAGACGCCGCTGCAGGCGCAGGCCGAGCGCTCCGAAGGCCTCGCCTCGTGCGCGAGCCGCGCCGGCGCGGCCTACGCGGCGCTGACGAGGATGACCGAAAGCGAGCCCGACGGCGGCGTGCGCTGGGTCGAGGTCTTCGCGCACGCGGTGCGCCTGCACGTGACGCCGCTTTCGTCGGCGGAGCTCTTCAGCCGCCAGATGGAGGACCACGCGCGCGCCTGGGTCTTCACCTCCGCGACCCTCGCGGTAGGCGAGGACTTCGGCCACTTCACGCGCGAGCTCGGCCTGCCGCAGGCCGCGACGCGGCGCTGGGCGAGCCCGTTCGACTTCGCGCGCCAGGCGCTGCTCTACCTGCCGAAGGGCCTGCCCGCCGACCCGAACAGCGCCGCGTACACCGACGCCGTGATCGACGCCGCGACCCCGGTGCTCGAAGCGAGCGCAGGGCGGGCGTTCCTGCTTTTCACCACTCTGCGCGCCCTGCGTCGCGCCCATGAAAAGCTCAGATCAATTCGGTTTCCGCTACTCGTGCAAGGTACTGGCTCGAGAAGCGAGTTGCTGAAGCGCTTCCGGGAACTCGGCAACGCGGTGCTGCTCGGCAGCCAGTCGTTCTGGGAAGGCGTCGACGTGCGCGGCGAGGCGCTGTCCGTGGTGGTCATCGACAAGCTGCCGTTCGCGCCGCCCGACGACCCGGTGCTCGCGGCGCGCATCGAGGCGATCCGCGCGCGCGGCGGCAATCCGTTTACCGAGCTGCAGCTGCCGCAGGCGGCGCTGCAGCTCAAGCAGGGCGCGGGGCGCCTGATCCGCGACGAGACCGACCGCGGCGTGCTGGTGCTGTGCGACCCGCGGCTCGGCGCGAAGGCCTACGGCCGGCAGATCCTGAAGAGCCTGCCGCCGATGAAGCTCACCCGGAGCCTGCCCGAGGTTGAGGCTTTCCTTGCAGCTCGTCCTCGATGTGGATCCGGATGATCTCCTCGAAGCTGCGGTCGGCGCGGAAGCCGAGCGCCGTCGCGCGCTGCGCCGCGAAGTTCCGCGGCCAGCCCTCAACGATGCGCGCGATGGTCGCGTCGGGCTCGCGGCGGATGAGGCGCACGGCCTTTTCGCCCGCCACCTTACGCAGGGCCGCGATCTGCTCCCCCACCGTCGTGGCGACCCCGGGCATGCTGAGGTTGCGACGGTTTCCCAGCTTCGCAGTCTCCAGGGTTGCCGCATGTTGAAGAAAACCAACAGCCGCGCGCGGCGAGGCGAACCAGTGCCGCGCGGTGTCCGGCACCGGCAGAACCGCCTCCTGGCCGGCGAGCGGCTCGCGGATGATGCCGGAGAAGAAGCCCGAAGCCGCCTTGTTCGGCTTGCCGGGGCGCACGCAGATCGTCGGCAGCCGGATGCCGATGCCGTCGAACAAGCCGCGCCGGCTGTAGTCGGAGAGCAATAGCTCGCACACCGCTTTCTGCGTGCCGTAGCTCGTGAGCGGCGCGCTGAGAAACTCGTCGCCGATCGCCTCGGGGAAGGGCGCGCCGAACACCGCGATCGACGAAGTGAAGACTACGCGCGGCCGATAGTTCTCCTTCCTTATGGCCTCAAAAAGCCGCCGCGTGCCATCCAGATTCACGCGGTAGCCCTTCTCGAAGTCCGCCTCGGCTTCGCCCGAGACCACCGCGGCAAGGTGGAAGATCAGGTCAGGGCGCGAGGCGACAAGTTTCTCCGCTGCTCCCGGCACCGACAGGTCCGACACTACGGAGGCGCCTTCGAACGGCACCACGTCGTGCTGGATCAGCTCACCCGTTTCGCCGGCGAGTCTCAGGCAGAGCTTGCGGCCGATCATCCCGGCCGCCCCGATGACCAGGACCCGCCTAGCTACCACTCCGGGTCCCACAGGCGCCACCACGGAACGTCCTTGCGCGCGCCGCCGGGCTTCAGGTACCTGCTGTCGGGAAAGTTCTTGCGCATCACGCGGTCGGCGGCGTCGCGCAGGTCGTTCATGCCGAGCTTGTCGTAGGCGATCACCAGCACGAACACCGCCTCCTCGATCGCGGGCGCCTGCGAATAGTGGGCGATGGCGTATTGCGCGCGGTTGGCGGCGGCGAGGTACGCGCCGCGCTTCATGTAGTAGCGCGCGACGTGCACTTCGTGGGAGGCGAGCGCATTCACGAGATAGCGCATGCGCGCGGCCGCGTCGGGCGCGTAGCGCGAATCCGGGAAACGCGTTACCACCTCCTTGAAGGCGTTGAACGATTCGCGCGTCGACTTCGGGTCGCGGTCGCTCATGTCCGGCGTGGTGAGCGCCGTGAAAACGCCGAATTGGTCGTTGAAGTTGATCAGCCCCTTCAGGTACCAGGCATAGTCGACGCTCGCATGGTTCGGGTACATCTTGATGAAGCGCTCGACGGCGGCGACCGCCGAGGCGCGCTCGCCGTCCTTCCAGTGCGCGTACGCGATCTCGAGCTGCGCCTGCTGCGCGAAGCGCCCGTAGGGGTAGCGCGCCTCGAGCTTCTCGAGGTAGCGGATGGCGCGCGGCCAGTCCCGGTTGCCCATGGCGTCCTTGGCCTCGCCGTACAGGCGCTGCGCCGACCAGCCGACGGTCTCGTCCTCGGGATCGAAGCCGGCACAGCCGACCAGCAACGCGGCCAGCACAGCAAGTAAACTGAAGCGCATGCGGGAAAAAAATTATAACCGCGACTGGGACGCGGGCCTCGCCGCCCCGATGACGGCGCAGGTGCCGGCGAAGCTCGGCGGGCTGCGCCTCGACCAAGCGCTGGCGCGCCTGTTTCCGCAGTATTCGAGGAACCGGCTGCAGGCCTGGCTCAAGTCCGGGTACATCACGATCGAGGGCCGGCGGCTCGCGCCGGATCAGCAAGTCATTGGAGGAGAAAAGATCGCTCTGCGGCCGCCGCGCGTCCCCGACGCGGCGGTTCCGCGGGCGCAGCGCATGCCGCTCAAGGTGCTGTTCGAGGACGCCGCGCTGATCGTGATCGACAAGCCGGCCGGGCTGGTGGTGCATCCGGGCGCGGGCCAGCCCGACCGCACGCTGCTCAACGCGCTGCTGGCGCACGCGCCGGCGCTCGCCGCGGTGCCGCGCGCCGGTATCGTGCACCGGCTCGACAAGGACACGAGCGGCCTCATCGTGGTGGCGAAGACCGTGGAGGCCCAGGCCGACCTGGTGAAGCAGCTCGTGGACCGCAGCATGCGCCGCGTCTATCTTGCGGTGGTGCAGGGCGACCCGCCGGCGAGCGGCGTGATCGACGCACCGCTCGGGCGGGACGCACGCGTGCGCACCCGCATGGCGGTCACGCACCGCGGCAAGGAAGCGCGCACCGCCTACCGCGTGCTCGAGCGTTACGGCGCCGCCGCGCTGGTCGAATGCCGCCTGGAGACCGGCCGCACGCACCAGATCCGCGTGCATTTCCAGCACATCCGCCACCCCTTGGTCGGCGACGAGACCTACCGGCGCGGCACGCGGCACGGCATCGCGTTTCCGCGCCAGGCGCTGCACGCCGCGGAGCTCGCGCTGCGCCATCCGCTGACGCTAAAGCCGGTCTCATGGAAATCCCCGTTGCCGCGCGACATGAAGCGCCTCGTCGAGAGCCTGCGTGATCAGGCCTGACTGGAACGCGCCGGCGCGGGTTCAGGCTTTCGTCACTACCCGCGATTTCGGCGACCTGAAGCGCGAGGACGTCAGGCGAACCTTGCGCGCATTGCTTCCCGCAGAGCCTGCCTGGCTGCGGCAGGTTCACGGCAAGGCAGTCGTCGAATCTTCCCGCGGGGGCGAGGCGGATGCCGTGGTCGCGCGCAAGCCCGAAAGCGTGTGCGCAGTGCAAATGGCCGATTGCATGCCGGTGCTTTTTGCGGACGAGGCCGGCACCGTAGTGGCGGCGGCGCACGCAGGCTGGCGCGGGCTGGCCGCCGGCGTCCTCGAAGCTACCGTGGACGCGATGGGCGTGCCGCCGCGGAAGCTGTACGCGTGGCTTGGGCCGGCGATCGGGCCGCAGGTCTACGAAGTCGGCGACGAGGTGCGCGCGGTCTTCCGCGGCTACGAATCGGCGTTCAAGCCGACACGGCCGGGGCACTGGCTGCTCGACCTGTACGCGGTGGCGCGGCACAAGCTTTCCAGCCTGAAAGCAGTGTCGGGAGGAAGTTTTTGCACCTACTCCGATCCCGCGCGGTTCTTCTCCTATCGCCGCGACCGCACCAGCGCCCGCATGGCAGCGCTGGTGTGGCTCACGTAGAATCCCCAGCCCCATGACGCTCGCCTGGATTCTCGCCGCAAGCGTGGCGGGCGGCACGCTCTCCGCCGGACTCGCCGCGGCTTCGCTCGCGATTCGCGCGACCTGGGTGCCGATGCTGGTGTCGTTCGCCATCGGCGCGCTGCTCGGCGCGGCGTTCCTCGAGATCATCCCGCACGCCTTCAAGGCGGGCGATGCGCGCGAGGTCGCGTTCTCGATCCTGGGCGGCATCTTCGGTTTCTTCGTGCTGGAGAAGGTGCTGCTGTGGCGGCACTGTCATACGGAAAACTGCGAGGTGCACGACGCCCACGATCACGGGCGCAGCGGCGCGCTGATCGTGGTCGGCGACACGGTGCACAACTTCGTCGACGGTGTGCTGATCGCGGCGGCGTTCCTGCAGAGCACCGAGCTCGGCATCGTCACCGCGATCGCGATCATCGCGCACGAGATACCGCAGGAAGTCGGCGACTTCCTGATCCTGCTGCACTCGGGGTATTCGCGGCTGCGCGCGCTGGCGATGAACCTCCTTTCGTCAGCGGCCACGGTGGTCGGCGGCGTCATCGGCTACTTCGGCCTGCAGCTCGTGTCCGAGCTCGAATCGATCCTGCTCGGCGTGGTCGCGGCGAGCATGATCTACGTCGCCGTGGCGGACCTCATCCCCGGCCTGCACAAGCGCCCGGAACTGCGCGACACCGCCGCCCAGGCGCTCCTGATCGCGCTCGGAATCGGGGCGATCGCCATGGTCCGTGTGGCGCTGCCGCACTAAGCAAAAAGGACTATTCCGTCAGTGACTTAAGAACCATTTGACGCCATCGGTTGTGCGTCGCAAAATCGGCCGCGATGCAACACGGGTCTCCAGACGCCCTGCTCGCGGCGATAGCGCAGTCGGGCAACGAGGTCACGCAGGGCTGGATGCGGGTCATGGCGGGCGCTCCATCGGTGGCCGGCGCGTTTTCCTGGAGCAATCCCGCGCTGCAGGCGAGCTATTTCGAAAAGCAGGCGCGGCTCTGGACCTCGCTTGCTTCCGGCAGGCGCGAAACGCTCGCCGCGCCCGAGCCCGGCGACCGGCGCTTTTCGGCGAAGGAATGGCGCGATAACCCGTACTACGACTACCTGAAACAGTCCTACCTGCTCGCGGCGCGCTACCTCGAGGAGCTGGTGGACGCCGCGCCGCTCGATGCCAAGGCGAAGAGCCGCGCGCGCTTCGCGGCGCGGCAGTGGATCGACGCCATGTGCCCGGCCAACTTCCCCGCCACCAATCCGGACGCGCTGCGCGCCGCCTTCGACAGCCGCGGCGAGAGCCTGACCCAGGGCCTCGCCAACCTGCTCGGCGACGTGCAGAAGCGCCGCATCAGCCAGACCGACGAGTCGGCGTTCGAGGTCGGCCGCAACATCGCGGTGACCCCCGGCGCAGTGGTGTACCAGAACGAGCTGATCCAGCTCATCCAGTACAAGGCGACCACGCCGCAGGTGGCGCGGCGCCCGCTGGTGATGATCCCGCCGTGCATCAACAAGTACTACATCCTCGACCTCCAGCCCGAGAATTCCTTCGTCGCCCATGCCGTCGCCGCCGGCGAGACGGTGTTCATGGTTTCCTGGCGCAACGTCTCGCAGGCGCAGGGGCACTTCACCTGGGATGACTACCTCGAGCTCGGCGTGTTCACCCCGCTGCGGATCGCCAGGGAAATCGCGAAGAGCGACCAGGTCAACGCGCTCGGCTTCTGCGTCGGGGGAACGCTGCTGGGCGCCGCACTGGCGGTGCTGTCGGCGAAAAAACAGGATCTGGTCTCGAGTGCCACATTCCTCACCACCATGCTCGATTTTTCCGACACCGGCCCGATCGGCGTGTACGTCGATGCGCCGAGCGTCGCGGCGCGCGAAGCGGCCATCGGCGGAGGCGGCCTGATGCCCGGAGCCGAGCTCGACTACGTATTCTCGAGTCTGCGCGCCAACGATCTCATATGGCCGTACGTCGTGAACAACTACCTCAAGGGCGGGCGGCCCGCGGCTTTCGATCTGCTCTACTGGAACTCGGACGGCACCAATCTGCCGGGGCCGATGTTCTGTTACTACCTGCGCAACACCTACCTGGAGAACAAGCTCTGTGTTCCGGGCGCCCTGGCGAATTGCGGCGCGCCAGTAAACTTGCGCCGGGTCGCCGTTCCGGTGTTCGTGTTCTCGAGCCGCGAGGACCACATCGTGCCGTGGCGCTCCGCCTACCGGACACTCGCCCATCTGGGCGGGGAGGACAAGACGTTCGTGCTCGGGGCGAGCGGCCACATCGCCGGCGTGATCAATCCCCCGGCGAAGAAGCGCCGCAGCCATTGGGTTTCCGATTCCTATCCCGCAGATCCGCAAAGCTGGTTTGAGAGCGCCCGTGAAACCCCCGGTAGCTGGTGGCCGCGCTGGTCGGACTGGCTCGCCCAGCACGGCGGCGGCAAGCGCAAGGCGCCCGCCAAGCCCGGCAACGCGAAATACAAGCCGATTGAACCCGCGCCCGGCCGTTACGTGAAGGAAAGAATCCACTAGGAGGTCGCATGGAAGAGATCTTCATCGTCGGCGCAGCGCGCACCCCGATCGGCAAGTTCGGCGGCACGCTCGCGAAAACGCCCGCCGCGGAGCTCGGCGCGCTCATCATCCGCAAGGTGCTGGAGCGCGCCCGGGTGGCGCCCGACCAGGTGTCCGAGGTGATCATGGGCCAGGTGCTGGCCGCGGGCGTCGGCCAGAACCCGGCACGCCAGGCGGCGATCAAGGCCGGCTTGCCCCACATGATTCCGGCGATGACCATCAACAAGGTGTGCGGCTCGGGCCTCAAGGCGGCGATGCTCGGCGCGCAGGCGATCGCGCACGGCGATTCGGACATCGTGGTCGCCGGCGGGCAGGAGTCGATGAGCCTGTCGCCGCACGCCATGATGGGCTCGCGCGAGGGCTTCCGCATGGGCGACGCGAAGATGGTCGACACCATGATCGTCGACGGCCTGTGGGACGTCTACAACCAGTACCACATGGGCGTCACCGCCGAGAACGTGGCGAAGGAATACGCGGTCACGCGCGACGAGCAGGACGAGTTCGCGGTCAACAGCCAGCAAAAAACGGAGGCCGCGCAGAAGGCCGGCAGGTTCAAGGACGAGATCGTCCCGGTCGAGATCGCCTCGCGCAAAGGGCCGGTGATGTTCGCCGACGACGAGTACCCGCGCCACGGCACGACGCTCGAGGCGATGCAGGGCCTCAAGCCCGCGTTCGACAAGAACGGCAGCGTGACCGCCGGCAACGCATCGGGGATCAATGACGGCGCCGCCGCGGTTGTTTTATGCAGTTCAAAAAAACTCAAGGAACTGGGGCTGAAGCCGCTCGCGCGCATCAAGGCGTTCGCCTCGGCCGGCGTCGACCCGAAGTACATGGGCATGGGGCCGGTGCCGGCGTCCAAGCGCACCCTGTCGCGCGCCGGCTGGCAGCCCTCCGACCTGGACCTGATGGAGATCAACGAGGCCTTCGCGGCGCAGGCCATCGCGGTGAACCGGCAGATGGGCTGGGACACGGCCAAGGTCAACGTGAACGGCGGCGCGATCGCGCTCGGCCATCCGATCGGCGCCTCGGGGTGTCGCATCCTGGTGACGCTGCTCCACGAGATGCAGAAACGCGATGCAAGGAAGGGCCTTGCGTCACTCTGCATCGGCGGGGGCATGGGCGTGGCGCTCGCCGTGGAACGTTAGAAGGAGAAAATGAGAAACATGGGCAACCAAGCTGAAGTGGTGCAACGGCCGGAGGCGTGGCGCGACGAGTCGCTGCCCGCGGTGACCCGCATCGCCTTCGTCTCCGGCGGCATGGGAGGGATCGGCAGCGCGATCTGCCGGCGGCTCGGCCGCGCCGGGCATACCGTGGTGGCGGGCTGCCTGCCCGGCTACGAGAAGAAAGCCGAATGGCTCGAGCGCATGCGCGCCGAGGGCTTTCGCGTGCACGCCGCCGAGGGCGACGTGTCGGAGTTCGAGTCCTGCGCCGAGATGTTCTACCAGGTGCGCGCGGTGGTCGGCCCGATCGACATCCTGGTGAACAACGCCGGCATCACGCGCGACGCGGTGTTCAAGCGCATGACCGAGCAGGACTGGATGGCGGTGATCAACACCAACCTGAACAGCGTGTTCAACGTCACGCGCCAGGTGATCGACGGCATGAGCGAGCGCGGCTGGGGCCGCATCATCAACATCTCGTCGGTCAACGCGATCAAGGGCCAGTTCGGCCAGACCAATTACTCCGCCGCCAAGGCGGGCATGGCGGGGTTCTCCAAGGCGCTGGCGCAGGAAGTGGTGCGCAAGGGCGTGACCGTCAACACCGTGTCGCCCGGTTACGTCGAGACCGACATGGTGATGGCCCTGCGCACTGAGATCCGCGACCAGATCATCGCCTCGATCCCGATGGGGCGGCTCGCCCGGCCGTCTGAAATCGCGGCGGTGGTCGCGTTCCTGTCGTCGGAAGAAGCGGGCTACATCACCGGCGCCAACATCTCGGTCAACGGCGGAATGCACATGATGTAGACTGCCTCTCCGCGAGGAGGAGGTCATGGCAAAGCAAAGGATCGCGGTTGTCACCGGGGGCATGGGCGGCCTCGGTGAGACGGTCTCGATAAAGATGGCGGGCGCGGGCTACCGCGTGGTGGTGACCTATTCGCCGGCCAACACCAAGTTCAAGTCCTGGCTCGAGGAAATGAAGGGCAAGGGCTACTCGTTCGCAGCGTTTCCCGTCGACGTCGTGGACTACGACGACTGCGCGCGCAAGTGCGCCGCGATCCAGGCGGAGGTCGGGCCGATCGACATCCTGGTGAACAACGCCGGCATCACGCGCGACATGACCTTCAAAAAGATGACCAAGGCCGACTGGGACGCGGTGATGCGTACCAACCTCGACTCGTGCTTCAGCATGACCAAGCAGGTGATGGACGGCATGGTCGACCGCGGCTGGGGCCGCATCATCAACGTCTCCTCGGTGAACGGCCAGAAGGGCGCCTTCGGCCAGACCAACTACTCGGCGGCCAAGGCCGGCATCCACGGCTTCACCAAGGCGCTCGCGCTCGAGGTCGCGCGCAAGGGCGTCACCGTCAACACAATCTCGCCCGGCTACATCGGCACCAAGATGGTGACCGCGATCCCGAAGGAGATCCTCGACTCGAAGATCCTGCCGCAGATTCCGCTCGGGCGCCTCGGCAAGCCCGACGAGGTGGCGGGGCTGATCATCTACCTGTGCTCGGAGGAGGCGGCGTTCGTCACCGGCGCCAACATCTCGATAAACGGTGGCCAGCACATGTATTAAGGAGTAGATTTCCGACCGTGGCGCTTCCCGAGGCGAACCATTCCAAGATGGAAAGCCAGCTCCGGCTGATCAAGAAATATCCGAACCGGCGCTTGTACGACACCAAGACGTCGAGCTACATCACGCTCGCCGACGTCAAGCAGATGGTGCTGAAGCAGGAGGAATTCCAGGTCGTCGACGCGAAGAGCGGCGAGGACCTCACGCGCCAGATCCTGCTGCAGATCATCCTCGAGGAGGAGTCGGGCGGCGTGCCGATGTTCTCCTCCGAGCTGCTGTCGCAGCTGATCCGCTTCTACGGCCACGCGATGCAGGGCCTGATGGGCACCTACCTCGAGAAGAACATCCGCGCGTTCCGCGACATCCAGAACGCGCTGCAGGAGCAGTCGCACAAGATGTACGGCGACAACTCGCGCGCCTCGCAGGAGCTGTGGGCGCAGTTCATGAACCTCCAGGGGCCGGCGATGCAGAGCCTGATGCAGGCCTACATGGAGCAGAGCCAGAAGATGTTCGCGCAGTTCCAGGACCAGATGCAGAACCAGGCGCGCAACATGTTCTCGGGGCTGTCGTTCCCGGGATTTTCACAGACGGGCAAGAGCGATCCTGAGAAGCCCTAAGGTCGGCTTCGTCTCACTCGGCTGTCCGAAAGCGCTCGTCGATTCCGAGCGCATCCTCACGCAGCTGCGCGCCGAGGGCTATCTGACCTCGCCGAGCTACGCCGGCGCCGACCTCGTGATCGTCAACACCTGCGGCTTCATCGACGCCGCGGTCGAGGAGTCGCTCGGCGCCATCGGCGAGGCGCTGGCCGGGAACGGCAAGGTTGTCGTCACGGGCTGCCTCGGGGTCAAGCAAGACCTGATCAAAAAGAACCATCCATCGGTGCTCGCCATCACGGGCCCGCACGACACGCCGGCGGTGATGAAGGCAGTGCACGCTCATCTTCCCAAACCGCACGATCCTTATACGGATCTCATCGGTGTAAAGCTCACCCCGCCGCACTACGCGTACCTGAAGATCGCCGAGGGCTGCAACCATCGCTGCAGTTTCTGCATCATCCCGTCCATGCGCGGCGATCTCGTATCGCGCCCGATCGGCGAAGTCATGCAGGAAGCCGAGAACCTGGTGAAGGCGGGCGTGAAGGAGCTGCTCGTCATCTCGCAGGACACGAGCGCGTACGGCGTCGACATCAAATACCGCACCGGGTTCTGGCGCGGGCGCCCGGTGAAAACGCGCATGACTCAGCTGTGTGAAAGCCTGGGCGAGCTCGGCGTCTGGGTGCGGCTGCACTATGTCTACCCCTATCCGCACGTCGACGACGTGATTCCATTGATGGCCGAGGGCAGGATCCTTCCCTATCTCGACGTGCCGTTCCAGCACGCGACTCCGCGGATCCTGAAATTGATGCGCCGGCCGGCGAGCGCCGAGAAGGTCCTGCAACGGCTCGAGGAATGGCGGCGGATCTGCCCCGAACTCACCGTGCGCTCGACTTTCATCGTCGGCTTTCCCGGTGAGACCGAGGCGGAATTCTCCGAATTGCTCCGGTTCCTGGGGGAGGCGCAGCTCGACCGCGTCGGCTGCTTCGCCTACTCGCCGGTCGATGGCGCGGCGGCGAACGAGCTTCCGGACGCGGTGGCCGAGGAAGTCAAAGCCTTCAGAAAAGAAAGATTCATGCTGACCCAGGCGAAGATCAGCGCGAGCAAGCTGCAGCGCAAGGTCGGCAGGACGCTGCGCGTGCTGGTCGATGCGCCCGGCGTCGGCCGCTCCAGCGCCGACGCGCCGGAGATCGACGGCGTGGTGCGCTTCAAGGGCGGCAAAGCGGGAGAATTCAGGGACGTGACGGTCGATCGTGCCGGCGAGCACGATCTTTACGGGAGACTGCAATGAGTAGAGTGGAAAATACGCGCGAAGTGGTGGTGGTGTCGGGCGTGCGCACGGGGATCGGCGACTACGGCGGCTCGCTCAAGGAAATGCCCGCGACCAAGCTCGGCGCGATCGCCATCAGGGAGGCGGTGGCGCGGGCGAAGGTCGAGCCGGCGCGCGTCGGCCACGTCGTGATGGGCAGCGTGATCCACGGCGAGGCGAAGGACATGTACCTCTCGCGCGTCGCCGCGATCGAGGCGGGCATCCCGGTGGGCACGCCCTGTCTGACGGTCAACCGGCTGTGCGGGTCGGGACTGCAGGCGATCGTCTCGGCGGTGCAGCACCTGATGCTCGGCGACTGCGACGTCGCGGTCGCCGGCGGCGCCGAGAGCATGAGCCGCGCGGCGTACTTCCTGCCGGCCGGGCGCTGGGGCCAGCGCATGGGCGACGCGACCGTGGTCGACGCCATGACCGGCGCGCTGCACGACCCGTTCGGCCACGGCCACATGGGCGTCACTGCCGAGAACATCGCCGCCAAGTACGGCCTCACGCGCGAACAGCAGGACGAATTCGCCATCTCGTCGCACAAGAAAGCAGCCAAAGCGATCGAAGCCGGCTATTTCAAGTCGCAGATCGTGCCGATCGAGCTCAAGACGCGCAAAGGCGTAGAGCAATTCACTACTGACGAGCACGTGCGCAAGGACGTCAGCGCGGCCGACATGGCGAAGCTGAAGACCGTGTTCAAGAAGGACGGCACCGTGACCGCCGGCAATGCCTCCGGGATCAACGACGCCGGCGCCGCCGTGGTTCTCATGGAGGCCACGACGGCCAAGAAGATGGGTGCAAGGCCCATGGCGCGGCTCGTGGCCTACGCGCACGCGGGCGTGGAGCCGCACGTCATGGGTCTCGGGCCGATCCCGGCGGTGAAACGCGTATTCGAGAAGGCGGGCCTCAAGCCCGCCGACATGGACGTGGTCGAGTCGAACGAGGCGTTCGCGGCGCAGGCGATGGCGGTGACCAAGGATCTCGGTCTGGATCCGGCGCGCGTGAATCCCAACGGCGGCGCGGTGGCGCTCGGCCATCCGATCGGCGCGACCGGCTGCATCCTCACCGTGAAGGCGCTCTACGAGCTCGAGCGCACGCAGAAGCGCTACGCGCTCGTCACCATGTGCATCGGCGGCGGGCAGGGCATCGCTGCGATCTTCGAGCGCATCTGAAACGCGACTTTTGGGATACGAAATCCGCGGCACTAATCCGCGGCGATTCAAAGCCTTGGCCCGGCCCCGGCGGCGCCGGCGCTTGGCCTATGCTTGGCGTCATGGCAGGCATCGAGGCGCTGTGCGCAGAGATCCGCAGCACGCTGCTTGAGCGCCGGCAGCGCCTTGCCGAGGAGATCGCCCGACATCCGCGGCCGATCACCGCGTGAGACGTGCACTTCAACCGGCTGCTCGAAGAGCGCGCGGCGCTGTCCGCCGCAATCGATCGCTTCGACGAATTCATGGCTTCATTGAGCGCGGCGTAAACTCGCGGCGCATGCGCCGCAAACTACGCCTCGGACTCGCGCTCGGCTCGGGCAGCGCGCGCGGCTGGGCGCACATCGGCGTGATCCGCGCGCTGGAAGAGCGCGGCATCAAGCCCGACCTGGTGTGCGGCACCTCGATCGGGGCGCTGGTCGGCGCGTCCTACGCCGCAGGCGAGCTCGACCGGCTCGAGAAGTGGGTCACGGGGCTTGCGTGGACCAAAGTCGTGCGCCTCATGGACCTCACCTGGCGCGGCGGGCTGATCCGGGGGACGCGCCTCTTCACGCTGTTCCGCACCATCATCGAGGACCGCGATATCTCGGAGCTGGCGGTCGATTTCGGGGCCGTCGCCACCGAGCTCCACTCGGGACGGGAGCTGTGGCTGCGCAGCGGCAAGCTGCTCGAGGCGGTGCGCGCTTCCTGCGCCATGCCCGGCCTCTTCACGCCGGTGATCCGCGACGGCGCGGTGCTGGTCGACGGCGGGCTGGTGAATCCGGTGCCGGTCTCGATGTGCCGCGCGCTGGGCGCGGAGCTGGTGTTGGCGGTGGACCTGAGCTGGGGCAAGCTCGGGCCCTACCGCCGCAGCAAGGAGCGCGAGGCGACGCCGCGCGAGGTGCCGGGGTGGCTCGACCGGCTGAAGCCGAGCTGGGTGGCGAGCAAGAAGGAGACGCTGGCGGACGACCCGTCGATCGTCAAGCAGAACGAGCCGTCGGTTCCATCGATCTTCGACGTCTTCATGACCTCGCTCGACATCGTCGAGATGCGGGTCGCCCGCAGCCGACTTGCCGGCGAGCCTGCCGACGTGCTGATCACGCCGCTGCTCCCCGATTTCGCCACCATGGACTTCCACCGCGCCGGAGAGGCGATCAAGGAGGGCCGCGCCGCGGTGGAGCGCATGGGCCCGCTGCTGCAGCAAGTCCTCGGCTAGGCCTCGGGCCGCATGTGGGGGAAGAGGATCACGTCCCGGATGCTGGGGCTGTCGGTCAGGAGCATGACGAGCCGGTCGATGCCGAGGCCGCCGCCGGCGCAGGGCGGCATGCCGTACTCGAGCGCGCGGATATAGTCGGCGTCGTAGTGCATCGCTTCCTGATCGCCCGCGTCCTTGCGCTTCGCCTGCTCGAGAAAGCGCGCCGCCTGGTCCTCGGGGTCGTTGAGCTCGGAGAAGCCGTTGGCGATCTCTTTCGCGTCGATGAACAGCTCGAAGCGCTCGGCTACCTCGGGATCCTGGTCGCGCCGCCGTGACAGCGGCGAGACCTCGGCGGGGAAGTCGGTGACGAAGGTCGGCTCGATCAGGTGCTTCTCGGCCAAGGTCTCGAACAGCATGAGCTGCAGCGCGCCCCAGCCCTGATGCTTTTCGTGCTCGACTTTCAGGGACTCGAGCTTCTGGGAGAGCCATTTGCGATCCCTCAAGTCCCCCGTGATCCCCTGCTTGCGGATCGCCTCGGGGATGCCGATGCGCGCGAACGGCCTGCCGAAGTCGATCCGCCGGCCCTGGTAGCTCACGGCCGCGCCGCCCGCCGCGGCGCGCACCAGCCGCTCGGTGTGGTCCATCATGTAGCGCCAGTCCTCGTAGGCGCAGTACCACTCGAGCATGGTGAACTCGGGGTTGTGCTTGGTCGAGATGCCCTCGTTCCTGAAATTGCGGTTGATCTCGAACACGCGCTCGACGCCGCCGACCACCAGGCGCTTGAGGTAGAGCTCGGGCGCGATACGCAGGTAGAGGTCCATGTCGAGCGCGTTGTGGTGCGTCGTGAACGGCCGCGCCGCGGCGCCGCCGGGGATCGGCTGCATCATCGGCGTCTCGACCTCGAGGTAGCCGTCCTGCAGCAGGATGTCCCGGAGCGTGTGGATCATCCGCGAGCGCACCTCGAATACCTTCCTTGATTCCGAATTGACGATCAGGTCGACGTAGCGCTGGCGGTAGCGCAGCTCGTGGTCGGCGAGGCCGTGGAACTTCTCCGGCAGCGGCCGCAGCGCCTTGACCAGCAGGCGTATCGATTTCGCGTTGATCGTCAGCTCGCCCTTGTTCGTCTTGAACAGCGCTCCTTCGACCCCGACGATGTCGCCGAGGTCCCAGTGCTTGAAGTCCTCGTAGCCCGCGACTTCCTGGGTGACGTAGACCTGGATGCGGCCCGCGCCGTCCTGCAGCGTGGCGAAGCTCGCCTTGCCCATGACGCGCTTGAGCATCATGCGCCCGGCGACCGTAGCCCGGACGCGCTGCTTCTCCAGCTCGTCTTTGCTCTTGTCCCCGAATCTTTTTGCAAGATCCGAAGCGAGATCCTTGCGCCGGAAATCGTTCGGGAAGGCGGCGCCCGCGGCGCGCAGCGCCTTAAGCTTCTCCCTGCGCTCGTCGACCAGCTTGTTTTCTTCTTCCATTCTTTAGACCCCTTGCTTCAGGCTGGCGGTGATGAAGTCGTCGAGGTCGCCGTCGAGCACCGCCTGCGTCGCGCCCTTCTCGACGCCGGTGCGCAGGTCCTTGATGCGCGACTGGTCGAGGACGTAGGAGCGGATCTGGTGCCCCCAGCCGATGTCGGTCTTCGACTCCTCGAGCTTCTGCTTCTCGGCGAGGCGCTTGCGCAGCTCGAGCTCGTAGAGCTTCGCCTTGAGCATCGCCATCGCCTCGGCGCGGTTGCGGTGCTGCGAGCGGTCGTTCTGGCATTGCACCACGACGCTGGTCGGCAGGTGCGTGATGCGCACCGCGCTGTCGGTGCGGTTGACGTGCTGGCCGCCGGCGCCCGAAGCGCGGTAGGTGTCGACGCGCAGGTCCGCCGGGTTGATGTCGATCTCGATCGACTCGTCGACCTCGGGGTAGACGAACACGCTCGCGAACGAGGTATGGCGCCGCGCGTTGGCGTCGAACGGGCTCTTGCGCACCAGGCGGTGCACGCCGGTCTCGGTGCGCAGCGTGCCGTAGGCGTAGTCGCCGTTCACCTTGAGGGTCGCGCTCTTGATGCCCGCCACCTCGCCCGGGGTGCGCTCGAGCACCTCGGCGCTGAAGCCCTTGCGGTCGCAGAACTTGAGGTACATGCGCTCGAGCATCGCGGCCCAGTCCTGCGCCTCGGTGCCGCCCGAGCCCGCCTGGATGTCGACGAAGCACCTGTTCGGGTCGAGCGGGTTGGAGAACATGCGGCGGAACTCCATTGCCGCAACCTCTTTTTCGATTTTTTGAGTATCCGAATCAATGGAAAACAGCGTAGCGTCGTCGTTGTCGGCGCGTGCGAGGCCGAAGAGCTCGGCCGCGTCGGACAGGCCGCTGTCCACGCGCCCGAGCGTCCTGACGATCGCTTCGAGCGCTTTCTTCTCCTTGCCGAGGTCCTGGGCGCGCTTCTGGTCGCTCCAGACCTTCGGATCGCTCAGCTCGCGCTCGACTTCGGTCAGCCTCTTCTGCTTGCCTTCGAGGTCAAAGATACCTCCGCAGCTCGGCCGACCTGGCCTGCAGGTCGGACAGCCGGGAGGCGATCTGGTTGAGGCGCTCGGCTTCCATTAGCGCGTCTCGCTCCGGGTCTTCCAGTAAAGGACCTCCTGCCGGAAGCGCAGTTCCGCCTCCATGCGTTCGAGCGGCCGCACCAGGTTCTTGCTCGGGATGGACACCAGCGCCTTCTGCAGGCCGCCGCCCGGCGTCGAGAGGTAGAAGTACACCTGGTCGTCGGGCTGCTGCACCATGAACAGGATGAAGTCGCGCCCCGTGTCGGCGGAGATCTGCGCGACGCGCAGCACCTCGTCGCTGCGGAAGCCGCGCTGGCGCGCGGCGAGCATCTCTTCTCCCTGCGGGCGCGCGATACCCATCGCGTCGGCGACGTCGGCGCCGATGTAGCCCGCGCGCCCGTGATGCCGCAGCCAGCCCGCGATCGAATGCAGCCGGTCGGCTTCCAGGACCACCGCCTCGATCGACGGCACCTCGGCGCCGCCGCGCACCTGCGCGGCCGACGCGGCGACCGACGCCAGGCCGAGCGCGACCAGGACCCAACCCCGCATGGTGATGCCTCCCTTTTCTTGGCGCTAGTTTACGCCGTCACACGCGCTTCGCGGTGTATTCCTCGGCGATCTTGTCGTCGAAGAAGGAGGTCGGGTTCGGCGCGGCCATGAAACGGCGGTAGACCTCGGGGTAGACGCCCTCGTACTGGAACACCTGGGCGTTCGACATCTCGACTTCCAGCGTGCGCGTCTTCTCGTCGTAGCCGACCGAGCGCAGCTTGGAGGAATTGACGCGCTTTCGCTCCATCAGGCTTTGTCGACTTTGATGGAATCGCCGGATTTCACGCGGGCCAGCACCTTGGCGTCCCCCTCGACCTTGCCGAGCACGTTGCAGCGGTTGGCGAGCTTGGGGCGCTCATCGGTGGAGATCGGCGTGCGCCCGTAGGGCAGGGCGAGCGCGTCGCCCTCGGTCCAGAAGCACACCGTGCCGGGCTCGACGATCTGCCGGGCGTCGGGCTCGAGCTTGGCGCTCACCGGGGTGCTGAAGTAGACCTCCTCGCCCCAGGTCTGGGCGCGCGATTCGAACGGCGCGGCGGCGAGGATCGCCTTGGCGGTGGGGGTGTCCAGCAGGTCCACCGTCAGGACGGCTTTGCCCGCCTCGATGCGCAACCTCATCCGCCGAGGGTCGCGCTCCACGGCAGCTTCGCGCCGCCCTTGTCGACGATCCCCTCGATCTGCCTGCCCTTGATCTGGCCGGTGAATTCCCCTTTCTGGCCGGAGAGCTTGAAGCTCAGGCGGTCGCCGCGCAGCTTCACGTCCTCGAGCGGGACGTCCTTGCCGTCGAGGCGCGCGCTGCCCGAGACGCGCGTCAGCTGCTGGCGCAGCGACAGCGTGGCGGGCTGGCGGCTCACCGCCGGGGGCATCTGTGCGCTCCAGCGCCCCGCGACCTTCGCCGGCACCACGTAGAGGTAGATGAGCGTGGTGGTGACGCCGCTGATCTGCACCTTGTCCTCGAGGTCCATCTGCACGTACTTTTCAGGGATCCAGCCGGTGAGCGGGTAGTCGTGCGACACGATGCGCGTGCCGGGCTTGAGCTCGGCGAGGAACTTGTCCTTCAGCAGCACCACCGTGTCGGGCAGCAGGTACATGGTGATCACCGTCGCCTGCGACAGGTCGGTCTTGAACAGGTCCTGCTTCAGGAACCTGACGCGATCGGCGAGGCCTTCGATCTTCGCCGCCTCGTTCGACTTCTTCACCAGCTCGTCCTTGATCTCGACGCCGAAGCCGCGCGCGCCGAACACTTTCGCGGCGGTGAGCACGATGCGGCCGTCACCCGAGCCGAGGTCGATCAGGAAGTCGCCGGGGCCGACGTCGGCGTAGCGCAGCATGTCGGCCACCACGCTCTGCGGCGAAGGCACGTAGGGGCCCGCGTCCTTGACGGGTTCCAGGTCCTGCGCCTGGGCGGCGGAGAGGGTGAGCAGAAGGGAGAGGGCAAGAACCTTCATTCGTAGTGCTCCACGTTGAGCTGGATGTTCTTCAGGCCGTTGAACTCGTTGACGCTCAGCCGGTACGCCGCCCGCACCTGCGGCGGCAGCGGCTCGAGCGCGCCGTAGCGCATCGCCTCGATGCGGCGGCCGCCTTTCACCAGCCACAGCTTCAGATGCCGCTCGCCGACCACGCGCTGGCTTTCCACGGCGAATGTATCGCAGAACACCGGCTGCGGAAAGCCCTGGCCCCAGATGCCGGCCTCGAGCAGGCGCGCCACCTCGAGCGAGAAATGCATCGCGTCGAGCGCGCCATCGGTCTCGACCACGCGCAGGCGCGCCGCGGCCGGCAGCAGCTCGTCGACCGCGCGCTCGAACTCGCCGGCGAAGCGCGCGTAGTCCTGCTCGCCGATGGACAGGCCGGCCGCCTGCGCGTGCCCGCCGAAGCGCCGGATCAGCCCGGGCACGCGCTTGGACACGAGGTCGAGCGCATCGCGCAGGTGCAGCGCCGGGATCGAGCGCCCCGAGCCGCGCAGCACCGGGCCGCCGCCTTCCTCGGCCCGCGCGAAGCAGATCACCGGCCGGTGCAGCCGGTCCTTGAGGCGCGAGGCGACGATGCCCACCACGCCCTGGTGCCAATCGGGATTGAAGAAGGAGCAACCACTCGCCTCGCCGACTTGCGTCACCGCTTGCAAGGCCTGCTGCAGCATCGCCGCTTCGATGTTGCGCCGCTCGCGGTTGAGGCGATCGAGCTCCTGCGCGCAGTTCGCCGCGCGCGCCTCGTCGTCGGTGATCAGGCACTCGATGCCGAGGCTCATGTCGGCGAGCCGGCCGGCCGCGTTGAGGCGCGGGCCGGCGACGAAGCCGAGGTCGAAGCTCGAGGCTTCGGCGGGCGTCCTGCCGGCCGCGCGCAGCAGCGCCGCGATCCCCGGCGCGCCGCGCCCGGCGTGCAGGCGCTTCAGGCCCTGCGCCACCAGGTTGCGGTTGTTCGCGTCGAGCGGCACCACGTCGGCGATCGTGCCGAGCGCGACGAGATCGGTAAGGGCGGCAAGATTCGGCTCGGGCTTTTCTGCGAAAAGCCCCCGCTTGCGCAATTCCGCGCGCAGGGCGAGGACGACGTAGAACATGACACCGACGCCCGCCAGGGCTTTCGAGGGAAACCGGCAGCCCGGCTGGTTCGGGTTGACGATGCACGCTGCGGGCGGCAGCTCGGGCCCGGGCAGGTGATGGTCGGTGATCAGCGTGGCGATGCCTAGCGCTTTCGCGCGCGCGACCCCCTCTACGCTCGCAATCCCGTTATCGACGGTGATCAGCAGGTCCGGCTTCTTCAGCGCGGCGAGCTCGACCAGCTCGGGCGAAAGCCCGTAGCCAAGCTTGAAGCGATCCGGCACGAGGTAATCGACATTAGCTCCGAGCGCGCGCAACGCACGCACGCCGACCGCGCAGGCGGTGGCGCCGTCGGCGTCGTAGTCGGCGACGACCAGAAGGCGTTTTCCCTGGGCAATGCTGTCGGCCAGGAGCGCGGCCGCGGCATCGATGCCTTTGAGGAGCGCGGGGGCGATCAGGCCGTCGAGGTTGTAGTTGAGCTCGGCCGCCGAGCGGATGCGGCGTCCGGCGTAGACGCGCGCGAGCACCGGGTGCATGCCGGCGTCGAGCAGCGCGCGGCGATCGGATTCGGCGTAGGGGCGCTCGACGATTTTCACGCGTAGTGCCCTATCGGTTTTGGCCGCTGCCAGAAGCGGCGCAGGTCGCCGCGGACCGTCTCGAATGACATCGCCTGCGCGGCGTCGGGTACGTACAAGGTGACCATGCCGACGCGCCCCGCGCGCAGGGCGCGCAGCAGGGGCGCGAACCAGTTCTTCTCCAGCGCTGCGATCGCCTGGTGATGCTTGTCGACGTCCAGGAGATGGGTGGGCGCGCGCAAGGCGTCGAGGACGACCAGGTGCCTGCCATCTTCGGGCGCGTTCTGGAGCCACTGTGCCGCATCGCCCGGCAGGCTGCGGTAGCGCGTGCGCGCGAGCATGGCAAGCCCCATGACCATCGGGTCGTCCGCCAGCACGCTCGCCCAGCGCGAGGTCGCCTTGCCCGCGCGGCCCGCGCCCCAGAGCCAGAGGCTGTTGATCGCGGGCTCGCCGCGGGCCTCGCGCTCAGCATTCGCGGGGTGCGCGTGCAGCAGCATCTGGATCTCCGTCAGCTCGCGGTCGCGCGCGCGGGCGAGCGGGATTTCCCGGCCGGCGACCTGCAACGCCGGGACGTCGTCGAGCTCGAGATCATGGTTGAAGACCCGCGCCGTCCAGCGCGCGGGATCGACCGCGTGGACCTGCATTACGCCGGCGAAATGACTGTTCAGCGAGGCGCAGAAAGCATCGGCCTCCGCCGGGGAAATCGCAAGCGCTTCCGCCGGGACGACCAGCAGGTGATCGCGCATCAGCCGCAGGTGGACCGGATCGGCGCGCAGCCACGAATCGCTTCCCGGGTCCCGGTTGGCGGCGATGAGGCTCAGCGCCCCGGCGGGGATCCCTTTGCCCTCCAGCCGGAAGGCATGGCGCAGCCAGCGCTCGAGCAGCTCCGGTTCCGGCCCTTCAACCTTGCGCCGGCCGCGCGCGAGCAGCACTTCGAGCGCCGGATAGCGGCCTTCCGCGCCGGCGCTGAACAGATCGGGCACGACGAGCTCGCAGTGCATCAGGCGGCGAGCTCGACCACGCGCACGCCGCGCCGGCCGAGATGGCGCGCCAGGATGCGGTAATGGTCGTAGTCAAAGCGGGCGCGCCGCGCCTCGAGCAGCTCGGCGACCTCGGCGTCCGACGTTGCGGTGCCGAGGTAGCACCAGCGGTCGAGGACATGGACCTCGGTGGCGTCGCGGCTCGCGTCCTGCTCCACCACGCCGAGCGCGCCGCGATACGGCCAGTCGGCGCTCTTCAGGCGGGCCAGGGCGGCCGCGACACGCGCATGATGGACCTGGATGTGCTCTTTCCCGGCACACAGTCCGGCACAACGGCCCATCTGGTGGCGCAAGCAGCTTCCGGTGCGCTTCGCGTCGAACCCGAGCGCTTGCAGGCACAGGCGGTATTCATCCGCGGCAGCGCGCAGCGCCTGCAGGGCCGCGCGGCGCGAGCGCCACAGGCCGTACACGAAGGGCAGGGTGTCGGCGTCGATCTCGTCCTCGCGCGCGAGGCGCAGCCGCTTGCCGTCGAAGGCGAACCCGCAGAGCTGCCCGGGCCGGCGCAGCCGGCGGTTGAAGACCGGATTGAGCTCCTTGACCAGCGCGGCTTCGCGCAGCAGCGCGCCGAGCTCGCCGGCGGTGCGCTGCCACTCGATGCGTCGCACGCGCGGCGTCCAGCTTGCGCCGGCGATGAAATGCTGCAGCACGCGCGAGCGCATCGAGCGGCTCTTGCCGATATACAAGGGCTTTGGACCTTGATCATAGAAGACATACACACCCGCGGCCTCGGGGATCGCGTCGATCGCCGCGCGCTCAAGGCTCGGCGGCAGCGCCGGCTGCCTCGCCACCTGGCGCGCGGCGACGGCGAGCACCTCTTCGCCGTGCTCTTCGGCGGCGAGGCGCAGGAACTGCCACAGCGCCCGCGCGTCGCAAGCCGCGCGGTGCCGCGCCTCGCACTCGAGGCCGTGCCGCACGATCAGGCTGTCGAGGTCGTGCTCGCCGGCGCCGGGATACAGCCGGCGCGACAGGCGCACGGTGCACAGCGTCCTGGCGTGGTAGCGGATGCCGGCGCGCTCGAACTCGCGCCGCAGGAACCCGTAATCGAAGCGCGCGTTGTGCGCCACGAGCACGCGCCCCTCCAGCCGCTCGTGCAGCTCGTGCGCGATCTTGGCGAAGCGCGGCGCAGCATCCACCATGTCCTGGCTGATCCCGGTCAGCGCCTGGACCGCCCCCGGGACCGGCCGGCCGGGGTTCAGCAGCGTCGACCACTGCGCGTTCAGCGCGAAACCGTTCACTTCGAGCACCGCGATTTCGGTGACGCGATCGGCCGCGGGATCCGGGCCGGTCGTCTCTACGTCGACAATGGCGAGGGGTGTATATGCGTCCAGTACGCCACTCTAGCGCAAAAGAGCCTTTTCGTAGCTCAGCGTTTCGAACGCGATGCCGAGCCGCTTGGCGTGGGCATAGGCGGCGCCGATCTCGCGGCGCGAAGGCCGGCGCGCAAGCGGGGCATAGCGTTCGCGGTAGTTCGCGTTGCCGGGATCGCAGTAGTTGTCCGGGTGGTACTGGTCCATCACGTTCACCGGCACTCCGGGCAGATTCGCCGCGATCCACTCGAGCACCGGGGCAGTGCAGCACTCGACATGGCCGGGCATGACCAGGTGCCGGATGGTGAAGTCCTCGCCCCAGTCGCGCAGCTTGAGGAGGTGCGCGTTGATGGTCTCCCAGTAATGCGGCGTGCGCGCGAGCTCGATCGCGCAGCGCCCGGGGCCAAACTTATGGTCCGGCAGCCACACGTCCATCAGCACGCGCAGGAGCCTCATCGCTTCATCCGACAGGTAGAAGTTCGAGTTCCACAGCATCGGCACGTTGAAGCGCCCGGCATGGTCGCAGGTCCCGGACGGCGGGAAGTCCTCGAGCTGCGCGATCGCCTCGACGATGGTGTGCAGGTGGATCGCCGGATCGCCGCCGACCCAGTTCACGTTGTGGCAGCCCTCGGCGCGCAGCCGCCAGGCGAGGGTGGCGAGCATGCGCGCCGATACGGCCTCGCCGTTCAGCCGGTCGGTCGAGATGTCGCCGTTCTGGCAGAACGCGCAGCGCATGTTGCACGAGGTGAAGAAGATCGTGCCCGACCCGTGGCGGCCGCGGTACACGAGCTCCTCGCCGTGGTGATGGAAAGCGCTCGCGACGCGCGTCTCCGCGGCGAGCTTGCAAGCGCCGAGCTTCGTCCCCTGCGAGCGGTCGACGCCGCATTCCCAGCGGCAGAAGTTGCAGTGCGCGAGCATGCGTCGCGCGAGCTCGTCGGCGAGATCGAGGAGGCTTGGCTTGACGCGATCAGCCGGCAGGCGCGCGCCGGCGACGATGTCCGCTCTGAGCTCGAGGAAGGCCCGGGTGGCCGCGTCGAAGGCCTGCCACAGCTCGGCCTCGGGCGCGGACAGGGCGCATGCCGCCGGCACGCGGGCGGCGATCAGGTACTTGGCCGGCAGCCTGTTGTCAGCCACCGCGCGGTACCATTGCATCCGGCCGCGCAAATCCGCAGCGCGCCAGACCGGCAGCTCGTTGAACCCGGCCATCGTAGACCTAGTCTAAAACCGAAATGCGCCGCATCGCCACCCTCCTCACCCTGGCATCCCTGGCGGCGGCGTGCGCGCCGATGCAATGGGCCAGGCAGGACGCCGGCGCCGAGCAGATCGGCCGCGACGAGCAGGAGTGCCGCCAGAAGGCGCGGCGCGAGGCGCAGAACCGCGCCTGGATGCACCGCGTGGAGCCGGTGGTCGGACCCGGGTTCGTGGTCTGGCCGAGCGGGGCGACCGTCGACCCCTTCGGCAACCAACTGCTCGAGGAGAGCAGGCTCACCCAGTTCTGCATGGAGTCGAAGGGCTACATGCTGGTGCCGGCGCCTAAGAAGTGACGATCCAGCCCTCGGCCGGGTCGATGCCGGCCGGCAGACCGTAGTTCGACTTTCTTCGCCGCCACGCCCACGCCGCCTGCGTCGCGCAGATCGCGGCATCGAGCCTGTCGCCCGAGCCGTCGGCCACGAGTTCTTTTTCGAGCTTCGGCGTCAATCTCACCCGGATCGCGAGAGGCTGACCCCGCTTCAGCGCCTGCACGATCCGCCTGCGCACCGCGCGGCGCGCGGGCGTCTGCTCGCTCCGGGTATCGCTCTTGTACGAATCGCGGATGCCGAGCTGTTTGCGCGCGAGCAGCCCCGGGTAGGCTTCGAGCGCCACGCGCGAGGACTTTCGGTTGAGCAAGCCTGGAATGTCCACATCTGCCGCTGCCAGGCGCTTCGCGCCTTCATGGAACATCAGCGCGACCGGCGGGTTGACGAGCTTCATCGGGCTCGACGAGCCCGCGGGATGGTCGGTGGCGCGGTGGACGTATTTTCGGCCGACGGGCCGAGACGCGCGGTAGCGGTCGAGGCGCGAGCGGAAGGCGAGCCGGTCGATGCCGGCGCAGTGCGCGACCAGCGCCGGCCAGTCCGACGGCCAGCCGAGGTCGCGCACCAGCTCGCGCGGCAGGCTGAACGGGAAGTCGAAGCCACCGAGCCACGGGCCCGGGCGCACGAGGAACGCTTCGAAGGCGTGGAAGCTCCCGAGGCGCTCCACCGCTTCGAGCCGGAGAACCCGTCCCTCGACGCGTCCCGCGGCCACCGTGATCGGCTTGGCCTTGCGCGGGGCGCAAGTGAAGTCGACGCCGTAGATCCTCATTCGAGCGCGCTGCGCAGCGCGTCGAGGGCGCTCGATTGGTGGCTGTGCCGCCACACGAGCAGGGTGCGCGCGCTGGCGATCTTCGCCGGCAGCGGGTGCACTGCGACCTGCGCTTCCATTCCGACAGCGCGCAGTACCGATTTCGGCACCACGGCGATACCGCTGCCAGCGGCGGCGCACGCGACGATGGCGTGGTAGGAGCCGTACTCCATCACGCGCTCGGCGACCACGCGCGAGCGCCCGAGCCAGGCCTCGAGCCGGCGGCGGTACGAACACCCGGTCGCGAACGCAAGGATAGTCTCGTGCCCGAGGTCCTTCGGCGTCGCCACGCGCGGACGGTCCTTCGGCGTGATCAGCACCAGCTCCTCGGTGAACACGTGCTGGCTCTGCAGGTTCTTCGCCGCGAAGGGCTCGGCGACGAACGCCGCTTCCAGCTCTCCGCGCAGCACCTTGCCGACCAGCGCGCCGGTGGTCCCGGTGGCGAGCTCGAGCCGCACGTCGGGGTAGGCGCGGTGGTAGCGCGCGAGGATCGGCGGCAGCCGGGTGGCGGCGGTGCTCTCCAGCGCGCCGAGCTTCAGCACGCCGTGCGGCTCGCGGCCCTTCAGCGCCGCCTGCGCCTCGGCGGAGAGCTTGAGCAGACGGTCGGCGTAGGCGAGCAGCACCTTTCCTTCCGGGGAAAGCGCGAGCCGGCGCCCCTCGCGGATGAAGAGCCGGGCGCCCAGCCGTTGCTCGAGCCGCTTCACCCGCGTGGTCACGTTCGATTGCACCCGGTTGAGCACGGCGGCCGCCTTTGTGATGCCGCCTTGTTCCGCCACCGCCTTGAAGATCCTGAGCTCGACCAGTTCCACGTTCACGAATAGAGAATATAGAGTTCCAGATTATTCATTTTCCGGAAACATGGCGTCAATCTAGAATCCGTGTCCGTGAGCCTGCAACGCCTCCTCGGCACCGAGCTGCCGATCGTCCAGGCGCCGATGGCGGGCGTGCAGGGAGCCGCGCTCGCGGTCGCGGTGTCCAACGCCGGCGGCCTGGGCTCGCTGCCGTGCGCGATGCTCGGCCTCGACGCCATCAGGAGCGAGCTGGCGGCGATCAAGGCGGCGATCGACCGGCCGTTCAACGTGAACTTCTTCTGCCATGCGCCGCCCGAGGCGAGCGCCGAGCGCGAGGCGGCTTGGCGCGCGGCGCTTACGCCGTACTACCGGGAGTTCGGAATCGACCCGGGTGCGATACCGAAAGGGCCGGGGCGCTCGCCCTTCAGCGCCGAAGCCGCCGCGATCCTGGCCGAGTTCAGGCCGGCGGTCGTGAGCTTCCACTTCGGCCTGCCCGCGGCGGACCTGCTCGCCTGGGTGAAGGCGCTGGGCGCGAAAGTCCTGTCCTCGGCAACCACGGTCGAGGAAGCGCGCTGGCTGGAAGCGCACGGGGCCGACGCGGTCATCGCGCAGGGCGCCGAGGCCGGCGGGCATCGCGGCATGTTCCTCACCGCGGACCTCAGCACCCAGGCCGGCACGTTCGCGCTGCTGCCGCAGATCGTGCGCGCGGTGAGGCTGCCGGTGATCGCCGCCGGCGGCATCGCCGATGCCAGGGGTGTCGCTGCCGCGCTGGCGCTCGGCGCAGCCGGTGCGCAGGTCGGGACCGCCTACCTGCTGTGCCCCGAAGCGACCACCAGCGCAGTCCACCGCGCGGCGCTCAAGAGCGAGGCAGCGCGCCATACGGCGCTCACCAACCTCTTCACCGGCCGGCCAGCGCGCGGGATCGTCAACCGCCTCATGAAGGATTTCGGGCCGATCAACAGCGCGGCGCCCGCGTTTCCGCTCGCCGGCTCCGCGCTCGCGCACTTGCGCGCCAAGGCCGAAGCCAAGGGTTCGGGCGATTTCTCGCCGCTGTGGAGCGGTCAGAACGCGAGCGGCTGCAGGGAGATTCCCGCGGCCGAGCTTACTCGCTCGCTGGTTGCCTGATTTCGTCGTAGCCGCGGCCGGTGAACTCGAGCAGGCA
>Ga0187893_10003353_pt1 | contig 32694 bp, 24 predicted proteins | sample MA1701074metaG_FD_139574 | JGI IMG/M metagenome (GOLD analysis project Ga0187893, IMG submission 139574) | White microbial mat communities from a basaltic lava cave in the Kipuka Kanohina Cave System on the Island of Hawaii, USA - MA170107-4 metaG ...
CTTGAGAGAGCTCGACAAAGCGAAGCCAAAACGAACAAGTCAAGCGATATCAACAGAAGAACTGATCGACGACGCCACCCATCTCAAGTCCGCCATGGAAGGTGTCCTCAACGCCCTCCCCAATGAGGTCCGCGACGTTGTCCGCGGCCAGGAAGACTCCTCCATGGGGGTGTCCAAGAGCTGATTCATGCAACGGATGAGCCGCCGCTCGACTGCGCGTCAATACAATGATTTGCACAACTTATTGCACTTGGTCATTGCATTTTAAAAACTTCTAGGTTAAGCTGATTCTAGACTCGTCGCTTGGACGGCTTGTATGCTTATTTCCATTATCAGATTGGTCATCGTATCCGACCCCGCCTAGGGGATTGGTTTTCGAGAACACGAGGGCCACTGGCGGGGAATGGAAAAGCGCCAGTGGCCGTTTCTGTTTCCAAACCCCAAATCATCAACCGAAGCGAGGCGTGATTCATGTCGAACTTGATGAGTGGAGCAAAGATTCTCCTGGAGTGTCTTGTCCGGGAAGAGGTCGACTGCATTTTCGGATATCCGGGAGGCGTCACCCTTCCGCTTTACGACGCCATGTACGACCGCCCGATCCGTCACGTGCTGGTGCGGCATGAAGAGAACGCGGCGTTTGCGGCGGAGGGGTACGCACGGGCAACCGGGCGTGTCGGCGTGTGTTGTGCAACGTCCGGTCCCGGCGCCACCAACCTCACCACGGGATTGGTGGACGCCATGATGGATTCGATTCCCGTCGTTGCGATTACAGGACAGGTTTCCACCAAGTTGATTGGCAGCGATGCGTTTCAGGAAGCCGACACGTTCGGCATCACGCGTCCGTGTACCAAGCACAATTTCCTGGTTAAGAATTTGAACGACCTTCCTCAGGCCGTCCACGAAGCCTTCTATATCGCATCGACGGGACGGCCCGGACCGGTGCTCGTCGACATTCCCAAGGATGTCTTCCAGGGCCACGCGCAGTATGCACCCGTGAATTCGATCCATCTGCCTGGGTATAAGGTCCATACCGACGGCCACGCAGGTCAGATCCGGCGAGCGGCACACATGATGTGGGAAGCAAAACGACCCTTCGTCTATGCAGGCGGAGGAATCATCGCTGCTGAGGCGTCGGCTGAGCTGCGCCAACTCGTCGAGACCCTGGATGCCCCCGCTGTCTGTACCTTGATGGGCCTGGGCGGGCTTTCCTGTTCTCATCCGAACTTCGTCAGCATGCCGGGCATGCATGGCAGTTACGCTGCAAACATGGCAATGACCGAATCGGATCTACTGATCGCGCTCGGCGTCCGTTTCGATGACCGTGTGACTGGCCGGCTGGCCGCGTTTGCGCCTCATGCCAAGGTGATTCATGTTGATATCGACCCCGCTGAGATCGGCAAAAATCGCGCCGCCGATCTTCCGATCGTAGGCGACGTAAAAAGAGTTCTGGGCAAGCTCAACAAGATCCTGATGGAGATTGCGCCGGAGCAGGCGCCCATGAATTCGGGCTCGCGAAAGGCCTGGTGGCAGCAGATCCATTCTTGGCAGCAGGAGCACCCGCTCGTGCCCGAATTCTCCACCTCTGAAATCAAGCCCCAACACTTGATGGCCGAGATCAACCGTCTCTCGGACGGCAACGCAATCGTTACCGCCGACGTCGGACAGCATCAGATGTGGGCGGCTCAGTTCATTCGTTTCAACGACCCGAGATTGTGGATCAACTCGGGGGGGCTGGGCGCAATGGGTTTTGGTCTTCCTTCCGCCATCGGAGCGCAATTTGCCCGCCCCGACAAACTGGTGTTCGCGATCATGGGCGATGGCGGTTTCCAGATGTCCATTCCGGAACTGGCGACGATCGCGAGTTATGGCCTGCCCATCAAGATGATCATCATGAACAACGGCTATCTGGGCATGGTCAGGCAGTGGCAGGAGCTCTTCTACAACAACCGTCTCTGCGCGGTCACCCTCGATTGCTTCCCGGACGCCGAAAAGCTCGCCGGAGCGTATGGGTTCAAGGGCCGCACCATCGAGTCGCCGGCCGAGCTTGGGGACGCGCTCCATGAGGCTGTGCACGAGCCGGGCCCCTACCTGCTGAACGTGCGTGTGTCGCCCTACGAGAACGTGTATCCGATGGTTCCAGCCGGCGGTGCGATCAACGAAATGGTCCTGGGACCAGTCCAACCGGTGGCGGTCGCCAGTTAGGTAGCCGAAGTGGAGAATCCATGCTGCAAGTGATTTCCCTGTTGATGGAGAACAAGCCGGGCGCGCTGATGCGCGTCACTGGATTGCTCAGCTCGAGGGGCTATAACATCGAGAGTCTGACGGTGGCGCAGACCACGGATCCGACGCTTTCGCGGATGACGATTGTCGTTGACGTCGAGCCGCATCTGCGAAAGCAGGTCATCAAGCAGATGAACAAGTTGATCAATGTTCTACAGGCCTCCGACCTCACTGAGGGGCCTGTGGTCGCCCGGGAGCTGGTGCTGATGCGCGTGCGGGCGGCGCTCGATACCAGAACGGCCATTCTGAAGGAAGCCGAGATTTTTGGAGCGCGTGTAATCGACTCTTCGGTGGAAGGCTTCGCTCTGGAGGCTACCGGCGACTCTGAGAAGCTCGACGAGTTCGTCGATGTCATGCGTAGCTACGGAGAGATAGAAGTCACTCGCTCGGGCACCGTGGCGGTTTCGCTGGAACCGCGCAAGCTCAGGTTGTCCTCGCCGGTGCCGACAACAGGCTCGACTAAGACTCAAACCCCCAACGGAGTTGTGAATGCCTAACCGCTATTACGAAAAGGACGGGAATCTCGACTTTCTAAAAGACCAAACGGCAGCCATCATTGGCTACGGCAGCCAGGGCCACGCCCACGCTCTCAATCTTCGGGATTCCGGCGTCGACGTCATTGTCGGTCTCTACGAAGGCAGCAAGAGTCGGCAAAAAGCCAAAGACGCCGGACTTAGAGTTATGAGTGTCGCGGATGCCGCCAAAGCAGCCCAGGTCATTATGATTCTGGTCGCCGACCATATTCAGGGCGACCTCTACAACAGCGAGATCGCACCCAATCTGACCGCAGGCAAGATGCTGATGTTCGCCCACGGTTTCAACATCCACTTCGGATTCATCCAGCCCCCGAAAAACGTGGACGTGACAATGGTGGCGCCCAAGGCGCCCGGCCATCGCGTGCGCGAGCTGTTCACGGAAGGCGTGGGTGTGCCGGCTCTCGTGGCGATCCATCAGGATGCTACTGGAAAAGCGTTGCAGAAGTCTCTAGCGTACGCTCTCGCTTTAGGCTGCCTGAAGACCGGAGTGATTGAAACCACTTTCCGCGAAGAGACGGAAAGCGACCTGTTCGGAGAGCAAGCTGTTTTGTGCGGCGGCGCCTCAGAGCTCATCCGCGCAGGCTTCCAGACTCTGGTCGAAGCCGGCTACGCGCCGGAGATTGCCTATTTCGAATGTCTCCACGAGCTCAAGCTCATCGTCGACCTGATTCAGGAAGGCGGGCTCGGCTACATGCGTTACTCGGTGTCTGATACCGCCGAATATGGTGACTATACCCGCGGGCCGCGCATCGTAAACCAGCAAACACGGGACGAGATGAAGAAGATTCTGTCGGAAATCCAATCCGGGCAGTTCGCCCGTGACTGGATGGCGGAGAACAAGAGCGGCAGGAAGAACTTTCTGGCAATGCGTCAGGACGCACAGGGCCAGCCGATCGAAGTGGTCGGCCGGGAACTACGCGAAATGATGACATTCCTGAAGAAGCGGAAGGAAGTGGGCATACCCACTGCCTGAACACGTTCCGATGCGAATCCAAACCTTCGACACCACCTTGCGCGACGGCACGCAGGGTGAAGCCGTCAGTTTTTCGGTCGACGACAAACTGATGATCGCCCACAAGCTGGATGAGCTGGGGATCGATTACATCGAAGGTGGTTGGCCGGGATCCAATCCGAAAGACAAGGAATTCTTTTCTCGCGCCCGCGAGCTGCGTCTCCGGCACGCAAAGCTCACGGCATTCGGCGCTACGCGGTTCGCCAAGAATGCCGTGGACCGCGATCCCAGCGTGCTGGCGCTAGTCGAGGCGCAAACACCGGCAGTCGCGATTTTCGGCAAGAGCTGGGACCTGCACGCACATCGGGCCCTCGGCATCACCGAAGAAGAGAATCAGAAGCTGATCTGGGAAACGGTCCGCTTCCTCAAAGATCACGGCAAGGAAGTGATCTACGACGCCGAGCACTTCTTCGATGGCTACCAGGCGAATCCTTCGTTTGCATTGAAGACGCTGGAGAAAGCCAGAGATGCCGGCGCGGAAGTGTTGTGCCTCTGCGACACCAATGGCGGCACGATCACAAGCCGTCTGGCTGAAATCGTTTGTGACGTGAAAGCGAAATTCGGCGGCGTGATTGGAATTCATACTCACAATGATTCCGAACTGGCCGTCGCGAATTCCATCGCCGCGATTGAAGCCGGAGCCACGCATGTGCAAGGCTGTATGAATGGCTACGGCGAGCGCTGTGGCAACGCCAATCTATGCTCGGTGATCGCCAACCTGGAGCTCAAAATGGGCCACACGACGATCGGCGCGGATCGCCTGGCTTCTCTCACCTCGGTGGCTCGATTCATCGCCGAACTGGCGAATTTGCCCGTGCGAAACGATCAGCCCTACGTCGGCCAGAGCGCATTCGCTCACAAAGGGGGCGTTCACGTGAGTGCCGTGTTGAAGGATTCTGCCACGTATGAGCACATATCTCCCGAAAAGGTCGGCAACCGGCAACGCGTGTTGATCAGCGACCTCTCCGGCCGTGGCAATATTCTGTACAAGCTGAAACAGCATGGTCTCGAAGATCGGCTGAGTGAAGCCTCCCGGCGCGAGCTGCTCGAGCGTATCAAGCATCTGGAATACCTGGGCTACGAGCTGGAAGCCGCGGAGGGGAGTTTCGAGCTGTTGGTTCGCGAAGCTCTGAGGCCTGGCAGCAGTTTCTTCGAAGTGATCAATTTCGAAGTGGCCACCAAGCTCACGGGCAACCGGCCCTCGTCGACCACCGCGACCGTCAATATCAAGGCGCAGGACGGAGTGCATTCGGCCACCGCTTCGGGTCACGGTCCCGTGCATGCACTGGACGTGTGTCTTCGGCAGTGTCTTTCGGCGCTCTATCCGGAGATCGCCAATGTCCGGCTTACTGACTACAAAGTGCGCGTCCTCGAACCGAAAAAGGGGACTGCCGCCAAGGTTCGGGTTCTCGTCGAGTGGTCCGATCACAAGCGCAGTTGGGCGACGGTGGGAGTATCCGATAACGTCATCGAAGCGAGCTGGCTCGCGTTGCTGGATGCTATTCGTCTGGAGCTGATGCGTCTGACGGAGAAGGATGAGTCGGTCGAGCGGGCTCTGGAAGATTACGGCTGGGGTGTGTGAAAATTTCGTGGCGCACGCTTCAGCGTGCTGCGGCGAACTTCAGTTCGCCGTCCGAACCGTGGGTTCGTCATCCGAGCCGTCGGCTGAAGCCCACGTCACTTGATGAAGCGTGGGCTGAAGCCCACGTCGCTTGATGAACCGTGGGCTGCGGCACGCTGAAGCGTGCGCCACCGCTATCGAATATCGCTCCGAAGTTCTTTCATGAACCTCCCGCGCATATCCCCGAGCCAAGGATCCGCATAACGGCGATTGAGATCGATGGTTGAGGACGCGACCGAGGCGTTCTCGCGGGCCAGTGAGAGGATCTCTCCATCGGGATCCATCACATAGGTCGGATAATCGTATCCGGACGTAGCGATGAACACGCGATTCTCGATCGCTCGTGCTTTCCCCAGCGTTTGATTCCCGCCCCAGATTGGCACCAATAGGAGTTCGGCGCCACGACGAGCCAGCTCGCGGGCTGGATCGGCGTACTGGATGTCCCAGCAGATCATCACGCCCACCTTCCCGAAATCGGTCGCAAACACGGGATAGTCGGAGCCCGGAGTCAGGCCTCCCTCGATCTCCTCGCGCGGTAGATAGACCTTCCGGTACCGTCCCAGAGCGGACCCGTCGCGACCGATGAGCACAGCGGTGTTGTAGAGCGTATGCCCTTCCCGCTCGATGATCCCGGCGACAACGTACGCTTTCCGCGCGCGGGCGAGCTCACCGAGCTTCGCGGTCGTGGGGCCAGGGATCGACTCGGCTACATCGACATACTTCTTCCCTGTGCCCACCACTGTGATTCCTTCCGGCAGCAGAATTACATCGGTCCCAGGCGCCGTCTTCGTCTCGACGAGTTCGACGAATCGGCGAACACTCTCTTCCGCGGAGCCGGTGTTCCTCGGACGCAGGTTGACCGCAGTCACAGTGACTTTTCGGGGACCGGGCGCCGCCACTTCTTCGAGCGATATCTCGTCCCAGTAAACCGTGCCAACCGGAGCATTTTGCAGGAGTAGCTGAATCCGGACCGCTTCGGTCTTTTCCGGCGCTGGAGCATCGAGCTCCAACCGGCGCCATTCGCCATCGTGCAACATGCGCCTGGCATAATCAGGCTGGCCTGACCGTTTACCCGCGGCATTCGTCCAGTCCAAACGGGCAATCACTTGAAGGTTCTCGTGTGGTATGCCTTGTGTGCGATAGTAGGCCCGCAGACGATACCAGCGTCCAGGATGAATTCCCGGAACTGTGCGCTCCCATCCGCCAGCGGCAGCTGCATTCGAGTTCCCGTTGATCGCGAGCGATCCGGAACCAGCTCGATCAATGCCTGTTTCCACGTAGGTCCGAGGCGCAATCTCCGTGCGAGCAGCAAAAGCCCGCCATCCCGCCGGCTCGCTGGCGAAGCTCGATTGCGACCAGCGCAACGGCTCCGCGCCTGCAGCCATCATCGTGCAAAACAAAAGAACTAGTTTCATCGTCGTGTCCCCGCAATCTGCACTGGGAATTTGTACAAAGACTTTCCAGCGGTCACATAGCACATCTTCAATTCCGGACCGCCGAAGCATAAGTTGGTAATCGTGTCTTCGGGAATCGGGACATAATGAATCCGCCGGCCGGCGGGCGAAAACACATGTGCCCCGGCTTTCGTGTCGAGTGTTTCGCTCGTGCCTCGCGGCGCATTCAAGCCCGCGGCCGCGTATACATTGCCCTGCGAGTCGATCGCGATCCCATCCGCCGACCGGCCAGGATAGAAGTTGACGAACACCCGCATGTTCGCCACCGACCCGTCTGGCTGTAAATCATAGGCCCGAAGCATCCGTGCTCCGCCTTGCGTCTGGTTCGCCTCGACAAGGTACAAGGTCTTATCGTCAGGCGCAATCGTAAGGCCGTTGGGACTCTGTATGTCAGGACGAGCCAGAATTCGGCTCACGCGCCCGTCGCCATCGATGCGATACACGGCGCCGCCGGGCAGATCGGTGAAATAGATCCGGCCTTTGTTGTCGAACGTGACGTCGTTGGGCGCGGTCAGATTCAACCCCATCGAGTTGCTGGCCAGCACCTCCACTCGCCCGGTCTTGAGGTTGGTTCGTGTCACGCGCGGATTCGAGCGGCTTCCCTCGCAGGCGATCAGGCGGAACTCTGCATCGAACACCAGTCCATTCGCTGCGTTAGAGTTCTCCCGGAACACCGAAAGATCGCCGTTGGTAGCGAGCTTCATGATGCGCTGGCTGCGCGTTTCCGTGAAATAAACATTCCCTTCGGCGTCGCAGGTAGGTCCTTCGTTGAAGGCGACGATGGTGGCGAGCTCGGCGCTGGCGGCCGGCAAAGATGCGGCTTGCATGGATCACGTCCCGTCTTTCACCAGGAGCGTCTTTGTATAGGCTACCGCAAAGCCTGCGCGCTCGTAATTGCGTTGCGAGGCCGATCCGGGCAGCGTGCACGCCATGGCGATCGCACAGCCGTGGCGCCTGGCTTCGGCCAGGCGATAGAGGATCAAGTCGGCGTGCACTCCACGCCCGCGATACTCGGGAAGCGTTGAGTCAGCGTACAGAATGGCGACGCGGCCATCGAACGAAGCGGATGCACCGGCCGCGGTCCGCCCATCGAGCTTCACCAGGTAGCCGTGAGCCTTGGGTGCGGACGCCATAGCGACAATCATTCCTGCGACATCGGGAGATCCTTCCGCACCGTCTGAGAGTCCTTTCAGTACGGCAGTGGCCCAATCGAATTCCTCTTCCGGCAGCACTCGTCGAACCCGGAAGACGTCCGAACGTTGTATATCCTCCACCGTACGGACCAGAGTGTGCTCGAAATGGGAGATCCGGTAGCTGCTTCGCCCGATACACAGCAGGACCGATGCGTCGGCCAAGGGACAGAGTGAAAGAATAATGGGTGCTCCGCGGGAAAGGAAGAAGTCCTCCAGACGACGGAATTCGTCTTCGGAAACGGCGCCATTCATGCCGATGCCGATAGCTTGGGAAAGAGGGGAGCGGGCGCCGTAGAAGAACGCGTGCCCTCCGGCGACAGCAATGGCAGTGGGGGCCAAGTCGGGGCGGGCGGCACGGAAAAGGTCAACAGCGCGATGGGATACGGAAGCCTCCGTCGCCTCCAACAGCCGTGCGAGTTCGATGGTTCCCAACAAGAGTGGAGCAGGCACGATCAATGTATCGGGTCAGTTCGAGGGGGCGCGCGCTTAGTTGGCGTTAGACGCCTTTCCCGCGCCCGGCGCCTTGCTCAACACCGCCCCCCTTTCCGTCGGTACTTCGGCGATAACAATGCTTCCCACGCCGGGTTTGGACTCGATCGCAATCCTTCCGCCCACAAGCCGGACCCGTTCCTCCATGCTAGTCATACCAAGACCCCGGCCACGCGCCTCTTTAGGGTCGAATCCAATTCCACTGTCCTTAACTTCCAGCCGAACGGAATGGTCAGCACCCGCCAGAGTCACCGAGATGGCCTTAGCTTGGGAATGCTTCAGGGCATTGCGTAGAGCTTCCTGCAAAACACGGTACAAACACAGTGCCGCGTCGTTATAAACGATAGCCGGTACGGAGTGGTCTTTGTAAACAATCGGAATCTTCTCCCGCTGAGAAGTCTCGGCGCAGTACCCTCGCATGCTCGCCGAGATTCCTAAATCGTCCAGGCTCGAAGGATGCAGGGCGTAGGCAATGCGGCGTACTTCGTTGGATACCTCCGTTATGCCGGCGCCGATCTTGTCCAAAAGAGCCTTTGTTTGTGTCACGCCCTTGGGCGGATTTCGCTGAATAGCTTCGACACCCAAATGGAGAACGGCAAGCTTCTGGCTGAAGTCATCGTGCAACTCTCGCGCGATTCTTCGACGCTCCACTTCCTGGGCCACCAGGAGTCTTGCGGCGTATGCGCGCATCATCGTTGCCAAAGCGCTGTCTTCCGCGCTCGCCAAGGCCGCTTCCTCGGCGATGGGCTCAAAGCCAATCGCTTCCAGATCCAGCAGCATCACCATCACAACGCCATCGATTCTATTTTCCTCCGTCCGGTACGGACGCAGCCGCAAGGAGTAGCGATGTCCCGCCGGGTCCTTCAGTTCGACAATCTTCGGGGTTAGGTTTTCGATCACATCCAGCAGAAGTCCCTTGAGGTTCGGGATTTCAACATTGAACTTGATGTCGGTGATGGGACGGCCAATGTCTCCTGGAATCAGATTGAACAGCTTCTCCGACATCGGTGTGAAACGCCGGATTCGAAGATCGATTCCCACCATGATGATCGGTATGCTGACACTGCTGAGGACGTTGGCGAGATCATTACCGCTTTGAGCGAGCTGCAAGTTTCGATTATTCAGTTCCTCGTTGACTGTGTTCAGCTCCTCATTGGTGGATTGAAGCTCTTCCTTGGCGGTCTCGAGCTCCTCATTAGTGCTCTGGAGCTCTTCGTTGCTCGATTGGATCTCTTCATTGGCTGAGCGCAGCTCTTCATAGGCGGATTCCTGTTCCTCGATGATCGACTGCAGGTATTCCCTGGTGGCCGTCAGATCATGGGCCAACCGCTCGTTCTCGCGCGCCAAGGTTTTGAACGCGGCCTTATTCTTGATTGCCGTCCCGGTCGCCGGCTCAACCGTCTGCGTTTGTTCAGTGAGCTCTGCCTCGACTTCGTGGAATGCGACCAGGTATCGCCGCCCTTTGCCCGGAGTTCGCTTAAAGGGTGTTACCTCGATTCGGACATTGCGATGCCGGTGCTCATATCGAACCGGGATTCCCTTGCTGCGAACCGCTGCCTTCTCCCGGTTGGCCTTCTGGATGGTGGTGCGGATCTCCACCCACAGGCCCGTCCGGGCCATTTTCATCAGGTTCAGGCTCGCAACGCCGCTGGCAGGCTCGAGATACGGGCTGGTTCGCCCGCGGAATTGCAAGATGTTGAATTCGTCATCGATGACAACGGCAGCGGGTGAGTAGCGGGAAAGAATGAGACGGTCGGTTTCCCGGTGCAGATCGAGTTCGGTCCAGTCGACTTCCTTGATATCCTTGAGCGGCTCAACGATCTTTTCGTCAGGCAAGACAAAGTCAACGGGGGCGCGGTTCGTGCCCGGTTGCCGCTGGTAGATCTTGTGCTTCTGGTTCACAAGTTTGAACATATCCCCATGAGAGCCCACGGTCTCGGAGGAGCCTAGAATCAGATACCCGTTGGGCCGGAGTCCGTAATGGAAAAGCGGGATCATTTTGTTCTGGAGAATCGGGCCAAGATAGATCAGCACGTTCCGGCAACTGATCAGGTCGAGTTTGGAGAACGGAGGGTCTTTTGCCATATTCTGCCTGGCAAACACACACAAATCGCGAATCTTTTTGCTGATCTGAAAGCCGTTATCCGAACGCGTAAAGAACCGGTTCAACCGCTCGCGGGGAAGAAAATCCGCGATGTTCTCGCCATAAATGCCCGCGCGCGCGCGGGCGAGAGCCAATTCACTGATGTCGGTCCCAAAGATCTGGACTGGTGTTGCCGCACTAGCAGTCGCTTGGTTCAGAAACTCCAGCAGGCACATGCCAATGGAATAGACTTCTTCTCCGGTGGAACATCCCGGAACCCAGATCCGGATCGGAGTGCCTGCTTGTCTCTCCGCGAGAATCCGAGGAAATATCTGTTGCTGCAACGTATCGAAAGTTCCAGGGTCACGAAAGAATTCGGTGATGTTGATCAAGATGTCTTCGAACAGAGCCTCCACCTCCTCCGGCTCCGAGCGCAGAAGACTCACATAACGCTCTATCTTCTCCACTCTTCGTAACGCCATTCGGCGGAGGATACGGCGCCTAATCGTGGAAGGCTTGTAATGAGTGAAATCCACGCCCATGGACGAGTTCAGTATGGACAGGATTGGATGGACATTCGCAGCGGCGGCGGGCGGCTTATCGGCGTAGGTGGCCGGATCGATATAAGGGTGTTTCGCCAGACGAACCAATTCCTTCGAAATGTTTTGCGGAGACAAGACAAAGTCCACACAGCCCGCGCCAATCGCTGCACGGGGCATGCCGTCATATTTCGCGGTTTCGGGCAACTGCGCGAATGTGACTCCGCCAGCCGCCTTGATCGCTCGCAGCCCCACCGCGCCATCGGAAGCCGAGCCGGAGAGGACGACGCCGATCGACAGGCTCTTCTGATCCTGGGCGAGCGACTTCAGAAAGAAATCGATGGGCATGCTGTGCAAACTGGGACGTGGAGCGAGCTTCAAGGTTCCCCGAACGATACTCATGCTGGTGTTGCGAGGAATCACATAAACGTGATCTGGTTCCACCCTCATCCCGTGTTTCACTTCTGTTACCGGCATTTCCGTCTGCCGGGCCAGGAGTTCGGCCAGGAGACTGGCATGCTTTGGGTCAAGGTGCTGGATGAAAACGTACGCCAATCCCGTTTGCGGCGGCACTGAGCGTAAGAACTCCGAGAAAGCTTCCAGTCCCCCGGCCGAGCCGCCGATTCCGACTACGTGGAACGGTACTCCGGCGGGATCTTCGGACCCCGGCAGGGGCGCCTTCGGCGGTTTGGCACGCTTGACTTTGCCTCGACGTGTCTCAACTTTAGCCATTCTGTGCGTTTCCCTCGCGGGCCTTTCTGTACTCGAATCATTTTCTCACAAGAGATTCGTGGGTGCGCGCTTCAGCGCGCCGCTTCCACACTCATGTGGACGCTTGGTGTCACTGAGGTTTGGCCAGCCGCGTGCAATGTCCATGTTGGGATCTTTCCTCCGAAAGAAGGCCGATGATAACAGCGGCGCGTGGACGGGATATTGTCGTGATTGGCGCCTCCGCGGGCGGCGTAAGCGTTCTACAGGAAATCGTCAAGGGGATCCCGCCCCGCTACCCCGGCAGTCTGTTTATTGTGCTCCATCTCGATCCCAGGGTTAAAAGCCATCTGCCTCAGATTCTGAGCCAAAGTGGTTCCCTTTCCGCGTCGCACCCGGAAGACGGTGAAGCCATTCGTCCGGGACACATCTATGTCGCTCCGCCGGACCTGCACATGATTGTCAAGAGCGGCTCGATCCATGTCGTCCGCGGCCCTAAGGAGAACCGCAGCCGGCCGGCGATCGACCCTATGTTCCGCTCGGCTGCCATCGCTTACGGACGGCGCACTGTCGGAGTCGTTCTCACGGGCATGCTCGATGACGGTGCTTCCGGCCTGGCCGCGGTTCGAAATCATGGCGGCATCACAGTCGTGCAAGATCCCGAGGAGGCCGAATACGACAGCATGCCGCTGCATGCGCTCAACATCGTTGGCGTGGACTATGTACTACGCGCCCGCGAAATAGCGGTTCTGCTGGGGCGGCTTGCGGAAACACCGCTGCCCCAGCCGGTGCAATTGCCGGACGTCTACAGCCAGACCGACGTGGCTGAAGTGGCATCTGCAGATTTCGACCCGGCGGCCATCGAGAACCACGACAGTAAGCCAGGACAACCATCTGTCTACAGTTGCCCTGACTGTTCCGGAACGCTTTGGGAGATCGAAGATGGAGCGCAGCTTCGATTTCGGTGCCGCATTGGTCATAGCTACACCCTTGACCACCTTGCCGAAGAGCAGCATGATGGTGTAGAGAAAGCGTTATGGATTGCTCTTCGGGCTTTGGAAGAGAACGCGGCCCTGTTGCGACAGAAATCGAAGCGGGCCGCTACAGGCGGCTATACCCGCGCAGCCGCCCAGCACGACGAGGGCGCCGCGGAGAAGGAGCGGTCAGCCAGAATCGTCCGCGGCCTGATTCTGCGGCTCAAAGTCCCGTTCGACGATTTCGACGTTCAGAATCAGCTCGAAACGGCGGTGCGGGAGGGATGAAAGCGACGCCACCTAAGCCGAGCGTGGTAATCGCCGACGACCACCGGATGGTGGCGGCTGGAATGCGGTATCTGTTGGCTGACGATTTCAGAGTCCTGGCTTGTGTGGATAGCGGACGGGCTTTATTGGATGCTGTAGAGCAGATGCGGCCTCAGGTCGTATTAGTGGATATCTCGATGCCCTCGTTGAATGGCATTGAGGCCGCTCGCCTGCTGAAAAGGATCGCGCCGGAAATCAAAGTCATCTTCGTGACTATGCACACCGACCATTCTTATGTGCAGGAGGCTCTCAAGGCAGGTGGTCACGGGTATGTGCTTAAGCAATCGTCGGCGTCGGAGCTGTCGGTGGCGATCACGGAGGTTCTGGCGGGTCGAATCTATCTCTCGCCTAAAGTCGCTTCCAGGGCAAAGCTGCGTCTTCCGATGACAGCGATCGAACCGGACACTCCGCCAACCGAGCTGACGCTACGGCAACTCGAAGTGCTTCAGTTGGTAGCCAAAGGAAACTCCGGCAAGGAGATCGCCCACCTGCTCAACATCTCCGTTAAGACGGTGGAGTTTCATAAGACGAAAATCACCCGCAAGTTGAACCTCTATTCGACTGCGGAGCTTACCCACTACGCAATTGACCGGGGTCTCCTGTCATAGGCTGGACCGCGGCGGCGAGGGTTTGGAGTTGTTTGCTTTCCCGGTGTGTTCTACAGTTAGACCCACGTCCATAATTGTGGGCTTGGGGAGAAGAGTGACGAGGAGATCCGGACCTATGCCCGGCAGAATGGCCCAGCACGAACGGCGTTCACGCAAGACCCGAAACGGCTCCTGTCTGATCCTAGCGCGAAGGATCTAATGTCCAACCGGAATGCCCAAATCCGGCGACCCCAGTGGCGACATCGCCGCCTCGGGACAATACCGCCGGATAATCTCGAACGCGATCTGCGCACGGCGTACACGCTCACGGCTCAATGCGATCGCGGTGTTTTCGATGTGCGAGCCACACGGATAGATATCCGGCGAATTCCGTAATCCGAATTTCAGGTACACCGGAGCCGCGACGCGGATCAGGTCCGGAATCTCGAAGTGGCGGATGAAACCGCCGATATTGTCCGGGGCCTCGACATAGAAGTCGATCGGCGCAGCGATCGCGGCCCGAATCGTGGCGATCTGCGGCAGTGTCAAATCGGAAGGAATGTTGATCGTGTTGGCGCCCAGGCTCTCGAGCAGCTTTGCGGACGCAGGATTAGCGGGAGCCATCATCACGGAGGTCTTTATGATCAGTTTCTTCGGCAGCTCCTCCGTCTCGCGCATCTTTCCGATCACCTGCAACGATCCGATATCGGAGACCAGCACCGATCGCAACCCGAGCTCGATGCCTCGCCGCAAATCGAGCAGCGCGAATCGCAACTGATCGGCGCCGCGCAGAGCCAACCCCAGCGTCTTTCCCGCCGCGGAAAACACCTGTGCGCCAATATCGAATGTCGCGCGCGGACCGATGAACAAGTTCACTTCCATCTTCCGATCGCGACCGATGGCGAGCATCTCTTCGAGCTCGTCATCGGTGAGCAGCATGATGCCGGACCCCTGCGACACTCGATGCACGGGCACATCCCGATCGGCCGCCTCATCCAGGACAGCTTTCAGGGCGCGCGGACCTTCCGTGGATGGAATCTCGATGCGATACTGACCTCCGTCGGGGAACCGTTTCTCAGATGAGGGGGCATCCGCCAGATCACGAGAGGGCAGCCCCAAGGCCGCCAGAGCCTTTGCGCCTATGTCCATGGTTCGAGATTCTCCTGGAGTGTATATCCCTGTGTCGCGATATTGGTGCGCAGCACTACCGCGTTCTTCCGGTGCAGCGCGAAGATTTGCCTCACCAAATCACACACTTCATCATGTCCTCGCTCGTAGAACACCAGGATACTCGGGCCCGCCCCGCTCAAAGTGCAACCTAGCAGCCCTGGCGCGCGCAGCCGCAGAATTTCCTCGAGTCCCGGCACAAGGGGGCACCGGTATGGCTGATGGAAGCGGTCCTCGAGCGCGGTAGGAAAGGCGTGCGTGGCGCCGGTGGCAAGCGCTGCCGTCAAAAGAGCTGCTCGCTGCACATTGAAGATGGCATCCTGCTTTGAGTAGGTTTGAGGCAAAACGGCGCGCGCCTCAGCCGTCGGTAATGGAAAGTCGGGAACGATCACCGCGATTTCATAGTGAGGCGGCAATTCCAGACGCACGGCGCGCGCCACTCCGCCGGAATCAATCGCGGAGGCCACAATCGAACCGAGCACACACGCGGCGACGTTATCGGGATGGCCTTCGATTTGTGCAGCCTCATCCAGTATCCGCAGCGGCTTCCACCCCAAACCGAGAAGCTTATCGGCGATTACGACACCCGCCGTCAACGCAGCCGCGCTCGACCCTAGACCCTTACCCAGCGGAATGTCGTTCTCGATCCGCAAGCTGACCGGCTGCAGTCGTTCTCCACAGTTCCGAGCGACGGTCGTTGCCGTCTGCCAGATCAGATTGTCTTCGTCCGCGCTGATCGACTCCGCGTCACGACCCGTCACGGTGATCCGTAACCGGTCCGAAGCACGGAAACGGCACGTCAGGTAGATGCCGAGAGCTAACCCCAAAGCATCAAAGCCAGGCCCAAGGTTGGCGCTCGAGGCGGGAACGCGAACGGCCCAGCCAGAATCAGCCAAGAGCTACCTTCTGGCCTTCCCGGCAGGATCGGTAGACGGACAGAACCAACTCCAGCGCGCGATATCCTTCTTCGCCGGAAACCAGCGGCTGCTGGCCTTTGGCGATCGCGTTGCCAAAGTCGAGAAACTGACGCTCGAGGTTGTAAGTCGGAATCGCCATTGGGTCCGAAGCGCCGGAAGCCACCGCCTGCTCGACTGGCGCTGAGTCGCCGGAATCCTCCCGCACGTCCCAAGCAGTCAGCCGGTCTCCCGTGAGCATCGCGGTGCCCTTAGTACCGTGAATTTCGATGCGCTCCGGATACCCAGGATAGAATGCCGTAGCGGCCTGGATCACGCCCTGCGCGCCGTTCTGATACCGCAGCATCGCGGTGACGACATCTTCCGATTGAATCTTGTGCAGCGCGCCGAGCTGCCAGTAGGCGAATACTTCCTTCACCGGGCCGATCAGCCACAACAGCACATCCACTTGATGGACAGCCTGATTGATCATCGCGCCGCCGCCCTCAACTTCCCACGATCCCTTGATCGGCCGCGAATAATAGGCGGGCGTACGGTACCACTTCACATACGCATCCGCCTGGAGAATTTTACCAAGCCGGCCCTCGCGCAACGCTTTGGTCAGAAACAGCGATGAATCATCGAACCGGTGCTGGCTGACGACACCCAAAATGATCCCAGCCTGTTTCGCCGTATCCACCATCTTCCGCGCCGTCTCGAGATTGGTCGAGATCGGCTTCTGTACCTGGATGTGTTTTTGGGTCTGAGCGCAGATTTCGAGCGGCTGTAGACGGAAGTCAGGGAATGTACAGAGATCGACATAGTCGACCTTCGGATGCCGGCAGACTTCTTCGTAGGTCTTGACGAACTCACATCCGTTTCGTTCGGCGAACGCGCGGCCCGCCTCTTCGAAGATATCGGTGCAGCATACGATTTCGTATCCGATATTCTTGTAAGCTTTGGCGTGGAGATTGGAAATGGCGCCCGTGCCGATGAGTCCGACTCGCAAGATGATTGGCTCCTGAGGTGAATGAGGAAGTATACCGCAACCCGGTAGTGAGCCAGTCCAAAGTGGCCCCCGCTTTAGCGTGCCTCTTTATCAAGCAATGCGGCTTCAGCCCGCGGTTCTCACGGCGAGTTGAAACTCGCCGCAGCACGCTGAAGCGTGCGCAACTCGTTCACTGGGTGCCATGCGCAAGCTTCCCGCCGAGGTATGTCGTCAATACCCGGGCGTCCTTCACTTCTCCCACGGGGCACGTCAGCAGATCCCGGTCCACCACGATGAAATCGGCCAGCTTCCCTTTTTCAAGTGAGCCTTTCTCCTTCTCCCCAAACATCAGGAATGCGTTGTTCATCGTGTATAGTCGAATGACTTGCTCTCGGGAGATGCGCTGTTCGCTGTGGAGTGCCCCTGACATCCATCGCGGCTCGCGCGATAGGGCGATCCACATCCCCAGAAACGGATTGTAGGGGTTGATCGATCGCAGGCTCCCAAGCTTCTGCATGTGATCGGATCCGCCGCCCACGATCACGCCTTTCTCGAACAGCGTCTTATACGGCTGGAAATACGCCAGCCGCTGTTCGCCAAACTGCTTCAGCAACGTCGCGCCATCGAGCCACAGCCACGCTGGCTGCAAATCGGCGACGATCCCCAACCGTTTCATCTTGTCGATGGCTTCCAATGTCATAAAGTTCGAATGTGTTATGCATGGCCGCCCGTCCCGCACTGCGAACTCCTTGTTCACCCGCTCGTAAGCTTCGACCATTGTGGTCACGGCCCCGTCCCCCACCGAATGCGCCGTCGGCTGCAACTCGAGTTGCAGGGCGCGTTTCACGATCCGGTACAGCTTCTCCGGCTCGATGTATCGCATCCCGCGATACTCCGGATCGTCGATCGAGTAAACCTTGCTCACGCCCCACGGCTTCAACATGTAGGCGCTGCCGGTGAGCATGCCGCCGTCCAGGTACATCTTGATTCCCCGCAGCCACAGCATCCCATCCGAACGATGCAACGGATCGGCTGCCGCTTTCGCCATTCGTGCTTCGATTTGTTCTAGGCTTGCCTGCGCATCCACGCTCAGGTTCAGGAACACACGGCAGCTCAGCTCACCGCGATCCCGCAGCTTGCGGTAGAGCTCTACTTCGCTATCTTCGGCGTCGCGTTCAGCCGTCGATGTGATGCCCACGGCGTTATAGTCCGCGAGTAGCTTCTTGAGCCGGTCCAGTTTGTCGGCTTCCGAAGGCTGCCGTGTGCTTGGCTTGTCCTTGATGAATCGCGAGCAGTTGCGCAGGATCCCGGTGGGCTCGCCGGAAGTTGCATCCCGCTCGATCCTGCCTGGCTTCCCGTCTGTGATCTTAAAATCCTTATTGATTCCGCTCAGGCGTAAGGCCATCGAATTCAGCGACGCATCGGGCCCCGTCCGGAACACGACCGGATGCCGCGGCGCAGCCTCATCCAGTTCCTTTCGGGTAGGGAAGCGCTGATCCTTGAGCCGCGTGATGAAGACCTGAGACAACTGAATCCAGTCGCCTGGCTTCACAACCTTCGCACGCTCGCGTACGTATCGCAAAACATTGGCGACCGATTCCATTTCAGGCACTGGATGATCGAATTCATAGAGAGCGGCGCCGGCAGCGTGCGTGTGACTGTCCATTAGGCCCGGCAGGACCATCTTTCCCCGTAAGTCGATTCTCTTTGTAGCAGGCCCACCCAACTTCATTACTTCCGCGTTGGATCCGACAGCCAGGATCCTGTCCGCGCGAACGGCGATCGCCTCCTCGATACGGAAGCGTGCGTCCACGGTGACGATCTTGCCTCCGTGCACAATCAAGTCCGCGGTCTGCCCCCAGACGGACCAAGCCAGGCAAAGTATGGACATCCAGCGAGCCATACCGGCCAGTGTACACTTTCCACTTTGTGGCAAACTGGACCCTATGTCTCGCAACGGCGTGCGGCTGGGTTATTCCCCCGCCGAATGGCAAGTTCTCAAGAGGCTCACGACCCCTGAGAAGATCCAGCATTTCATCGACGAGGACATCGCTTACAACAAAGAACCGAGGGGACCGACGTGCCGCTCCCCGCGCATGGTGCTGCGCGATCGCCAAGCGCATTGTATGGAAGGCGCGTTGGTGGCGGCGGCGGCCCTGGAAATCCACGGCTACCCGCCGCTCCTGGTCGACCTCGAGGCTGTCCGGGACGACGATCATGTGCTGGCTGTCTTTCGATCACAAGAAGGGTGGGGCGCCATCGCCAAGTCCAATTATTCCGGACTTCGCTTTCGCACACCGATCTACCGGACCATCCGCGAGCTCGCGCTCTCCTACTTCGAGCATTACTACAATCCACGGGGCGAAAAGACGCTGCGGGCCTTCTCCCGCCCGGTGAATTTAAGGCGTTTTGATTATATGGGCTGGAGAACCGCCGAAGAGGATGTCTGGGATATCCCGAACTACCTGGTGGACATCCTGCACTTCCCACTGCTTCCGGGCTGGGCAACGCGCCAGCGCTTCCAGATGGATAACCGGCTCCTTCAAGCGGGAATGGTTGGCATGGTGCGCTAGTGCTTGACTTCTACTTGCTGGCTGGCCGGCATGGGACTCACTGCCAGGGACAGGCGCCATTTGTTGCATTCTGACCCGCGGAGCGGTCACCTACCAAAGGCTGCGAAGAGAGAGGGTGACGAAAAAGGCGTAAAAGAGCGCCATTGCAACCAGTCCCACACGGCGCCACGTTGGCGGGCGCAACTCCTGTGGCAGGAGCCGCGTGTTCAGGTAGAGCAGGTGCAGCGATGCGATCACAAAGACGAACCCAGCGACATTAGCTGCGAGTTTGAGCAAGATGATTGGTTGGGCAAGGCGCAGCGCTACTATACCCCAGAGCGCAATCACGATCAGTACGCTGTAGTAGATTGCGCGGACGTCTCCGCCACGCCAGTTTCGGACGCGGCGGCTGCCGGTCCAGAGGATGTCGGTGATCGAGCGGACCATGCCGTCCACGATGTCGAGCTGAGTCTTGAATAGGATCCAAGCTCCGAGAAATGCAATGAGGCCCGCGAGGAGCGGTCCAGCCCTGTCGCCGATGCTGCTGGCTAAGGCAGCGCTGATGCCGAGTCCCTGGATATCGGTACCGCTTGGAAGGAACGTCACATACAAAAGTGCGGGAAGCGCCATGCCGAGAACCGCGCCGGTGAAAAACACTCCCCATTGGTCAGCCCGGATAATGCGCCACCACCCCTCCCACCGGCGCATAGCTTCCGCATCAGGCGTAAAGATGAAGCCGCTATGGGCAAGGTTCACTTTGTGGCCACCGACTGCCGCGGGAATGTAACCGGCACGCTCCCCCATGCCGTAGCCCTTGTCCCGCGCCCAGTTCGAGAGAGTGATATTGACCATCCCACCGGCTCCTGAGTACCCGACGAGGGCCGCCAACAAGACGAAGTCTACTCCGCTAGGGATGAAGTTGAAGGCGCCCCGCGCTACGTCGAAGCCGGCGAGCCCCGCGCCAGCGGCGAGCCACGTAGCCGGTGGGACGAAAATGACGGCCAAGATGACAAAACTTCCCAGGATGCACACGACCAGTATCCAGTTGAGCAACTCGAGGGTGCGCTCGATACGGCGCCCGGAAAGCAGCACGAGCACGCATGCGATGAAAGTCCCCACGCCGATCTGGTACACGTCAGCGGCATCTGATGGCCCGGCGAGGCGGCGCGTCAAGAGAAAAAAGATCGCCCCGGCAGCGACACCGGCTGATGCCGGCCATCCCGTCTGCAGAAAGTAGAGGAATGAGTAGAACCACGCCCAGGCCGTCGAGGACGGTCGCGTGCGCATGAAGCCGGCAAATACCGGTTCTCCCGTTGCCACCGTGTAGCGCATCAATTCTGTGTTGAAAAGGGTCTGAAAAAAGACCGAAACGAGCGTCACCCAAAGAAGCGACAACCCATACTTGACGAAGGCCGCGGGACCCAGGAGGAACTCGCCACCGCCAATTGAGACGCCTAGCACGATCACGCCGGGGCCGACGATACCCACCCAACCGAGGCCCTTGGGCGCCGGGGGCGCGGGGAGTTCAGCGCGCACCCACGGATCGAGTCCGGTACGAGCTTCGCGAGGCGCCAGCATTCAGCGTTCTTCCCCGCGTTTCGTAGCGCGGGCACTCGTGCCTGCCGCGTCGGCACTCGTGCCGACGCTTGGCAAGACCAGTGATTTCCGGCTCAGAATGCTAGTCCTCCAGGATGGCCACCGCGCGAACCGGGGCTGCCGTGGTGTTCACCCATTTAATGGGAAACAAGCTGAGTTTGAACCCATGCGGCGGCAATTGATCGAAGTTGCTCATATTCTCCAGGTGATAGTATTCGCGTTCGAGCATGACGCGGTGCGCCTCCCAGAACTGTTTACGCTCGAACATCGCCCATACCGGCGGATCGAACGTAATGGCGTCGATGCCCATCACCTTGACGCCTTGATCCAACATCCAGTGGGTGGCCTCGCCGGTCATTCCCACATGGTCGGTGAGGTAGGCTTCAGTCTCCTGGATTCTTCCGGCCCCGGTATGAATCAGGACGATATCAAGTGGTTTGATGACATAATTCACTTTAGATATGGCCATTTTCATATCGTTGACGGTTATTCCCGCGCCCTTGGGCAGATGGCGGAAGTCGAGGCACACGCCGTCTCCATAGCAATAGTCCAGCGGGATGCCTTCCGGGCCCGGCGCATTGTCGCGCATGTGACGCAGCGAGTCCATGTGCGTTCCGATATGATCTCCCAGCACGATCAGGCAGTGAGCGGTCAACCAGTCAACGCCATGCCTGGCCGCTCCAACGCGCTCGGCAAATTGCTGCCAGGTTTCGTACATCACCAGCGCTGGGCGCACGACACGCGGGAAGCTGACCATATCGTTATGGACGGGCATGCTCAAGTCAATCAGTCTTCGCGCCATGATCAACCCCTCTCTTATTTCCCGACCCACCCTCCGTCGACGAAGATCGACTGGCCAGTGACATAGCTCGCTTCCTCCGATGCCAGGAAAGCGACCACGGCGCCGATCTCGCGAGGCTGACCCGCGCGGGCGAGCGAAATCTGCGCCAATACAGCCGGTAATATATCGGGCGACTGCATCACCCAGGCGGTCATAGGCGTATCTATGAGACCTGGGTGAACACAGTTTACCCGAATGCCCAGCGGCGTCATCTCGGCGGACATGTTGCGGGTCAACGCCTCGATTGCGAGCTTTGTGGGGGCATAGTGCGTTCGCCCGGGAAGAACCTTGGCGGCCTGGATGGAGCCTATGTTCACGATGCTGCCTTTGCGGCCCGCCGAGACGACGCGCTTGCAGAAGACCTGCGAACAGAGCCACTCGCCGCGCAAGTTTACGTCCGTGAGCCTGGTCCACTGTTCGTCGGTCAGATCGAGAAAGGGCACGATCGTCTCGATCCCGGCGTTATTCACCAGGATGTCGATCGGTCCGAGCTCGTTCCAGACCTGGTCGACCATCGCCTCGACTTCCGGTCGACTGGCAACATCGGCCTTGACGGTCATCGCGCGACGGCCCTTACCGCGAATCCAATCGGCGACATCCTCGGGGCGCTCCTCGATGTCGATGTAGTTTACCGCAACGTGCGCGCCCTCCTCGGCGAAGATCTGGGCGATCCCCTGCCCGATTCCCCGGCTCGCCCCCGTGATAAGGGCTACCTTATCTTGCAGTTTCACGATGCCTCCTTCCAACCGAATGCAGGCGGAACCGCCTGTAGCAGCGGAATTCCTTCTGGATTAAACTCTAAATTCGTACTTCTCGAGTCGCTGGGCGGTGTGGATCGTGTTCCGCATCGCGCGTGACGGGAAGAGGCCATCCTTCGGCGTCCTCAGCAGGATTTCTTTTAGCTGCTTGGTTTCCGCCGCGGCGACGTATAGGTTCAGGTGAGGAACAGCTGAGCCAGCCCCGACCGTCCTCCTGGCGCATCGGTTCTTTGCCGTTAACAAACTTCCCTCATCGGCATATGCCCACCGACGGTATTGCGTGTAACGCAATGTCGTATGCTACCCCGAGATCGAGATAGTGTCAAGAGAAAGTGGACTGTAGTAGTAGCATGTAGATAGCGAGAAAGGCTTGTGATGCGCCTGTACACTATCTACTTCAGCTTGACAGTGGCCGGACTGCTGGCGGCTCCCTCCACCACTCCGACTCCGGTGACGTTCTCCAAACAAGTCGCGCCGATTTTGCAGAAGCGCTGCCAGCAGTGCCATCGCCCGGGAGAAGCAGCGCCGATGGCGCTCCTCACCTACGAGCAGGCACGACCGTGGGCAAAGGCGATCAAAGAGGCAGTGTTGAGCAAGCGCATGCCGCCATGGTTTGCCGATCCGCATTATGGAAAGTTCAAGAATGATCGCAGTCTTGGGCCGGACGAAGTCGAAACGATCAAGGCTTGGGTTGAAGCCGGCGCGCCGGAAGGCGATCGACGGGATCTCCCTGCTCCCGTCCAATGGCTGGAAGGATGGAATATTGGCAAACCCGATCAATCGTTCGAGCTTCCCAATCCCTACACGGTGCCCGCGTCCGGGACGATCGAGTATACCTACTACGTGATTCCCTCCGGATTCACGGAAGACAAGTGGGTGCAGATGGCGGAAGTCCGCCCCGGCGACCGCTCCGTAGTCCATCACGTCATCGCTTTTATCCGGCCCCCCGGTTCGAAGTGGCTGGCTGATGCAAAGCCTGGCGAGCCGTTCGTGCCCAAACGCGGGCGCCGCAGCAACAATAGCAATAATGACGGTGGCGGCAGCGAAGGCGAGGGTGCAAGGAACGAATTGCTGGTGGGCTATGCACCGGGGCTTCCCGCCGCAATCTACGAGCCTGGCCAAGCGAAGCTCGTGAAAGCGGGCAGCGATTTCGTGCTTCAGATGCACTATACGGCGAAAGGCAAAGAGGCTACCGACCGCACCAAGATCGGACTCGTCTTTGCGAAAGAACCCGTGAGAGAGCGTGTTGTCACGATCCCGGCCAGCAACAGCCGTTTCGCGATTCCGCCGGGTGCGGACAATCACGAAGTGAAGTCGAGCTTCACGTTCCGCGAGGACGTCAGACTAATCAGCCTGATGCCGCACATGCACCTCCGCGGCAAAGACTTCGAGTACGTCTTCACCTATCCGGCTGGAGAAAAGGAAGTGGCATTGAAAGTTCCGCGCTACGACTTCAATTGGCAGCTCTGGTATTACCTCGACGGCAACAAAGTGATCCCCAAGAACACGCGGCTCGACTGCACGGCGCATTTCGACAACTCAGCGAACAACAAGGCGAATCCGGACCCAGCGGTGGAAGTCAAATGGGGAGATCAGAGTTGGGAAGAGATGATGATCGGCTGGTTCGACGTAGCCTTCGACGCTAAGCTGCAGCCCGAGCAGATCTGGCGTGCTCCACGTGGGCAGGCGGGCCGAAGCGAGTAGCTCATCGTTTTGATCCAAGAACCTTTTGCGCATCTCTACGCCCTTGGTCCATCCAACGAACAATGCTGTCGCGGTTCCAGACCAATGCGTCGCGGATGGCGCCGAGAGGCGACTCCGGCTGTATCGTTCGAATGCGAACAGCCGGCCCTGGCACACGATCCGAGAACCCTCTGATCCTTCGCAATAGTTGCACCGGCGCACGGAGCACGCCAGGAAGGGTCGGCATCGAATGGATGGTTACGATCTCTGTTGCTCCGCATTCGAGGGCGGCCCACATGGGAAGCGGCGCCAGGACCCCGCCGTCGATGCAGCGCACGCCGTCAATCATTCTCGCCGGGAAGACCAACGGAATCGCGCAGGAGGCCAACAGGTGTTCGGCGGTCACCTGGGGAGTCCATACGACGAGGCCGCGCATTCGCCAAGCATCGGTGAGCACGATCCCTGTCCTGATTCGCGGAAGAAACTCCCTGTAGATCAGGTGTACGGACTGTTCCAGTCCCGACGGATCGGCAAAGCCGGACCAACGCGATGTCGGTAGGCGCCACCGCAAGCAGGCCATGGAAGCCATATCCAGCCAGTGGCGCGATAGGTCATGATCGGAACACAGTGAGGCGAAACACCAGGCGTTGAGTGATCCCGCCGATGCGCCCAGGACGATATCCGGTTGGAATTCCTGACGTATGATTGACCAGGCGCCGACTTGATACGCGCCGAACATCCCGCCTCCGGAGAGGACCAAAGCCTTCATGCTTTTGACCCGCAAAACAAGAAATGATCTATTCTGGAACGGACCGGCTACAGTCCGGCCCGCCTACTTCTTTCATTATGGCTGGCACTCGTCATTACTCTCCAGAGGGCGTGCAGTGCGCTTTGTTGATTCAACAGGGCGATCTGGATCGCGCCCATGAGATTGCTCAGAATCTCGATACACCGGAGGGGAGTTTCTGGCACGGGATCATGCACCGGCGCGAACCGGATGCCTGGAACGCCGGCTACTGGTTTCGCAAAGTCGGGAAGCACCCGATCTTCCCCGCCTTGTTAGAGACGGTGAGCCAGATCAAGAAGCGCTATCCGGAGGAGTGGCTTCCTCTTGGAGACCGATGGGACCCATTCCAATGGATCGATTTCTGGGAGCAGGCGCGCGTGAAGCCCGGATCGGAAATGGAAAGAATGGCGCTTGAAATCCAGCAGACCGAGTGGCAACTGCTGCACGATTGGTGCGCGGGGCCCACATCGTGAAATGCTCATGAAATCCGCTCGAGCCGCGGTTCTCACCGCATATCACCAGGATCTCGAGATCCGTCACTATCCAGTGCCCGAGCAGCCAGGGCCCGGCGAGGCCATCGTTCGAGTAGAAATGGCGGGCATCTGCGGAACCGATGTCCATCTGTGGAAGGGCGAGCTGCCAGTTCCATTGCCGGTCATCCTGGGGCACGAATCGGCGGGTACCCTTGAGGCCGTCGGCGAGGGGCTAGAAAGGGACTGGCGTGGACAACCGCTGAAACCGGGCGACAGGGTGACCTGGGCCAGCTCCATTGTCTGTGGCGAGTGCTTCTACTGCCGGGTGAAACGCCAGCCGACGCGCTGCTTGGCGAGGAGAGCATACGGAATCTCGTATTGTTGCGATCAGCCTCCTCATTTGCGGGGCGGATACGCCGAGTACATCGCACTGCGGGCCGGGTCGTCGATCTTTCGGTTGCCGGATTCGCTCGAAACCGTTTCGCTAGTGGGCGCCGGCTGCGCTCTCACGACGGCGATTCACGGGCTTGAGCGATGCCCGGTCTCCTGGGGCGATGTGGTCGTTGTGCAGGGAACAGGTCCCGTCGGACTGGCGGCGTTGGCCGTGGCGCGTCAGAGCGGCGCGGGAAAGATCATTGCGATCGGCGGGCCGGCGCACCGGGTCGAGCTCGCAAATTCATTTGGAGCGGATGAAGTTGTAGACATCGCTTCCGGCGAGGTCGAGCAACGGCGTACGCAGGTGATCGAGATGACAGGCGGGTACGGCGCCGATGTCGTGATCGAGTGCGTTGGGCATCCGGAAGCGGTGAACGAAGGGATCGAGTTGTGCCGCGATGGCGGAAAGTTTCTCGTGTTGGGCCAGTATGCCAATGCGGGCAGCATTTCGTTCAACCCGCACACGATCACGCGAAAGCAACTGGAGGTGCGCGGCTCGTGGGGATTCGAGCCGCGGCACTTGGATTCCGCTCTTCGGATGCTCGAGTTGGGCCGATGGAAGAAGCTGTTCGCTTCGCAAGTGACGCACCAGTTTCCGCTCGCGGAAGCCAATGAGGCGCTTGCGACGGCGCGACAATGGATTTCCGGGAAGACGGTGATCGTCCCCTAGGACTTCCTGGCCGCAAATTCATCTTAACGTCAGGCTTGCGTAATCGGACCATTGCTCCGCCTGCACTTCTGAGCGGGGGGAAGGTCGACCCCCGCGAATGTTACGATCTTAAGTCCGGAGGGTATTGTCCGTGAATCGAAGAGAATTTTTGCGGGCGAGCATGGCGACGGCCGCCGCCGGATTCCTGAACGTCGCCGGGCCTGAAGGGCTCCTGGCGCAGGCAAGAGAGAAAGCGCGCCCGCTGAATCTGCGCGTCACCGACCTGAAGACCTTCGTCGTGGACGCGGGCGGCGACGAGAACTTCGTCTTCGTCAAGATCTATACCAACCAGGGTCTCACAGGGCTCGGCGAGGGTACTTTCACCGGCAAGGAAGCCACGGTGGAGAAGGCGATTTGGGAGCACAAAAGGTACCTCGCCGGCAAAGACCCTACCGACATCGAGTTCCACTACCAGGGGATGTTTCGCGGGCCTCGCTACCGCGGGGGCGCGCTGATGATGTCGGCGCTGAGCGCCGTGGAGATCGCGCTGTGGGATATTCTCGGGCAGGCGCTCGGGCAGCCGGTCTGGAAGCTGCTTGGAGGCAAGGCGCGAGACCGGATTCGCATTTACCCGCACGCCGGTGGGCGCACGCCGCAGGAGAGCGCTGCGTCATTCCTGGAAAGGAAACGGGCGGGTTGGACGGCGGCGAAGTCGGGTTTTCTTTCGCCCGATGCGAACAATGTGATCGACCCGGCTACGGCTGTCCAGGAGGCGATCGAGCGGCTCCAGGCCGTTCGCGAAGCCGTCGGCCCTCGCTTTGACATTCTTATCGATCTTCACGGGAAGGCGACCACACCCATGGCGTTGGAGTTCTGCCGGGCCGCAGAGCCGTACCGCCCTATGTTCGTTGAGGAAGCCACGCAACTGGAGGACCTGGGTGAGCTGGCGCACCTCCGGTCGAAAACCAGCGTCCCGCTGGCCACCGGCGAACGTCACGTTACCAAGTATCCCTTTGCCGAGATGTGTGCCCGCCACCTGGTGGATTATGTTCAGCCGGATGTGGTTCACTGCGGCGGCATTTTGGAGATGATCAAGATCGCCGCCATCGCGGATGCGTTCCGCGTTCAACTCGCTCCCCACAACCCGCAGAGTGAAGTGAGCACGATTGCTTCGATGCACGTGATGGCCGTGGCGCCGAACGCCGCTATCCTGGAGATCGGCAGCGGACAGAGGCCTGTTTGGAAGGACTTATTCTATGGCGGGCTGGCCGAGTTCCGAGACGGGTATGCAACCCTTCCCGACCGGCCCGGGTTGGGGCTCGATCTAGACGAGAAGGTTGCCGCGAAGTTTCCCTATACCCCGAAGGACTGGCGAAGCCATCGGCTCCCGGATGGAAGTATCAGCGACCGCTGACCGGGCCGGCGGCGCCCATCCGCTGATAATGAAGAAAGAATGATCCGCGAAGGATGGAAGCGTCTTCTACTTGGCCTCGTCCTCACAGCCTGGCTCGGAGCGCAACCCCAACTCACCGTCCCGGTCCGTTTGATCGCGGTGGATTCGGGAACACCACCGACCATTTATGTGGTTCTCGGATTGAGTGGGATCCTTCGCAGCACGGACGGCGGATCGAATTATCGCGCGGTATACATCAAGTCACCTGGGCAAATCCAGCCCTTCATAACTGAGTTGACAGCCGACCCGGTGACCCCACGTGTGGTTTACGCCGCGGGGGATACCGAAGACGGTGGCGTTTGGAAGTCCACGGACGCGGGCGAGACCTGGAGGGAAGCCAATCGTGGATTGCCGAAACAAGGCGAAGTCGTGGTGGGCTTGCAGATCCTTCCGGCGGCTCCGCAGACGCTGTACGCAATCGCGGGCACAGCAATTATGAAGACGGTGGACGGAACTGAATCGTGGACGATGCGTGGAACGCTGCCGGTTGGCGCAACTGCGTTCGTGGTTCATCCAAGAACAGCGGGCTTGATGTTCGCGGTTTCCGGTAATACAGTGCACAAAAGCATGGATGACGGCGCGAGCTGGACTTCGTCCGGAAACCCTTTGAGTCTGGGGATCGGAACATTGGCACGAGGGATCACCACGGATGCCATGAATACGACTCACATTTATGTTGCGGCGCAGTACGATCCGCGTCGAGGTGTGTCGTCGGTCCCAGGCAATGGAATCTACCGCAGCAACGATGAGGGGAAGATATTCTCGCGATTGACTGCCACTCAACCGAACGATGTGGTGACGGATCCGGCGGGCCGGCCATTGGTGTATTCGTATTCGCCAGGCTTGGCGGCGATTGACCGGTCCGTGGACCAGGGACAAACCTGGTCGCGGTCCTGTTACGAGTTCAAGGATGCTACACGAACCGCCTGCCGCGAAGGCGTGGGAGGGATATCGCGCCTGGCGATTCATCCCAAGGATCCGAACGCGCTGTGGGCTGCTACAGACCAGGGACTGTATGTTAGTTCGAATGCGGGTTCAACATGGGTTGCCAGTATCGGGACCGTGCGGCCGACGCTCGCGCCGCCACCCAGGAGCTTCGATTTCCAGTTGCCCGCGGCGCGCCAGGGAAGCCTCGAGCTTGGCGTCCGCGTGGCCGAAAGCGCGCAGTGGACGCTCCCCATTTCGGTCACAGCAACCGCGGAACGATGGCTCGCTCTGTCGGGGCAAGGAACAGCCACGCCGTCGACGGTTAATGTCCGTGTCAACACGCAGGGGTTGGAGCCGGGCGACTACACGGCGACCATCCGCGTGACGTCACCGCAGGCGGCAAACGACCCGCTGCTGATCCCGGTGAAATTGAAAGTCCTTGCCGCCGGCCCGGAGATCGCAGGCTATTCGATCGCCAGCGCGGTTGGGATCGGGTTGCGGGGCAATTTCGGCGATGGTGGGCAAGCGGCAAGGTCCGCGGTTGGTAACGTGGATTCGGTCGTAGTGGACCGGCAAGGGACATTGTATTTGTCCGACCCGTCGAATCATGTGATCCGCCGGGTGACCCGCGATGGCGTCATTCGAAGATGGGCGGGAAACGGAAGCTACGGGTCGACGGGGGACGGTGGCGAAGCATTGCTCGCAAGCTTGCGGAATCCGCGCGGCCTAGGCGTGGATGTCGGCGGGACTCTTTACTTTGCGGAATCCGATTCGAACGCAGTGCGGTCTGTGACGGCGGGCGGAACCATCGGACACGCGTTGCGCGGACTACCAGGCGTGCGCGGAGTGGCTGTGGACAACTCCGGCAACCTTTACGCGGCGCTGCCCGGATTGCATGTCGTGGTGCGCTTCCGGCCTGGAGGAAGCGCCCTGCGGTATGCCGGGTCTGAAGTTCAGGGTTTTCGTGGGGATGGTGGGATCGCCCCGCTCGCGCGGTTAAGCGGGCCGTTCGATGTGGCCGTGGACAGCAAGGGAGTGGTCTACATTGCCGACACAGAGAATAACCGCATCCGTGCCGTCGAGCCCGATGGAAGAATCCGCACGGTGGCTGGAAACGGATTGGCTGGATTTCAAGGCGATGGTGATAACGCGACGGAGGTTGCGCTGTTCCGTCCCGCCGGTGTTGCTGTGGACGCTGCTGGGAATCTGTTTATCGCGGACACAGACAACCATCGAATCCGAATGGTGACACCGGATGGAAAGATTCGCACGATCGCGGGAACAGGTACTGCCGGCTATTCGGGCGACGGCGGACCGGCCTCGGGCGCACAATTGCGTGCTCCCTCCGATGTTGCGGTGGACTCCGAGGGCAACATCTTCGCCGCCGATCCTCTCAATTTCCGCATCCGAAAGCTCGTGCCACCCCCACCTCCCCCGCAGCTGGTGACTCCCGGGATCGCGAGCGAGAATGGAGTGGTCAACGGAGCGGATGGGAGTACTGGGCTGGCTCCAGGGGGATTGTTCCGGATCGAAGGATCAATGCTGGCCGCTGTCACCCGTTCGGCCGGGGAGACGGAATGGCCCGTGAAGCTGGACGAGACCGCCGTGACGTTCAACGGGGTGGCGGCGCCGCTATCGATGGTGAGTGCGGGGCAAATCCGGGGGCAGGTGCCTTTCGAGGTTGGACCGGGGCCGGCGAAGGTCAGGGTCATGTTGGGTACACAGGCTAGCGGAGAAGTGGATGTCGAGGTGCTAGCATCGGCGCCGGCGATTCTCGAATCGGCTCCGGGGCGCGCGTTGGCGCAGAATGCGGATGGGTTGGGAAACTCGGCTGAATCGCCGGCCCTGACCGAATCGACGATTACCGTGTTTCTGACGGGACAAGGCGCCGTCGAGCCGGCAGTGCCGTCCGGATCGGCGGCAACGGGCGACCCACCTTCCGTAGCTGTGTTGGCTGCGTCGGCAAAGTTCGGAGATATCGACGCGGAGGTGACATCGCTTACGCTTGCCCCAGGATTGATTGGAGTGGCGCGAGCAAGTATTCGCGTGCCGGCTGGGCTTGAGGTGGGAGATCACGCGCTCACGATTCAGGTCGGAGAGCGCGTTTCCAAGGCGGCTCTGATCAGCTTCAAGTAAGTGGCGCAGGCTGACAGCGTATGATGCCTCTCCTGGAATTCTGGGATGCCGCCCCTTAACTGAACCGTATTGGAGTTGGGCTACGCCGACGCATCTCTCCAGGCGGAAACGCTGTCCGATTCTGGGATATCATGAACGCCATGCGAAACGCAGCATTCATACTCTCCGGCATGCTCTCCAGTTTGGCCTCTGCCTTCGCCGCTGCCCAGGCGGTGGAGTCACCTTTCGACATTTTGATCACCGGCGGACGAGTTCTAGACGGCACGGGGAACCCGGCGATGTATGCGGATGTCGGGATTCGCACCCGAAGGGTCGCGGCCATTGGCCGGTTGGCGGGGGCCCAAGCGAAGCGCATCATCGACGCCAAGGGCAAGTTCGTTGTGCCGGGCTTCATCGACTTGCATTCTCACGCCGATCGTAGCCTAACTTCGGAGGATCGCCGCCGGCGCGCGGCTCCCAACCTCGTCAGCCAGGGGATCACGACGGTGCTTGTGAATCCCGATGGCGGCGGGCCGTGGCCGCTCTCCCAACAGCGAGCCGTCATGGAGCGGCTGGGCGTCGGTCCGAACGTAGCTCTTATGGTCGGCCATGGCACTGTTCGGGGCCGCGTCATGAAAAGCGATTTCCGGCGGCCGGCCACCGCCGCTGAGGTGCGCCAGATGCGCGATCTCGTTCGACAGGGAATGCAGGACCTCGCCTTCGGTCTCTCCGCGGGTCTCGAATACGTGCCTGCGATCTGGAGCACAAAAGAGGAGTTGATCGAGCTGGTCCGGGAGATCGTTCCGTTCGGCGGCGCCTATATTGTGCATCAGCGGAGCGAGTCCACCGACCCACGCTGGTACCGCCCCAGCGCGGATCCGCCTGGCCAACCCACTATGCTCGATGCGGTGAACGAAACCATCGAAATCGGCGAACAGACCGGAGCGACCGTGGTGTGGTCGCACGCCAAGGCCATGGGCGCGCACTATTGGGGATCGAGCCAGGCCGCGATCCGCCTCATTAATCGCGCCCGATCGCGCGGCGTGGACGTTTGGACGGATCAGTACCCCTATAACTCGACCGGCGGCGACGGAGCGACAGTGCTCATACCATCATGGGCGATCAGCACGGACGCATACGCATCGCGACGGGCTGAAAAGCAGCGGGACTACGCTGCCGCCTTACGGCAGACGATGGCGGACGACGGGAGAGCGGAGAAGGTCCGGCGCGACATCCGGCACGAGATCGGCCGGCGTGGCGGACCCGAGAACGTGGTCGTCTTCGAGCACCCGGATTCTAATTTCGTTGGTAAGAGCCTCGATGAGTTGGCACAGCGCCGCGGGATCACGCCGGTGCAGATGGCATTGGAGCTGCAGTACGAGGGCTTTCGCGACCGCCCGGGCGGCGCGCGGTTGCGTGGGTTCTCGGTTTGGGAGAACGACGTGGATGCATTGATGGCACAGCCCTGGACCGCCACCTCCACCGATGCCGGGATCGCTCTGCCCGAGGACGGTCCTGACGTCCACGCGCGCTTCTACGGCTCCTATCCACGCAAGTTTCGCCGCTATGCGCTC
>Ga0187893_10003356_pt1 | contig 32680 bp, 22 predicted proteins | sample MA1701074metaG_FD_139574 | JGI IMG/M metagenome (GOLD analysis project Ga0187893, IMG submission 139574) | White microbial mat communities from a basaltic lava cave in the Kipuka Kanohina Cave System on the Island of Hawaii, USA - MA170107-4 metaG ...
CGCACCGGGCATCTGTACGAACACATCGATCATCGGCACGATGATTTGAGGTTCTTCCTCGCGCGGCAGGACCAACACAGCGCCCAGACCCAACAGGATGGAGCTCAAGATCACCAGCGGTGTCAGCTTGGATTCAATGAAGGCCCCGGCAACCCGCCCCGAGACTCCCAGCTTCTTCATGGGCTAACCTCCACCCGAACGCCATCCTTCAGCTCAAGCCCGGGCGCCAACACATAGCTCTCGGCGCGCTGCAATCCCGCCAGAACCTCCACCTGATGGCCCGATCTGCCTCCCAGCCTCAACAGGCGCAAGCGGGCACGCTGGTTGTCTTCGACCACATACACGCCTTCAATCTGTCCCTGGCGCACCACGCTCCGATTCTCGATCCAGATCGCGTCAGACGATTCACCGGTCAGAAGAGCTTCGCCATACATTCCAGAGCGCAGCCGCGGCCGCGCAGGGAGCTCCACCTTGACCAGATACGTCCGGCTGGCCGGGTCGGCTGCTGGCTCAATTTCCCGAACGGCACCCTGCAGCACCGCATCCTTGATAGCCGACACCTGCACCTCCAGTTTCTGGCCCAGCCGGAGAGCGGATGAGCGCCTTTCTTCCACTGGAACTTCGAGTCGATATCGGCCTGTTGCTTCAACCGTCACGACAGGCACTCCGGGCAGTGCCAGACTCCCCGCATCGAGATGCTTTTGGGTGACTACGCCGTCGAATGGAGCACGCAGCTCCGCATAGCTGTGCAGCGCATGGATGTTTCGATTCTCCGACTCGGATTGCTGGATCCTGGCCAGGACCTGTTGCTTGCGCGCCTCCAAAGCTTCAAGCGAAGCCGACGCAGCCCGCTGCCGGGTCTGAACCTCTTCGAACTCCTGCGGCGTCACCGACTTTTCTTCGCGCAACTGCTCATATCGCTTCAGGGTTGCCTGCGAAAGCTCCAGGTTCGATCGGGCCGCCGAAATATGACTCCCCGTCTCTTGCAGAGCCATCTCCGCCTCGCGTTTTCCGGCTGCGGCCTTTTGAAGCATGGCCTCCGCTTCACGCGAATCAATGACTGCCAGCACCTGTCCCGCTTTCACCCGGTCGCCAGGCTGCACCCGGACTTGCAGAATGGCTCCCGTCAGCTTACTGGCCAAAGACGCGCTTCTCACTGCGCGCACTGTGCCAGGCAAACGATGAATTTGCGCGCGGTTCCCTGGTGTCGCTTTCACTACCTGAACTTTCACGGGCGCCCGTTGTTCTGCGTGTTTGTCCTGGCGATGCTCGGAACTGCAGCCAGGCGAAATCGCCAGGCTCATGAGGACGATCACGAGCCCCCTGCGAGGGAATAGGGATGGCCCCGTTGGAAGCAAACTGACTATTGAGCAGCGCAGCCCATTGTGACACTTCTGTTTACTCTGCTTGATCCTGAAGCGGCCGAAGCCGCTGGAATTCCCAACCCTCGCCGCAACGCGGGAGGGGACTTGGGGAGTGACGGGGATTCCGGTCCCAGCGATTAACTTCCGAAACCCATCTCTGAATAAGACGGGCTGTTGATCCATCGGAACGCCTCGGTCTTATGTCTTCTTCTATGGCCCATGCACGCCACTACGCCATGACTACTCCCGAATGACCCGGGACTCTGGCGACAACCGGCCCACCTGCAAATCCAAATTGGCCGCGCCAACCCGCTGGTCGAAGACCGCTCGCAAGTGATTACCCTTGGCAGCGGTCAGGGCGGTCTCGGCCCTTAGAAGGTCCGTTATGGTGGCCAGGCCTGCTTCGTAGCGGTTTCGAATGATTCTCACACTCTCTTCAGCCTGACTCGCGGCCTGCCGGCTGACCGCAATCCGCTCGCCGGCTGTTTCAAGATCCAGAGCGGCCTTTTGCACTTGGAGGCGGATAGCTTGCGCCAAGTGCTCCTGCATCGCTAAGGTCCTCTTCTGCTGGAAGCGGCTCTCCGCAAGTTTTGCTGTGTTCGCACGGCCGTTGAACAGGTTGAAATGAAGATTCACTCCGGCCAACCAGTTGTTGCCAGCCCGCGAAGCAAAACTCTGATCGTCGGTTTCCCAGCTGCCAAACAGGCTGACGGTGGGAAGAAACTCAGATCGGGCCGCTTTCACCGCCATTTCCTGGTTCTTCAAGGCCAGCTGCGACAGGTCGTAATCCGGCCTGTGTTGCAAGGCTGCGTTCTGCAAGGTCGCCAGATCTGTTGTGTCCGCAGACAGCGGGTTCACCTGCTTGGTTAGAACGAATTGGCGTTCCAGCGGCACTCCCAACTCAAAACAGAGGGCGCTTTGTGCCAGCCTCAAATGGGTAGCCGCCTTCAACCGCTCCTCTTCCTGACCGGCCCGGTGCACCTGTACGCTCAGCAAGTCGGACTCGAGCGCCACCCCCGCCTGCAGCCGCGAGCGAGCGCTATCCTCCGCAGCCCGTGCGGAGCGCACAGCCGCCTCGGCCACGTGCACCATCTCCCTCGCCAGCAGCGTCTCGTAGTAAGCCTTCACAACGCGGAAGATCAAATCCGAACGCGTTGCAGCCACTTCTTTCTCAGCAGCGCGAGTCTCGACGCGAGACTGGGCCACCCGCGACGAAGTTCTCCCAAAGTCGTATAGGGATTGCGACGCCGTAAATTTGTTCTGGAAATTGGACAACGGCGACGGCACATTGAGGCGGTCCAACGCAAAGTTGTCCTGGCTAAAGCGTCGTTGGGTGAGCAGACTCCCAAAGACAAAAACCGGGTTGTTGCCTCGCGTCAGGTTGTAGTCGAAGCTCAGCTTCGGTAGGTACGCTGACGCCGCCAACTGAACACGAGCCTGTGCAGCCTCCACTCCCAACTCAGAAGCCTTGACCAGACCGTTATTCTGCAGCGCAATCTTGACCGCATCCTCCAGGCTCAAGGTCTCGGTCGCAACCGGGTTCTGAGCAACAACCGAAAGAGTCATCCAGAACAGCATGAGTCCAACCGGCCCAATCGCGCTGCTTCTCATTGCTCTCCTTGCGGTACGACACCTGATCGATTGAATTGTGACGGCTTGACTGGCAACTCTAATGCAGTCTGCGCATTGTATCAAAGTCAATACAACATGCGGCCAGCCGCCGTCGCTGAACCTTATGAATGGTGAACCTCAGGCCAGACACCCTCAATGAAGCCTTGATGAAGTCGGCCGGGGATTGCCGTGCGCAGGGAGGTTAGCGACTTTCAAATCCGCGACCAGAAGTTCATTCGACCCGTCGCATTCTTAATTTGGTTCAGGCTAAATTGGCGGGGCGGGCGGGAAACTTGGTGATTCTTGAATACGCATCTATCGCTTGAAACGCAGCAATCACAATGTGCGGTGCGTATGAGGCACGCAGAAAATCAAAATCGGTAGCGCCAGTTCACTGTCTTGCCTGTCCGATTGTTCGGTAGCACAACATCTAGCCTTGTTCACGAATCGGGAGGCACGTCTGCAAAAGCGAGACTTTCGTTTGACTGACGTGCACGGCCGGGTGGTGAAAGAGATTATCGCCTGATACTCGAGCTGACCGCGGCCCTTTTTCGCAATCTGACCCTCTGACCCACTTCGGATTTTTCATCGTGATTCGACCGGTGGCAGCGAGCAGCGCACAGGCTTGTCTTGGCGATAACCGAGCGCGTAGTCGGCCTGCATCAGTTTGTGTATTTCGCGAGTTCCTTCATAGATTACCGCACCTTTGCAGTTGCGATAGTAGCGTCCCACGGGATACTCGTCGGAATAACCATAGGCGCCGTGGATTTGTACAGCGTCGGAAGCCGCCCGCTCCGAAGCCACCGTGGCATACCACTTTGCCTGAGACGTTTCACGATTGTTGCGCCTGCCCTGATTCTTCATCCAGCCACTGCGCAGCCACAGTAGCCGGGAAACATCGTAGTCGAGCGCCATTTGAGCGATCATCTCCTTCACCAACTGGTGCTCACCGATGGCTTTGCCAAAAGTCTTCCGCTCCAGCGCATACTTCCGGCTCGCATCCAGGCAGGCCCGGATCAATCCGGTGGCGCCAGCTGCAACGGTATAGCGGCCTTGCTCCAGCGCAAACATGGCGATCTTGAAACCCTCCCCCTCTTCGCCAACCCGGTTTTCCACTGGCACACGCACATCGCTCATGGAAAAAAATCCCGTGTTGCCTGCCCGGATTCCCCACTTCTGCTCCAGCGTTCCGCTCGCAAATCCGTGCATACTCCTTTCCACGATGAAAGCAGACAAGCCCGTGTGATCGCGAGCTTTCTTCTTCTCCAGATCGGTCCAGGCAATCACCAGAAAATGATCTGCCACGTCGGCCAGCGAGATCCAGGTCTTCTCGCCATTCAAGACGTATTCCTTCCCTGCCAGGCGCGCGGTTGACTGCAAGCCAACCACGTCGCTGCCCGCATCGGGCTCGGTCATGCCAAAGCTGGCGATCTTCAGGCCCTTCGACTGGGGCGCCAGGTAGCGTGCCTTTTGGTCCGGAGTACCCCAACTCAGCAGGGTCAATCCGTTGAGGCCCACATGGACCGACATGATCACGCGCAGTGAAGTATCGCCGTATTCCAACTCTTCACAAGCCAGACCGAGGCTGATGTAGTCAAAGCCGGCACCGCCGTGTTCGGCGGGAATGCAGATACCGAGCAGCCCAGTTTCCGCCAGCTTAGTCAGAATCTTCGGATCGAAAAAATGACGGGCATCCTGCTCGGCGATAGTGGGAGTCACCTCTTTCGCAACAAGCTCTCGCACGAGGCTTTCGACGCTTAGGTGATCATCCGAAAGGTCGAGACCGATCATGAGAAATCTCCTGTACAAGGGTTGGCGGCTGACCCTCAGTTCGTGAAACGTCGATTCAGATCACGACACCACGGATTGTACCTTTGCGAGGGAGAAAATCGAAGGAAGGAATGCGTTACTTGAGGGGCGCCGAGAGCGTCCGTGGTCAGGCGGGTTGGACAGTGCGGTCTGCAGCGGGAAGATGCTACTTGTCTTTCCACACGGGAGCACGGCGTTCGATGAATGCTTTCAATCCCTCATTAGTGTCTTCCAAAGCCATCAGCTGGTTCAAATAGATATCCTGCGCGCTTTTGAGAGCATCCTGAAAACTTAATCCCTCGCCTGAGAGCATGGTTCTCTTCATCATCTGAAGAACCGAGCCGCTATTCAAGGTGACTTTCGAAGCAAACTCTTTCACAGCGCTGTCCAGTCTATCGGCAGGCACGACGCGGTTCACCAAGCCCAGCGACAGGGCCTCTTTGGCCTCGATCGGCTCGCCTGTAAGAATCAACTCCATGGCTTTCTTCTTGCCGACCAGGTATGGAAAGACCACCGTGGCGATGGTTGGGAAAACACCGACCTTAATCTCAGGCTGTCCAAACTTCGCAGTCTCCGAAGCGATGACCACGTCACAGAACGTCGCCAACTCGCAGCCGCCGCCTAACGCTGGTCCATTGACCGCTGCCACAGTGGGTTTGCCAATCTCTCCCATCGAAAGAAAGATCTTGTGAAAGGCGTCGAGCAGTTGAAATACCTTCTGCGGCGTATGGTCCGCCATGTCCACGCCGGCGCTGAACACTTTGCATGCTGATCCGAATACGATGATTTTGACATGGTCTTCGTTATGCAACGATTCAAGCGCTTCGCCGATCTCCGACATCATTTCGATATTCATGATGTTCAAAGGTGGGCGGTTCAAAACGATCCGCGCATAGCTGTCAACCTTCTCAAACAAGATGGAGCTCATGGATGCCTCTGGACTGGATTGATGAAGTCGTTTGGATCTTTGCTTCAAAATGGGAACATGCAGAGAATGTTTCGTCCACAAAGAGTGGAAACTTTAGCACCCAAAGGATTTATGCCTTTCTTCGTGGACACTTCGAGCGATTTTGGAAAAGTTCGGAGTCGGATTCCGGGTTTGGTACTATTCGTTGTCATTCTCGCAGATAAGTCCCATAATGGAATTCATCGACCACCCGCTCATCCGGTGCCTCCTGGCAACGCACCCCGCAGGGTTTCTATGTCGCGGTTCTCAGGTTCATTCAAACGAATCATTCTTGTACAGCCGATCTGGCTGTTAGTTCTGGTCGCCACACTGTGCCTGGCTGCAGACAAAGCCCCCAAGAAAGACTCCAGCACTTTGAAGAAAGACGACAAGTCTGACACCTTCACCTTCAAGGTTCCCGTGGATGTCGTGGTGGTGAATGCGGTGGTCACGGATAAGCAAGGAAATCCCGTCAAGGACCTCACAGTGGACGACTTCAGAGTCTATGAGGATGGGAAGCTACAGCCCATCCACACCTTCGCTCTGGAGTCGTATAAAGCCACGCAAGGTCAGACTTCCGGGCGTCCCACCGGAACGGCCACGACGGGAACAGAAGACGAGGCTGGTTCCTCTCAACCCCGCATGATCAGTCTGGTGGTCGACGACCTGGCCACCTCGGGGCCGGAGCACTTTGTCTATGCTCAAGAGGCACTGAAGAAGGTGCTGGCTGGAGACATGGACCCCGGGGATCTGGTTTCACTGACAACTTCGTCCGGAAGCGTGAATCAACCCTTCACCTCTGACCGCGATCTGCTGTTGTCACTGGCGGCTGAGATGCACAAAAAGGTCCAGCGCGCCGCCACCATCAAGTCCGACTGTCCTGAGCTTACGGACCTGCAAGCCCAACTCATCCGAAACAACAGCACAGACCCGACCCCTCTTCGAGTTGCCGTTACTGAAACCATCATTTGCCAACGGCTCGAGAACCTCCCGGATGCTGAAAGGCAGGCAGAGTCTATGGTCCGCTCGGCTGCAGCACAGCAGTTCGAGGAAAACCAGTATCGCTATCGAAGCCTGCTCAGCAGCATACGGCAATACGTTCGTTCGCTACGCCACTTCGAAGGCAGAAAATCGCTGATTCTGATCTCCGATGGCTTTCTATCGGATTACGTGCGCTACGAACTTCAGGACGTCACGGATATGGCGCTGCGCTCAGGGGTCATCCTCAACACCGTGGATATCCGCGGGCTGTATACGACCAACTACCAGGCCAGCGACCGCGTGATGATGGGAAACGATAACGAGTCGTTTGCGCTTCTATCGAGGAAGCCGCAAATGCGAATCGACGACATGCGTTACCAGGAGGACCCGCTCCGGCAACTTTCCGGTGAAACCGGGGGCATGCATATCGGAAACACGAACGATCTCGCTGCCGGAATACGCAAGATCATCAACAGCCAGTCGTTCTACTACATCCTGTCTTATGCCACACCCAATGCCAAGTCAGACGGGCGCTATCACAAGATCAAGCTGGAAGTGACCCGCCCCGGGTTGAACGTTACCTACCGCAAAGGTTACTACGCTCCCAAAGAGCAGCTCTCTTTCGAGCGGCGCAAGAAGGAAGACATCATCGAAGCGCTGCATGCTCCCGGCAATCTCAACGAGATTCCCATTCAGCTGTCTTACAACTACTTCCAGATGGAGGACGCCCGCTACCAGCTCGCGTTGATGACGCGGGTGAATATTCGCGGCATGAAGTTTGTGGAAGAAGATTCGCGGCACAGGAACTTGATCAGCCTGGTGGTGGTCGCTCTCGATGAAAACGACACCTACATCGACGGCTTGGAGAAGACGATTGAACTGAATCTGACGAGCCCGAGCTATGCGGCGTTGATGACGCACGGCTTCACGTCAAAGATGGACGTGAAAGTTCCTCCGGGGCGTTACCGGATCCGGGCGGTGGTTCGCGAAGGCATGCACACCAAAATGGGCTCGATCAACAAGATGATTGAGGTACCATAAGAACTGGAACTAACCGTCATTCAAGAGCAGGAACGTCGTTGTTTGAAAGCACTGGATGCAACCTCGAACCAACAGGAGGACCTCATGAAGATCTGTTTTCAGAATCAACTGCGCATAGGGACGCTGGCCCTATTCGTGTCGACCCTTGTCGCGGCCGGTTGGCTGCTCGCGCCGGCTGAATTGCCGGCTCAGCCACAGGGAGGCACCCTTCGCGTAGAGGTTGATTTGGTGACGATTGAAGTCATCGCTCAGGACAAGAAGGGCACACCGATGATGGACCTCAAGAAAGAAAACTTCAGGGTTTATGAGGACGGCAAGCAACAGCAGATTGTGACCTTCGATGCTGTGGCCGACACAGTGAACGAGCCCATGCCCACCAGCCTCAAGGACATCGACGAGAACAGTCGCCGGGGCAAGGTGGTGCTGATTCTCTTTGACGACAGCAACATCACGGCCTCCCAGATTCAGATGTCCCGTGAGGCGGCCGAGAAATATGTGAAGGAGCATATGCGTCCCTGGGATTTCTTCGGCGTCGCATCCTATGGCTTGAGCCTAAAAATTACTCAGAACCTGACTCACGACGCAGATAAAGTTGTGCAGGCGATTCGCCAGCCGGCCATGTCGCATGCCGAAGCCCGGTTTGGCCAGGGGCTGTCACGCGATGATCAGAACCGTGGTGGCTTCGCTGGTCCTCCGAATCAGACCAACCGGCAGAACCCCATGGGCTTGGGCCGAACTCCGCAAGCTCTGGACCAGCAGGCCCGGTTTCGGTCTACCGTCCTACTGCGGACGCTCGGACAATTGTCGGGTTCGATGGCGCGCGTAAAGGGCCGCAAGTCGGTGCTGCTCTTCTCTGAGGACTTCGCGCTGGCCAGCGATGCCCAAGTCGAATTGCGTAACACGATCCAGGCTGCGCAAAAAGCCAACGTGGCTTTCTATAGCATTGATGCACGCGGTCTGAACTCCCTAGGAGGGGCTAACCAAGGATCGCTGACCCCTTCAGATGCGCCCGTCCGCTCAGCTTTGCGGCAAAGCAGGAGTTCCTGGCTTGGCGCATTTGCAAGAGGATTGCTGCCAGGCGCAGGACTGCTGAGCCCTTCATCCTTCTTGCAGCCGGCGGCCTTCGCACAGGCACAGGGCGGAGGGCAGGGCGGGCAAAGTGGCGGTCAGGGTGGCAGCGCCCCACCGAGCGGCGGCGGCGGCGGACAGGCTGGTGGATCTCCGGGTGGAACTCAGGGTGGTGGCGGGCAGTCAGGAGGACAACCTGGAGGCACTGGAAATACAGGGTTCGGGAACAACACCGGAGGCCGCAATGCCAATGATCCCACCGGGCGTAATCAGCAGGACCCGTTTGGCGACCAGAACAGATTTGATCAGTTTCAGCAGCAGGCAATGATGGAAAACATCCTACGCTCGCTGGCTTCCGAAACGGGCGGCTTACCGATCTTTAATACCAACAACCTCAACCAGGGTTTGGACAAAGTGGACCTGGAATTAAGCAACTATTACGTGCTTGGCTTTAGCTCTACGAACCCCAAGCGCGACGGGAAATACCGCAAACTGGAAGTGAAAAGCGATGTAAAAGGCCTTAAGTTGAAACACCGGGACGGATACGTCGACCCGCGGCCACAGGATGCTTTGGCCGGATCGAAAGGTGAACGCTCTCTGATGAGCGCGATTTCCTCTCCCACTCCTCTGACGCAATTGCCGGTCACCTTCCGGCCGGTGTTCTTCTACGATTCGCCGCAGCTGGCGCGCGTCCCGATTTCGGTCCGCATTCAGCGCGGGACCATCGAGCTAAAGAAGAAGGGTGGCCTAATGGTCAACGCCGTGGATGTGATGGGTGTGGCCTATGCGGAAGATGGCAGCGTAGCCGCCCGCTTCAGCGAAACACTAAACCTCGCTGTGGAGAAAGAGCGTGAGGAGCTTTTTAAAAATTCCGACATCCCTTACCGCAATTACATCAAGCTGCGCCCCGGCAAGTACCAACTAAAGCTGGCAATTGCGGACGAAAAGGGGAAGGTTGGAACTTCAGAGCAAACCTTGGCAGTTCCACCCATGCCGGCGGGACTGGCCTCCAGCAGTCTGGTGGTGAGTCAGGAAATGACCCAGCTGCCCGATCTCATCAAGAACATACAGACGCGGCTGCTGGATGAGGCCGACCCCCTCATCTACAAAGGTATTCAGATCATGGCGCCCGTTGGCAATACGATGCACCGCGCGCATCCCCTCGCTGTGTTCTACAAGCTCTATAACCTGGAGGGGAATGAAGCTGATCGGAGCCTGACAGCCAACGTGCAGATCATCGATGAGAAAGGCCAGGTCAACGAGCTGCCACCCATGGACTTGGAGGATGCTGTGTATCCGACGGGACCTTCGGAAGCAGCCATTGGCTTCAACCTGCCGTTGAAAGACCTGCCCCCGGGGAAGTATCAGTTAAAAGTAGAAACAATAGAGAGAACAAAAAACCAAAGCATTACTAGCCAGACCGAAATGGTGGTGCAGTAATATCTGTGACCCTTTACAGGGCTCGTCTGGCCAGATTCGTAAATGAGGGGACCTCTCGCGGTCCCCTTTCATTTCAGACAATTTCATCCGGCCCATCCCAAAAGCGGGCATGTCCCCGCAGGCTGTCAAGAACTGTTACTGGGTGGTGGCTTCGACTCCCGCTGAAAAGCTGCGGTCCTCCCCAAGAGCCCTTCCGTCGGAGAAATGCCTGCCAGAGCGACAGAGGTCGTAAGAGCAGCCCGGCTGGGTCGCCGAACCCGCGGCATGAAAACTCCACAAGCTCAGCATCCACGGCCGCAGCTCTCAGAAGCTTCAAGCTGCCCAATGTTTACCCGCTTTTCCTCTTTGAGACAAAAGTCCGCAAAGCAATCTCCAAAGGAGTAGCGGTGGCAAGACACGTGCGACTCCCCAAGAATCCACTTGATTTTTGCCCTTCATAAGCACACCATCTCTTTACATCCGCACAGGTTCAATCCGTTGATTTCGCGCTGACAAATTTCTGCGAGAAGGCTTTACTTAAACTCTCTTGGAAAGGAGCAATGGGATGCGCAATCTCTTCTCTATCCGGACACTCCGGCTGTCCGTTGGCGTTGCAGGGCTCGTGTGGGCAATGGGTTGTGGGAGTGGGAAGCCGCAGGTCTCGAAGGACTCTCCCGAGTACCTGTACTCCCAGGCGAAAGAGGCCATGGCCGCTGTGAAGTACGAAAAAGCCATCAGCCTGACCAGCGACCTCTTTCAAAAGTTTCCAGATTCAGACTATGAAGCGAAGGCACGCATCTTGCGAGTGATGCTGCTGGCGGGTCTGAGTTCTGCCTATGGCGACATGGCGGAGGCCTATCTGGCCGGATTTGAAAAACCAGGCGCGAATTCCGGCAAGTTGCGGGCGAAGGCTTTCGACTACTATCGCAAACAAAAGAACGCCGCACTGGGATTCAGCGAGGCGTGCGACTATTTTCTGAAAGACAACTCTGCGGCGAAAACCTACGTTCTGGAGTGCGACTTTCCAGCTCGTGAAGTGGGTCACAACAAACAACTCGATGAAGTCAAGGAAGGCATCCTTCTGGACGACGAAAAGAGACGCGCCGCCGAGGACCATGAGGTGTTGGACGGGATGGTGAATGCCCTGTCATTCTTTCTCGGCGCCGCAGGGGATCGACCCAAGGCAAAGAAACTTCTTGAAAGCGGTACGAAAACCATGGATCGGCCAGAATTCATCGTTCGACTCGGGCGCAGGCTCCTGGACAACCAAAAGGTATTTGGCCGTTCGGCGCTCAATGACGTCCAGCTTTTCCGACAGTTCTACGACAAGGCGCTGGAATGTTCCGAACTGTCTCAAAAACTGTTGAAAGACAGCCCGAGTGCGGAAGTCCAGACGATGGCTGACAATCTCAAGGGAGAGCTGGAGGCCATGGAGAAGAAGGGGAAAAAGTCGTAGCAGACGAGAGGCAAGAGACGGGTTACGCCGGCTGGCCGAGGTAGGCACGAAGCTGAGGCGGGACCGAGCGTCGTATGAGCGCGTTGCGAATCTCCCAATGCCTGGCGGTTGGCTGGTCCCCCAGGAAGCGCACTTCTCGCGCCTCTCGAATCGCGACGGGAAGGCCGTCCAAATAAAGAATTCGATTAGCACTGACGGGCAGCACGCGACTGCCCGGCGTGACGATTCCGACCAGATTTAATGGGTCGGCCGCACTCACCGACACCAGAATTCCTGTCATCGCCCTCCGGCGTGTGGTGCGCAACAAGCCAACGGCATCAGGAAGGGCAAACTGTTCTCCTGAAAAGCCCGCAACAAACCGTCCTCCACGGATCTCCCCACGAGCCTCGAGCCTTCGATACACACGGAGCAACTCGCGCCAGGGAGGGAGTTGCTCCTGGTCAAGCAACTTGCGAAAAACCACGCCATAGCGCCGTAGCAAGATCCACGCCAGCGTCTCCAATGCCGGTTTGTTCGTATTCACATTGCCCTGCGGACGGCCTGAACTCTCCATATTCCTTACCAATTTCGTCCACCGGCCTGCATCTTCGATCGAATACGGCGCGGTTGAACGCCGGCGTTTGACCTCAGTCAGAGGCGGCCGTTTCGAAGAAGGCGTCAGCAACGCCCGCAAGCCAGAGAAGCTGTCGGCCGTCACGGAGCCATGGGCGACGAGCTCGGCCAGCGCTTCTTCAACCTGGGTGCGTAACAGCCCCGATCGTTCAACCAAGTCGGCAAAAAAAGAAGCTCCGTGCTCGTTCAGTGCTGCATCGACAGCCAGTGCCGCAGACGACCCCCGCGATTGCTGGGGTTCGCTGGGTGAACAGAGCTGATTCCAGGCCGGAAGATTACGGCGCTGGAGGAGTGCGATGGGCGTCGAACGAATCGGCCGCGAGCTTGAGCCGTTTTGGGGTCCGGCTTTCGGCGGCGTCAGTCTGGCCCAAGACCAGCGTCCCGATGAACAAAGGGCGTCCAACCAGACGGGATCGTATTCCGCCATTCGAGCCGACAAAATCTCTCCTTCCCACGCGGCTGCCGGAGCCTCAAATCCCTCCAACTGCTCAAGCAAACCAGCCAGCCCGGCCTGCCCTTCGACACGGTGATCCGGAGTTAAGTGCTGCCAGTCGAGCAGAAATCGAATGAAGTCCGTCGCCGAAACCGCCTCGATCTCCCGGCGCAATCGGTCCAAAGTATAGCGATGAATGCGAGCGAGCAAGCGGCGAGCACACCATTCCGTATCGTCCACCCCGGAACTAAAATGGCCCCGCAGTACGAAACCCTCCGCCTCGAGACGCAGCAGCGCAGCCTCAACCGAAGTCACAGACAGCCCGAGCGACTCCGCGAGCTGAGGGGCGGTGGCCGGGCCAGTGCCGTCCAGCCGTCCTCTGAGAATCTCCACCAAAGCCCCTTCTGCGGAAACCGCCGTACCGGAGCTAGCTGCGATAGTCGCACCCGTCACGGCCGCGTTCGGGAAAAGGGCCTTAAACTCTGTAAACCGCTCGGCAGCAACCCAGAGCCCCTGCGGGGCAGAGTCGGCATCGGTCCCGGGCATGGCAAGCCTGACGACGCGGTTCTCGTTCACCAGCTGGTTGAAGAATGTATCCCACCCAACTGGTTCACTTGGAACGGCACACTTTTCCGTGCCCTCTCCTGCCCCGGTCTGGCCGGTTGCTGCCTCACAGTCAGTGATGAATCCGAGTTGCAACAGCGCATCATGCAATTCGTCGGCATTCTCCGGCTGAGGCCAAGCCTCTTCGCGAACGCGTACGATGGCCGCGAGATCGAGTTGCCCCAGGTCTGAAGCCTTTTCAGGGTCGAGCCAGCGCCGGCTGTAAACCGCCTGAGTTCGCCGCTCTTCCAACGGCGCATCGTCCAAGAAAGCGTAGGGTCTGGCGGTCAGTATTTCCGCCGCCAGCGGCGAAGGCTCAACGGTGTCGCGTGCCACCAGAGTCTTCTCATTACGTTCCATGGCAGTTAACAACGACTCCAGGCCTCCGATATCCATCGCTTCTTCCAGGCAGTCTCGCAATGTCTGTTGAACCAGCGGGTGATCGGGAATCTCGCGCTCGCCACTCAGGTTTTCGGCACAGGCCAGCTGGTCCGGAAACACCGCCGCGACGAGATCCTCAGCATTCATGCGCTGGAGTTGCGGGGCCACTTTACGGCCGCTTCGCCAGCGCAGCACAGCCAGGGCACGGCTTGCATTCCAGCGCCACCGCACCGTGAACAGGGGAGCGTCGAGCACGGCCTGGGTCAGCACCGAGCGCACAGAGCGGGATTGCAGGTATCCAAAAACCTCCTCCAGGGGAAAACTGTGCGTATGCCCCAAAGAAAGAACAATCGCATCCTCCGTCGCCGCAGCTTGCAGTTCGAAATTGAACTTGCGGCAAAACCGCTTGCGTAAAGCGAGACCCCAGGCGCGGTTCAGGCGGCTGCCGAAAGGCGAATGCACGACCAGTTGCATGCCGCCACTCTCGTCGAAGAAGCGTTCCAGAACGAGCGTGTCCTGAGTTGGAATGACTCCGAGCCCTCTGTGAACCGCAGCCAGGTATCCGGCGATCTGCTCCGCAGCCGCTGTCGAGATGCCGGAGCGCTCGGTCAGCCAGGCGGTCGCGCGCGCAATCGCAGGTTCTGAATTCAGGGACGGAGCTGATTCCGTCTCAGACGATTCACTTGCCGCTTCACCTTGAGAGAGAATTGAATCGACTTCTTTTCGCAACCGCGACACGGCAAGAGATAGTTCCGGCGTGCGCCCTGGCGCCTCACCCAACCAGAACGGGATGGAGGGCGGCTGGCCCTTGGCGTCCTCCACGCGAACCCGCCCCGGCTCCACACGAAGGATCTTCCACGAGGTATTGCCCAACTGAAAAATATCGCCCGCCATACTTTCGATGGCGAAATCCTCATTCACCGTGCCTACTTTCGTTCCGGCCGGCTCCAGCACCACTTCGTAGTCGGCCGTGTCCGGGATGGCTCCGCCGGAAGTGATGGCAGCCAGGCGCGCTCCGCGGCGAGCCCGCAGACGGTGGTTGATAGCATCGTGATGCAGATAGGCCGCCCGTCTTCCCAGGCGCGTTGAAAATCCCTCGGACAGCATGCGGATGACGCTGTCGAATCCTGCCCGGGACAGAGTGCGATATGGATAAGCCTGGCAAACCAGCTCATACAACGAATCCTCGCTCCACTCGTCGCACGCCACCATAGCAACAATCTGCTGGGCCAGAATATCGAGGGGCTCGCGGGGAATCTCCAGTTGGTCCAACTCTCCACGGCCGATCGCATCCAGCAACGCTGCCGATTCCACCAGCTCATCGCGGGTCAGGGGAAACATCCGGCCTTTCGGTGTGCCCGTCACGGAGTGACCGGATCGTCCGACGCGCTGCAGAAACGTGGCGATGGATCGCGTGGACCCGAGTTGGCAGACCAGATCCACTTCTCCGATATCGATTCCCAGTTCCAAAGAAGCTGTCGCCACCAGCGCGCGCAACTTGCCTTCTTTCAGTTGCTGCTCGGCCGCCAGCCGCTGCTCCCGAGCCAGACTACCGTGGTGAGTGCTCACCTGTTCGTTCCCCAGCTTGTCACCCAGATGCCGGCACACGCGCTCCGCCATACGCCGCGTATTCACAAAAATCAGCGTGGTGCGATGCTGCAAAACGAGAGTCTTCAGTCGCTCGTAGATCTCTTCCCAAACTTCCAGCGACATCACCGGTTCCAGCGGAGACGCCGGAATCTCGACCTCCAAGTCCAGGTGCCGACGGTGCCCGGTGTCAATGATGCAGCACTCCGGAGTTCCGTCGGTTCCGATACCGCGACTGCCCACAAGAAAACGCGCTACTTCCTCGATGGGCCGCTGTGTGGCTGAAAGGCCGATACGCTGTAACCGGTGTCCCGCGAGCGCTTCCAGACGCTCAATCGACAGAGCCAAGTGGGAGCCCCGCTTGTCGTCGGCAATTGCGTGGATCTCGTCGACGATGAGCTTCCGGGTCGTCTGCAACATGCGCCGGCCGCCCTCGCTGGAAAGCAGGATGTAAAGGGATTCGGGCGTGGTGACCACGATATGCGGCGGCTGCCGCCGCATGGTGGCCCGGTCCTTGGCTGAAGTGTCGCCTGTGCGTACCCAAGGACGAATCTGGAACTGGGGCAAGCCCAGACCCAGAAGTTCCTGCTGCACTCCCTCCAGCGGCTGCTGCAGATTGCGCTGAATGTCGTTGCTCAGAGCCTTGAGGGGGAAACATAGACGACGTAGGTTTCGTCCCTTAATTCTCCAGCGACACCGCGCACCACAAGATCGTTGATGGAAGAAAGAAAAGCTGCGAGCGTTTTCCCTGAGCCGGTAGGAGCAGCAATCAGCGTGTGGTCGCCACGTGCAATTGAGGGCCACGCATGGCCCTGCGGTTCTGTTGGCTGGGCAAACTGTTTGATGAACCAGTTTTGGACAGCTGTGTGGAAATGATCAATGGCCATGCCAGAGATTATAGCGGATGGAGCAAGCCGCGAAGAGGGATCGCTTCACAAGTCGCCGAAGATTCAACAAGAAAGTCAGAGCTTGCCACGACAATCGTGATGGCGAATTGGATGCTTCGACTTCCCTCCCTCAAGCGTAGCACAACCCAGAATTCAGTGTGGATTGCATGCTTACTGTTCTTCAGTGTGGCGCTCTTTCGCGGATTCGGGTATGACGAGGCTGCCAACTCTCCACGCCCACCGACCCGGTTCTAGGACGCGCTCTTAGCGGTAGAACGGCTGCCAGGTGAGCCAGCGGGGGCCGTAGTGCGGTTCGGGCTTGCCTGTTTCAAGAGCGCCGAGGTCGGGAGCCTTGCCGGCGAAGTCGTCGTTGATGGAGGGAATGCGCAAACCGGCATCCACTGCTTTGCTATCTGGTTTAAGACGGAAGTTTAGATCCATGGCGTGGTAGACAGCATGACGCTTTGTGGGGTCGGGTGGAGTCAGCCGTTCGAAGATGTCGAAATCTATTTCGATGGAGTGATTTTCCTGGCCGATGGCCTTCTGGAGAGAGGCGAGCGTTGGGAAAGATTGCCATTCCTCTTGCTTCGGCTCATAGAGCCGCTGGCCGGACTTAGGAGCAAGAATCAGGTACTGGTCCTTGACGCCTTGGTTGGGACGGTAGCCGTTGTAGTCGGAACTCCACGCTTCAGTGGCATTGGCGAGGCGCAGGATGCCGCGGTTGGGGGTATCGCGGCCGAGGAAGAGGTTGTTCAAGAAATGCATATTAGCGGACGGGTCGGAGACGATGTGCTCGCCGATGATCGTGTTGTGCCACGCGAAGAGACCAGCGGGTTTAGCACTGAACTTGAAAGCAACACCGCTGGGAACGTGATAGAGGATGTTGCGGAAGAAGTAGGCAGGTCCGCCAAAAACCGGTTGTGAGCTGTAGCCACCATGCGCCGCATTGACGCCGCGGTTGTTGAAGACTCGGATGTTGTGAACGCCGCCGTCGGTTTCGACGAAATCGTCGCCGAAGGCGTGCATATCGTTGTTGTAAATATCGATGGCGGAGGCACGCCGGTCGGGATCCTTTTCCGGAGTACCGTAGGTCGAAATGGATATGGCATCGTGGAAGTAAGCGATGGAGTTGTGGGCAATCACGTGGCCGGGACCGTAAACCTTCACAGCATAATAGCTTTTGAGCAGATGAGAGCCGTAGGGTCCGGCGCTGCTCCATAGAGGACCAGTCCATCCGATGAGCCGGAAGCGGTCGTCGCGACCCAGGAAGAGATTATCGGCAATGTAGAACTCGCGCGATCCTGCATACTCGGTCCAGACACCGAATCCGACATCTTCAAACCGGCAGTTCTTGACAGTTAGCCCGATTGCTCCTGCAACCTCTTTTTGTCCGGCGAAAATGGCCACGTCGGTGTTGCGGAACGTGATGCCTTCGACGATATGCCATGCCGAAGCCATGACATCGAACAGACGTGCGTTGCCGTCACCGTCAAAAACGACTTCGCCGTCGCCTGCTGCTTTGATGGTGATGGGCTTGTCGGGCGTGCCTTTGAGGGTGAGTGACATGGTGCCGTCAAAGGGCGCCATGTGGGGGTCGACGTAGTTGAAACGCTCGGACTTGTAGAGGCCGACATGGAGCAGGATAGTGTCGCCGGGCTGGGCGCGCCGCTCCCAAACAACGCTCCAGTCGCCAAGTCCTGCCCCGTAATAGGCTTGAAGCAGGCTGGTGAAGCTGGGCTCGACGCGCGTACCTTCGTAGCCAGGCGGGTACACGTGGAGAGTTCGTCCACCGACGTAAGACTGGGGTTCCGTTCGGGTTTTGGCTTTGACGGTGTGCAGGGTCTGACCGGTGACGCCGTCAGGGTCAGTGAGCTGGAAGCGGCATTCGTATGCGGTGCCAGGCTTCAGATTGAGGATGGAGCCCGCGAAGCCGTCGGGCACGGTGTAGTCGAGATTTTCACGTCGCCGATAAACTTGTTCGCCGCCCATACGCAGAAGATTGAGGCCTTGGCGCCATTCAGTTTCACCGGTCTGACGGTACTGAACAGAGACAGAGGCATTGCGGTTGGCGTCGCCTTGGATCAGCCACTCGAAGCCGAGATTCAGAATTGTTGGGGGCTCGACATGGAAGCGCCCTGCGGTGGCCGAGTTCTGGGCAAAGAGTGAAGAGGCAGCAAAAAAAACAGATAAGCAAATTGTTCTATGCATAGTGTCGTGGTCAACCCGCTGAATTCGGCAGCCTGTGTGTCATTGTCTGAGAGATCGGCAAAACCTCGCCTGGACGATTCTCTTGAAGATTTGCCATATCGCCCGCTCCAGCGTGTGCAGGAGTTTGTCTTTTGTTGCTGGCTGGTGGAATGCAGTCGCCAATCGGCCGGAAAGAACTATGGTCATCTGGCAAGAAGAATGGCAACGCAGTCGCTGATCTGGAGCCCAAACACGTAAAGCTCGCCCTGGGCCGGCCTACATGTTCCGGACCGGCAAACTACCACCGAGGAGTTCGCTACGACGGTGCAGAAATCCATGGAAATCCGTCGTCGCGCCCGGCATTTGTTCGAGGATGACGAGGATTTCACCCGTGTCACTTCCTTTCTACCACATCAATCGCCCCACAATAATCCCATGCCAGCGGCCTGTTCCAATATCTGAAAATGACCCACGTGTGCCACTGAAGGTTCCAAACGTCGAAGGATCGGTCGCATTGAAAGTTGAGTTTGGCGGATTGAAGCTGTGGTACTTGTACACGTTATTCACGTCGAAGCGCAACTGGAACTTCACACGCTCTCCTACGATTGGAAATTCCTTGGCCAGCGAAGCCTGCATCCAGACGAGACCGGGTGCTTGCAGTGTATTCCGACCCAGCGTTCCAGCCGTGAACGCCGAAGGATAGATGAATGTTATCCATTGATGGCGTTCATCCCAGGCATGTACAGGTAAATTCGATAAAACGCCTTCTGCAGAACTGGAATCTTGACAATGGTTTGCCCTTCAAGAACCTGGCCGCTCGCCGCCGTCTCTGTTTCGAGCAGCGGTGGTGCTGCGGTGACTTCAACCGACTGCGTGACCTCGCCAACCTCCAACTTCACATCCAGTCGCGGCTGCTCGGCGGTGCGCAGCACGATGCCGTTTTGAACGTAGCTCTTGAAACCGTTTGCTTCGATCTTGAGCTGATAGGTCCCCGGATTCAGATTGGGGATGTACCAAGTCCCTTCTCCGGTGGTCACTGAGTTGAACACGAAGCCAGTCGCAGGATTCGACACGGTGACGTTGGCGCGCGGCACAACCGCACCGCTGGCATCCGTCACACTGCCGGTTAACGTGGCCGTGCCCGTTGATTGGGCCATGGAGATAGAAAGCGCGCAGATCGAAAGGAGACTGTCCAGAAGTAGACGCCACATAGGCACCTCCGCCATCCTTGGACCGGATCGCAATACGTCGCCGACATTTCTCTGAGGAGCTTTGCCCGATCATATACCATCGTCATTTCTTCGTTGTCAACTCGGAATTGATACTCTGGAATTTGAGCTGAAGCAGGCGAGAGGAAGGGAGGAGGAACGATCCGCTCAATCGGGCGTCGGCGAGGCTACCGCTTCCAGGGTTTCGTTGGAAGTCTGCCCGGCAGACAGCGCGATGGTCTTGGACACGCGGTCAAGACTATGGAGAAATTCAGGGTCAAACTCCGCTCCGCTTTCATGATCAAGTACCGCACAGAGCTTGTATTCACCCGGTACCAGGCCTTGCAGCGAAAACTCGCCTTGTTGTCCAGACCTTGCAGTTCGGATGTAACGCGAGTTCGGTCCAATCAGCTGCGCCTCGGCTGGGTAAAGCAAAACAGAGGCCCCGGGCACGGGCGGGCCGCTCGTACCTTCTCTGACACTTCCGGTCAATTGGGCGCCATTGGGAGCGATGACGATTTCTAACTGAATGCGATCACCGCTATGAAGGTCCAGCGTTGAATCGACGACGTCCTTCCCCTGCGCACTAATCGATTTCACAAATGCGTTTCCGGGAGGTTGTGATAACACGATTCGGGCAGGACCTTCCACGAGGTCTTTCAACACGAAGGTACCGTCCTCCTTAAGGTTCGCGCCGCCAGAACTGCGGCCTCGGAAGCCCGAGCCGGCAGTATCGCCCAGCGGAATGGCCGTCACGCGGAGTGAAGTCAGATTGGCCGGCTGGTTCTGGCCCTCCAGCACCACACGGCCCTGCAATTCAGCCCCATTGCCCAGCGGAAGAGCGACCCCGGCGACATCTTGATTCCCAATTTCCACAACCGCGCTTCCCGTCAGAAACCGGTCTTCGCGTCTTTCCTGGGCAACCAGGCGGTAAGTTCCTGGGATCAGTCCCCGCAAAATGAACTCGCCCTGAGCTCCGGAGCCTCGCGCCGAAGAAGGCCGGGCAAGACCGGAGGACGGAACTTTGTGAGCAGTCACAAACGCCCGTCGAGGCGGCTGGCCATCGGTCGAAGTGACCCTTCCGCTAATCTGGTAGCCTGTCGTTTCAAACAAGCTCAGATCATACCCGCGAAGTTCGCTGCCCGAAACCATCTTGACCTTGGCTGCTTCCTGCGGATCTAGAACTCCGGGGTAGTAGATAGGGGGATAGACAGCTCGATTCTCATCGCTCATTCCGAAAACGCGCGGGGTCGCCATCAGGTAATAGTTGCCCGGCGGAATCTCGTAAATACGAAACTGGCCGCGGTCATCGCTCTGGTCAGAACCAGACGGTTGGAGCACGCGTCTGCCTTGAGCATAACGGGCGCGGATCACGCTCACCTGAATGCGTGCGACCGGTTCTCCGTCCTGATCCAGTACCCGGCCCTCGATGGCGCCACCTCTGAGCAGGCTCAAGTTGATGTTGTCCAGTGTTTCGCCGGAGCGCACATCCAGTGGCGTGGCACTCGCAAGATCGCTCTCACTTCCAGGCTTTTGTCCATATCCCTGCCGCGCATAGCCATTGCGCGATGCAAACAGGCGATAACGCCCTGGTGCCACCTGCTTGAACTCGTAACTTCCATCCGCTGTAGTGCGAACGGTGACAGGCCGCCCTTGCTCCCTGCGGTCGACCGGAACTAAGCTGAGGATCACTTTCCCCATGCCCTGACCAGTGTCCACCGCAACGACCCGGCCCCGTATACTGCCGGGTGGCACGTTGGGATTCTCAGCGGGGGCCTGTGCGCGAGGGATCCGATTCTGTGGCCGCTGCGCAAAGGCAGCCAATGAGAGCGTGGACACAACGAGAACGAGTTCTGCCGACACGAGTGCCAATAGTTTCGCAACGGAAATCGGCATATCCACCCCCACTACCTGTCTCAACACGGTGCCATCCCGCAAGTAGCGGTTGCAAGAGCAAGTGTTTCGGCCCACAGCCCTTGGCGCAAAAGTGCTGAGGTTTCTTTAGTACCGCCGCCCGGCATGCAATCGACCGATTCCTGCCTCCGTACTGTCCTATTCTAGCCGTAAAGTTCGCGGCAGACACAAAGCCGGCTACTTTCTGACGTGAAACTCCGTAATAGAACCCTTCCTGGAGAAGGACGGACGTCGTGGCCAGAGGTCGCGGCGAGGTGGTTTGACCAGCTGCGGCAAATCCAAGCCGGAAGCATAATCGCGGCAACTGGCACCACCCCCCGTGGTCCGGCGCACCACGACTTCCGTCTAGGCCAGGGGGAAGTTTTTCTCCGGTCCGGCGGGGCGACAAAAATTAGCAGGACGACTCAACAGCCTGGATCATCCGGAAAGCCAACCGTTTCCGCCGGGCTCATCAGAAGCAGCTTTGGTGGGACAAAGTCTATGGCGGGAAGGGGAACATCACCCAGCCAAGGGCGAACGCTACGCCCAGGAAGGTGAGGAAGACGGTGGCTCCGTATTGGAGCCGCTCTCTGGGGGATTCTTTCGAAGTAAGCGAAAAAACGATAGAAACGCAAAATGCGAAAATAGTCAGGGCAGTGAAGTGCGAAAATTCCATGCGTCTATTTCTTTCGACCCACCGAAATATCGAATGCATTGAGAACAACGAGCAGATTCAGCAGACCGGCTACCGCCAGGAACGTGTTCCCGTACTCGAAAGACTGATTCTGCGGATTGCCAGCACCGTATCCCCAGCTCTTTGCCATCAGGTATGGCAGACCATTGCTGGCGTCGGCGAAAAAGTACAATAAAGCAATCAACTCGCTGGCGTCCATTCCGTGAAGCTTCCCGTCCACAGCCAGTCCCAGGCAAAATAAACCCAGAATGGAACTGGCAAGCAGCAGCGCTCGAATCCATTTTCCCAGGATCAAATGACCCAGACCTGGAAACAGGAGCGCGCCTGCCACTACCACTCCAGTCTTTAGCTGATTGAGATTCATCGAGGTCCTATTGTTTTCACGACTGTCATCATAGAACGCGACCAAGCTACGGGCCAAAGTCCTTCAAAAATTCCGAAAAGCTTTCCTGAGAACAACCCTTCACCTGAATCACTTTTCGCCTGGAAGAGAGGCCGGAACGAATCTGCACGCAGGACTTCGGAATCGATAACCGGCGTGCTAGAAACTCCACCAGTGCCTTATTCGCGTTGCCATCTACGGGCGGGGCCGCGAGCCGAATCTTAAGAAACGGTCCTTCTCTGCCGCCAGCACCCGTCTTCGACGCGTTGGGCTGCACTTTCACCGCGAATGAAAAAGCATGACAAATGGATGCCATCGGCACAGCGATTTCCAGTGAAAGACAACCCAAGTGCCGCCTGTCGTTCCTTCGAGAGCAGCAGGTGTTTCAACAGGCAGTGGAATTCACGGTTTCCAGGGAAATCGCCTGCTCAAGTGTAATGCCTGGGCCCAAAGATGGCAGTCCCAACCCGAACGAGCGTTGCCCCCTCCTCGATAGCCACAGGGAAGTCGTGACTCATTCCCATCGAAAGCTCTTTCATGGAGACGCCAGTTAATTTTTGCTTCTCAATACGCTCGGCCAGTTCACGCAACCGGACGAAGTAAGGTCGGGCCGCTTCCGGATCGTCGGTATAGGGGGGTATCGCCATCAATCCGCGAACGTCCAGATGAGTGAAAACAGAAACACGACCCGCAAACTCGGCGGCCCCTTCCTCAGCAATCCCCGACTTCGTTGCTTCCCTTCCGACGTTTACCTGAATCAATACCGGCATTCGTTTGTTCAGCCGTTCACAAGCCCGATCGAGCTTGGCCGCCAGCTCAAGATCGTCCAGCGATTCAATCCAATCGAAAATCTCGGCAGCCCGGTTGGCCTTGTTTTTTTGCAGCGAACCGATGAGATGCCACTCTGCCGGTAACTCGCTCAGCAGAGGCCGCTTCGAAAATGCCTCCTGCACTTTGTTTTCTCCGAGAGCAGCCGCTCCGGCTGCCACAGCCTGACGGATGGATTCGAGTCCAATCGTCTTCGAAACCGCCACCAGCTTTATTGAATTCTGTTTCCGTCCAACCCGTTCTGCCGCGCGCCCGATGCTCTCTACTACCATCCGCAGATTCGTTTGAACATCGATAGAAGGTGGCGGAGATTCCATTGACCTCGACTCTTCGCGGGCGGTTTGAACCAGATCGTGCCGCGGAGCGTAAAGTGCGTGAAATCTTACACCACGTCAAGGCGCTTTTTCAAAACAGGAGAAAAGCTGACTGGTTTCAAGGTGGTGCCCTGGTTTAAATTAGGACCCCATCGGTTTCGAGCCCTAGCTTGTCCCCCCTGTTCATTTGTGCTAGGTTTCCGGCCGGTCGTGCGTGCCTTTCTTCACCTTAGTGATTCGCCCGCTACATGAATCTTTTTATTACATTCGAAGGCATCGACGGCTCAGGAAAGACAACCCAGCTGCGCCTGCTGCAAGAGTACTTGCTGAAGCGGGGAATTGACACCATAATCGCGCGGGAACCCGGGGGCACCGATGTCGGAGAAGCCATTCGACAGATTCTGCTGCATTCCGGCACGCGGGACCTGAACCCCCTGGGCGAGCTTCTGCTCTACTATGCATCTCGCCACCAAAATCTTTGCCAGAACATTGTGCCGGCTCTGGAACGCGGGCAATGGGTCTTGTGTGACCGTTATGCCGATGCCAGCGTCGCCTACCAAGGCTACGGTCGAGGGGTAGATTTGACCTTCATTGACCAGCTCAACCAGGCAGTGATTGGCGAAAGGCTGCCCAATTTGACGTTTCTAATTGATCTGGATCCGGCTGTGGCTCTTGCGCGAGCCCGCCAGCGCAATCAAGACCGGACGGTGGATGAGGGTCGCTTTGAGATGGAATCATTGAGTTTCTTCGAGCGAGTTCGAAAGGGTTATTTGACGATGGCACGGAAGAACCCGGAACGATTTCGCATTGTGTCGGGTGAGCTCTCTGTAGAAGATGCGCACCAAAAGATCCTGGGTTGGGTCAGAGAAGTTGAGGCTGCCTGATCGCTGCTTGGACATCGACCGGAGCATCACAGTGTCGCAGCAAACTCGAAGGGGCCCCGAAATGGGATGAACAGCAACGCGAGGTTGAGCCGTTCACGCAATGGGCGCCCGACTTATGGACAGAAAAACCTCAGGACTTTAGAAGCGATGGGCGTGCTGCGTAATCTTCACGCGAACTCGACCCTGAATCCAGTCGGATGATGCCACATGCCGTTCAATGATTTTCTTGGCAACACCCCAATCCTGGAGACGTTGCACAGCCAGCTCGCGGCGGGACGCTTGCGACATTCCATGCTGTTTGCGGGAATCGCTGGCATCGGGAAGTGGACTCTGGCTCAGTTCATCGCCAAAGCCTGCAACTGTGTGCGGCTGGAGAACGACTTCTGCGATCGCTGCCCCAGTTGTCAGAGAATCTCAGAGAACGAGCATCCGGACGTCCGCAACGTTGCGCCTGACGGCCAGTTCATCAAGATTGATCAGATGCGAAGCCTCAGCCGGGAAGTGTTCTTCAAACCATTCGAAGGCAGAAGACGAGTCTTCATCATAGACGAAGCCGAAAAGTTCCGAGACGAGTCAGCCAATTCAATCCTCAAGACTCTGGAGGAGCCGCCGGACACCTCGACACTTATCCTGATAACCAGCCGGCCGAACGACTTGTTGCCTACCATACGATCCCGCTGCCAGCGTTATTTGTTCGCCCCGCTTCCCCTCGAAGACATTGAGCGGTTACTGCGGGGGAGAACCTCCTATTCGGACGAGGAGCGGGGTCTGCTGGCGAGAATCGCTGGCGGGAGCATTGGCAAGGCCTTCACTGTTGATCCGGCGGAATATCGGATGCAGCGGGACGAAATGCTGGCCCTGCTGGAGGCTTGCTCTCGCAATTTTATTTATGCGAACGCCGCCAAGGCTGCCAGCGGTTGGCTGGACAGACGAAAGCAGGCGGATTTCGATTCCAAGACCGGCATTCTTTTTACCCTGCTCCGCGATCTCTTTCTGTTGAAAGCAGGATCGGACCCCTCTTCCGTCACAAATGTCGATATCCTCAAGAAACTGAATGCCTTGTCCACGATGTATTCGTTCGGCCAGCTCATGGGCGCCAGCCGGTTACTGGACCACCTGGAAGCCGGAACTCGGCGTAACCTGAACCGGGGTTTGGCAGCCGATCAGTTCATCCTCCATCTCGGCGGAGTCGCGCTTCCTCGTGGCTAGCAACGGGATTTGCCTGAAGTTTTTGGACCCTCGGCAGGCGAAACAGCCGATCCCGAGGGTGCCCATGGGCGAGTCCACTACGAGTAAAGATTTCTCTTTGTCGGTTCTTCGCACTTGTGTTACGGTTTCTTTACTTGAGTTAATCAAGAGAGAGATCGAAATGTTGATGCCCTGACTGAGCGACTCTCCTCTGAACTGTTGCCCAGAATCCGAAGATCAAACTCGCGCCGGTTGAAGAAACCTGAAGGGATGGGTTTCTAGGAACACGCCGGACGCTTCTTGGAATATCAGAACTCATCTAAAGCAAATGGCATGGCCATGGAGCTTGCAGGGAGCTGTTTCCCAATTTTATGAACCGACCAACTTTTAAGGACAGGAAGCCTCAGGAAGATTACATGAATCGTCGTCTGATCCGCCCGTCGCTTGCGGATCTGAAGGACAAGATGACGGTGCGTTCGCAGAAGCGGAAACCGGCTCCTCAGGAACAAACCAACGCGGAAAGCTTCTATTATCTGAAGCAGATGCAGAACAAGACGCCGATGGTGGTGATGCTGGATGACGGCCAGCAGTTGCGAGGCATCATCGAGTGGTATGATCGAAACTGTATCAAGGTCAACCGGGAAACCGAACCCAATCTGCTGGTCTTCAAACACTGCATTCGGTACATGTACAAAGAAAATGAAGACAAGTCGAGCGACGAGTAGACTCGCCCCGCCGGCTTCGGATTCCTTCGCTCTTGGGCCGGCACTGTCGCGCGGATGGCTGAGTCATTCACTATCCCCCGAAGACTCTACCCTTCCCGGCCAGATTTCTCTCCGTTAGACTCATGATGCTTCATCGAGGCTGGTGCAGCAGGTTCTGGCATTTGCTGCTCGCATTTGTCCTCATCGCCGAGTGCGGGTGCAACGACGAGTTGGACTTGGGCGCCATCCCTCCCTTCACCCACGCCTACGTTGCCAATCTGGGCAGCCACACAGTTTCAGTCATCGATCTCAAGAGTTTCAGAAATGTCAGGACGATTGCGGTCGGCAAGTCACCGGGCCGATTGGCAGCCAGCCCGATTGACGATCTTGTGTTTGCAGCGAATCTCAGTTCTGGCTCCATCAGCGTCGTCGATGCCAACACTCATGTCGTCAAGAAAACCATTCCGGTCGGGAAGAACCCCGCCGACATCGTGTTCTCGTCAGATGGCAGCCACGCCTTCGTTGCCTGTTACGGTTCGAACACGCTTGTCGTGATTGATTGCGAAGCTCTTTCGGTCGTGAAGACGATCAAGACCCAGGCAGGACCGGCGGCCCTGAAGTTATCCGAGCCACGAAAGCAGCTCTGGGTGGCACAGCAGGCCGCCAACTCGGTGGCTGTGGTCAATCTCGAGACTCTGACGCTGGAGGAATCCATTCCGACAGGCAAGGGCCCCTTGTTTCTGGAGATCTTGCCCGATCAGTCGAAGCTCTTCGTAGCCAACTCTGGTGACGAGAGCATCACGGTCATCGACACGCAAACACGGAAGCCGCTTCAACCCATCGTCACGGGACGATCACCTATGCAACTCGTAATGAAACTCGACGGCGGTGAGATCTACGCGAATAATTTCGACGCTGGCTCAGTGGTTGTGATCAATACTTCCAATTGCACGTTGAATGGATCGTTCTCAGTTGGCAGGAATCCCATTCGCGGCGTTATCTCGCGCGATGGGCAACGCTTGTATATCGCCAATTACGGGTCGAACAGCGTTTCAGTACTCGATCCTCCGAACAATCGATCGGTGGTTGCTTCGATTGCGGTGGGCGCGCAGCCTGAGTCTGTCTATCTCACGCCTGATGACTTGTATCTTTTTGTTCTGAACTCTGGATCCAATGATGTCTCGGTCGTCCGCACTGACGCTGTCGGGGCCGGAACCAGTGCGCTGTTTGCAGTCATCACGACGGGTGCCAATCCCTCAGCGATTGTCACCAAGTAGTTCTCATGTCCAGGCCGGCGCTCGTTCCGTTCGACAGCAAACCAGGAACTGCTCTGTTGCCTGAACTCAGGATGACGCAGATATCGCACGTTCTGGCGATGTCTGCGATTCTCGGCGCACACCTGGCAAACCGCCCCCTGGGTGCGCCCCGCCGAGAAGTATCAGCCCGACTTGACAAAGCATGCCAGGTGCCACGAAGTTATCAGCTGTCGCGAGGCGAGGCATTTTTGCCTTTGCAGCGGTAAACCGCTGGTCCGGTTGGCTTCCTGTTGTACTACAATAGCCATGATCCCCGAAGTTCAAATCATCCTTCCAAATATGAAAGGTAAAAACCCATGAAAAGAAGAATCGTGTTCGCAGCAAGTGTGCTGTCTGTTTGCATCGCCAGTACCGTGATGGCTCATCCACATTTCAACAAATCCGTAACGGCCGCAGTCAAGGGATTGGAACTGAAGCTCAGTTATTTTACTCTGCCTTACAACGCCAAGCATTTGGAGGGAATCAAGGAAGGGTTTGTCTTTCACTGCGGACGAGCGAAGCTTAACGTTGCTGGCGAGATCACTGCAGGGAGCACCAAGCTGGGAGCCGGAACCTATTTCCTTCGAGCAAAAGCAAGGTCAGCGGACGAATGGACGCTTGTGCTCATTCCCGAGGCTCAAGCGGGCGATCCGCAGAACCCGGATATCAGCAAGGGTATCGCCCTCGAAACCAAGTCGTTTACAAAACAATCTGAACTCCATCACCTGGACCTCAACCTCACCGGTGGGCATGGAGACACGGATGGCAAGCTACTGGTGTCGGTGGCCTTTGGATCGAGAAGGATCGAAGCCGTCATCACGTTGCCGATGGCATCATAACTCGACGGCAAGCCGTCAGGTGCGCAAGGCAGGCCCGGGTTGGAGGCGGGTCTGCTTTCGGAATCCGGGGAAGCTGCCCGCATCCTGGCGTCGCGCAGTCCGTGACTGCCACACGCGCGCGATCTGTGTCTGACTCGCCCCACTGGATCCTCTAATTCCTGAGATCAAAGCCATGCACCGCCGCCAATTTCTTAAGACGTTACCTGCCGCAGTCGGATCCGCATCGTCGCTTGCTTCCTTTGCCGCTTCGCCGGCTTCGCGCGTCAACACGGTACTCGGGGAGCGATCGCCGCGCGCTCTAGGCATGACCCTCATGCACGAGCATGTGCTGGTCGATTTCGTGGGTGCCGACAAGGTTAGCCCCAAGCGCTACAACGCCGAAGAAGTTTTCCGAACGGCCCTACCGCATCTCAAGGCCTTGCGCGCTACCGGTTGCCGAACGCTAGTGGAATGCACCCCTGCTTTTCTCGGTCGTGACGCGAAACTCCTCAAGCTTTTGGCCAATGCCTCCGGTTTGCACATCGTCATCAACACCGGTTTCTACGGAGCTGCGAACGACAAGTATGTGCCTGCGCTCGCCCGCGAGGAATCGGCCCAACAACTTGCGGCTCGATGGACGCGCGAGTTTCAGGAAGGCATTGACGGCACGGATATTCGCCCCGGTATCATCAAGATTGGCGTGGATGCCGGCAGGCTTTCGGAGATCGACGCCAAGCTGGTGCGCGCCGCCGCGAAGACCCATCTACAGACCGGATTGACTATCGCGTCCCATACAGGCGATGGTGTGGCTGCCCTGGAGGAGCTGGAAATCTTGAAACAAGAGGGAGTGCATGCCGGCGCCTTCCTCTGGGTGCACGCCCAGATCGAATCGAATGGACAACTCCATCGGGAGGCGGCCCAGCAAGGCGCATGGATCGAGTTTGATGGCATCAGCGAAAGTTCGGCCGAAAAGCATCTCCAGTTGGTCAAAGACATGTTCGAGCGTGGACTCGCTGACCGCGTCTTGATCTCACAAGACGCCGGGTGGTACCACGTAGGTGAACCCATGGGCGGGACCTTCCGGCCCTACACGTTCATTTTTACGAATTTCGTTCCGTCGCTGCGCCGTGCTGGCATCTCGCCAGAACAGGTTCGATCGCTTCTCATTGACAATCCCAGAAAGGCTCTTGCCCTGCAAATTCGAAGATTCACCAGGACCTAACAATGAACCCAGCGCTGCGGCCGCCTAAGTTCTACAAAGACCCCAAATTCATGAACTCTCCCGATGCGCGATCGCTGCGTATTCTTTCAGAGTACTTAGGGCCTCTGTCTTATTTTCAGCGGGAAAAGATTAAGGACACCATCGTCTTCTTTGGATCAGCTCGCGCAATTCCCAGAAGCGAGGCTGAACAGGAGTATCGTGTCCTGCTCAAAGCAAAGAGTAAGTCGCCAAGATCAGCTCCCTCTTCAGCGGATCTTCAGCGGGCCAAAACCCGCGTGGAACTGGCGGCGTACTACGACGAGGCTGTGGAACTCTCGCGACTCCTGACGGTGTGGGCGCTTTCATTGGGGAAAAAGGCCCGTCGCTTCGTCGTCTGTTCGGGAGGCGGACCGGGAATCATGGAAGCCGCCAACCAAGGTGCCCGCCTCGCAGGCGGCAAGACCGTGGGGCTGAACATCAGCCTGCCTTTCGAGCAGGCGCCCAACTCGTATATCAGTCCCGAACTGAGCTTTGAGTTTCACTACTTCTTCACGCGCAAATACTGGTTTGCCTACCTGGCCAAAGCGTTGATCGTGTTTCCGGGAGGGTTTGGCACGCTGGACGAGTTGATGGAGATTCTGACGTTGCTGCAGACAAAAAAGATCAGCAAGAAAATGGTTGTGCTGCTCTATGGGACAAAGTACTGGAAGCAACTGTTGAATTTCGAAGCCCTGGTTCGCTGGGGAACGGTTGATCCTGAAGACCTCAAGCTCTTTCAATTTGCAGACTCACCGAAGCAAGCATTTAAGACCGTCCGAGCAGGTCTCGAAAGACATTACTTGAACCCGGATGCCCTGTGAACGGGTTTAAAGAGGGTGAAATCATGCAAAGGCGTCTGCTTTCTCCTTGGATGAAGGGCCTTTTCAGCCTGTGCGCTGGTTTCTTTCTGTCTCAGACGACACTGGCACAAGTTGCATTGAACGTGGAAACGCCCATGAGCCCTCCCGCGTGGGCGCTCATGGAGCGGGCACTGCTCGATGCCAACTCGCGGGCAGTCGAGGCGTTCGCCGACAGGTACATGGACGCTCGCGGCTACCTGCTCCACACGCCGCGATGGGGAACGCTGGACGGCCCCGACGATGCCATCGAGACCTACTTCAATTGGACTCTCCTGCACGCCTTGGGCGGCTCGGACAAGGTACTGGAGCTCTACAAGAAAGGATTGGAAGGGCATCTGCTGCAGTACAAGGAACTGCGCACGGTGAAGACAGAACTCGCGACCAATGGGGCGTATCACAAGGAATTTATCACTATGTCCGACTGGTTTCACACCGGTGAAGGCATGCGCGGTTTCTTTCTCTGGGGTTTGTCAGAACCGACGAATCCCAGCCTGGTGCAGCGAATGAGGCGATTCGCAGGCATGTACATGAACGAAGATCCCGAGGCACCAAACTACGATCCCGAGAAGAAAATCATCAAGAGCATCTGGAACGGTTCAAAAGGTCCGATGCTGCGCAAAGCCACCGTGTACGACTGGGTGGGTGATCCCGTTCCCGGAACATTTCACCTGTTGCACAATGCAGCCGGCACATCAAAAATGTTGAACCTCATGGAATGGTATCCGCGGATGTTGGCCCACTGCGAGGAATACCTGGACTCCGTCGGCGACAATCATCTGAACACCGCGGCCACCCTGCTGAGTTTGAACGCGTTCGCGCTCACTCAGGAGGAGAAGTATCGCAGCTGGACGCTGGAATACATGAACGCGTGGAAGGAGCGGACCCAAAAGACCGGCGGGATGATTCCTTCGAACATAGGCCTGAACGGCGAACCGGGGGGCGAATACGACGGACAGTGGTGGAAAGGGACGTATGGCTGGAACTTTACCATCTTCGACGGCGAGCTCCAGCAGATCGCTCACCGCAATTATTTTCAGGGCGCCTGGCCGGGTTTTGCCAACGCTCTGCTGCTCACGGGCGATCAGTCCTATATCGACGTCCTGCGCAAGCAGCTGGACCTCCTCTATAAGCAGAAGAAGGTTTCGAACGGGAAGACCTTGCTGCCTCAAATGTACGGCGATCCTCGCGGCTACAAGTACAAAGGCAAACCCCAGTTTTACCACTACACGGACAATCTCTTCCGAGACAGGCTCACCGAAATCTACCTTTGGTCGATGGACCGGCGCGACCTTGAGCGCCTACCTTCAGACGAGGGATGGATCGGATTTCTCGAAGGCAAGAATCCCACCTATCCAGAAAAGGAATTAGCGGCCGATTTCGAGCATATTCGAAAACGCGTGGAACTGATGCGCAACGATCCGACATCGCCAGACACGCGTCTGGCCGATTATCTTTTGGGGATTGTGCCCGCCACGACGGACACTCTGGTTCAGCTCACTCTGGGAGGCTATTTTGCTGCGGGCCGCATCTGGGTGCTCCACAGCCGGCTGCGTTATTTCGATCCGGAGAAACGTCGATCCGGCCTGCCTCAGGACGTTGCAGCATTGGTGGAAAAGTTGACCGCCGACTCCGTCACCGTAGCGCTCGTCAACACCAGCCAAGTCGAACCTCGCGTGCTCGATGTCCAGGCCGGTGGTTATGGAGAACATCAGTTCACCGCAGTCGCTGTAAACGGGAAGAGTTCGGCGCTGCAATCGCCCGTGCTCACCGTTCGACTGGCACCCGGAGCCGGATCGCGTCTCACCCTGTCGATGAATCGCTACGTCAATCAGCCAACACTCGCACAGCCCTGGAATCGCGCGCCGCTGGGGAGTCAGTGAAATTGCGAAACGGTAATCGGAGTAATAATTCTCTCCCCTGCGCTCCGTCATTCCGGCCCAGCTAAGCGCGAGTCGGAATCCAGCGGCCGGTGGCGGGCGGCCGCCCA
>Ga0187893_10003357_pt1 | contig 32680 bp, 26 predicted proteins | sample MA1701074metaG_FD_139574 | JGI IMG/M metagenome (GOLD analysis project Ga0187893, IMG submission 139574) | White microbial mat communities from a basaltic lava cave in the Kipuka Kanohina Cave System on the Island of Hawaii, USA - MA170107-4 metaG ...
AAGTGGTCACCGGCGCGCCCGAGCCGTACGCTGCCTTGCAGACCGACGCCGGTCTCCGCGCGATTCTCGAGTCGAGCCTCTACGGTGAGAGCGTGACCGGCGCCGCGATCTTGGACACGACGGGCTTCGTCATCGCGAGTAGCGATCCCACACGGCTGGGACTGCGTCTCGAGGAGCGGCGCAATCTCGCGGCCCTCGCCGAGCAGAGCGCCTTGGCGCAGCTCCGGGTGATCTACTCGCCGGACGGACAGACGCTCGAAGTCCGACAGCCGATGGTGCTCGGCGACGAGGCGTTCGGGTCGATCCGGATGGGCGTTTCCACGCTGCTGATGCAGCAGGAGGTGAACGCGGCGCTGCAACCGGCGCTCCTGACGGCGGCGGTCGCACTGGGCGTGGCGGTCATCGTGGCCGCGCTTCTCGCGCAGCTCCTCCTTCGTCCGATCCACGTGATCCGCAGCGGACTGACGCGCCTCGGGAAAGGCGAGTTCGGCGTCACGCTCGACCTGCCACAGGACGACGAGTTCGGCGAGCTCGGGAGCTTCTTCAACGCGGTGAGCCAGCAGCTGTCAGCCGACCGCGCCGCCCAGGAGGATCAGAAATCCGAGCAGGTCGTCGCCTACTCACGCAAGCTGGTCGCACTCTGGCGGCTCACGGCCGGCATCGCCCACGAGGTGAAGAATCCGTTGAACGCGATGATGATTCACCTCGAGCTGCTGCGGACGAAGATAAAGGCCGGCGTCCTCGAGCCGGTGCCGCAGCCGGTGGCCGCGTCGAGCGGCGGTCTCGGGCTCTCCGTGCCCAATCGGCCCGCGCTCAACCCGGCGCTCGACGGCGCGCTGGAGCACGTGCAGATCATCGAAAGCGAGATCCGACGGCTCGACGAGGTCGTGCAGGGTTTTCTCAAATTCACGCGGCCCGAGGATCTACGTCTGCAGCCGGTCAGCGTGGCGACGCTGTTCGAAGAGATCCAGCCGGTCATCGAATCGGAGGCGGAGGCCAACCGCGTCAAGGTGATCGTCGAGGCGCCGCCAACGGTGCCCGACGTGCATGGCGACGCGGCGATGCTGCGGCAGGCATTCTTGAATCTCGCGATCAACGCATGTCAGGCGATGCCCGGCGGCGGCACGCTCCGGATGGTGGCCGCGCCGGCGGCGCGGCGCATGGTCGAGGTGCGCGTCGAGGACACCGGCATCGGGATTTCGCCCGAAAATCTAGGTAAAATCTTCGACCTGTACTACACTACAAAGGAACATGGGACGGGGATTGGCCTCTCGATGGTTTATCGTATCGTCCAGATGCACGACGGCAAGTTGGAGGTGCAGTCGACGCCCGGCAGCGGTACGATGTTCAGAATGCTGCTGCCGCGCGTGAGTGAGGCGTAGCCTATGCTGCGTTGGGCCGCGACACTGTTGATCTGTGCTGCGCTCGCCGCGGGCGCGGTAGGCTGTGCGAAGGCGCGAGCCGAGAGCGTTGCCGACGGCCCGCCGCTCCAGGTGCCAGAAGCGCCGGAGCGTGTGCTCTCGCCGGTCGAGGAGCCGCTCGTGGCGACAACGCCACCGGCGGCCGAACTAGAGCCGCCCGTGGCGGCTGCGTCGCCGCTTCGCACGCCGCCGCGTCCCGCACCCGAACCGAAACCGCAGCCGACGTCTCCTCCGGCTGCTGCGGCCCCTCCGGCGGTGCCTCTGCCGCGCGCGCCGATCGAGACGCGTGAGTTGCGTCCAGCGTCTCCGACGACCGCTGACACCGAGCGGAGTGTCCGAGACTTGCTCACACGCGCCACGCGCGACCTCGGCCGAGTCGACTACGGCCGCCTGAGCGCCGATGGGCGCACCCAGTACGAGCAGTCGAAGCGCTTCAGCACGCAGGCCGAGGAGGCGCTCCGCGAGCGCAACCTCGTCTTCGCCGCGACACTCGCGGACAAAGCCGCCACGCTCGCTGCCCAACTCATTCAGAGGTAATCCGTTACACACTCCCTCGGCTGACGGCCGAGGGAGTGGCGCGGACGCGCGTTAGAAACCCAAGCAATAATTGACAGTAGTTTGGCAGGGCGCGATGGCACGGCGCCTGCTCTATGCCAGGACAGCAAAAAAGTTTCCTCGCCCCGCAGCGAAAGTGGCGGGGCTTACCTGCCGTCACCCCTGCCTGTGCACCGGGGGAGGCGCTTCAAGCGCCTCCCTCCCGCCAACTCTGCGAATCTGACGACCCCAGGCCTCAGAATCAGGAATCCGAGAATCAACATCACACGCATCAGCAACTCGGGAGATCGCAATCAGAGGCATCGACCGTAAGAGAAATTCCTTGTGTTCTGAGGCCTGGGGCTGGAGGCCCAGGGCCTGTTATGATCGCATATATTGCGCTTGCCCTAACGAACAGGCGCTAGATGTTGTGGTTTTTGTGTTGACAAAGCTGATTCCTCAAGCGCATATTGACGCTCGCGCTTGAGCGAGGTGAGAGGCCGGATCCTCCCAGCTCCCGGCTGCGAACGCCTCGGGTCGTTCGAAGCGCAGACTTCACAACAAGGGTCCCCGGATGCGTTCTCAGGGGTGAAGGCATCCATCGTTTGCGGAGGAGACATGGAACGAGGCCCTGCCCGCGAAGCTGTGCCCTCAGGTCAGGTGCAGTCTGCAGGAACGACGCATGCGTTGCCCCGAAAGGGCGCCGAAGCGAAGGACCCCGGGACCGAGTTCCCGCGATACTTCACGCTGCCGGGTGTCGACCCGTTCGACGAGATCGAATGGGAGATTCGCTCGGCGGTGATCGGCAACGAGAAGGGCAAGGTCGTCTTCGAGCAGCGCGACGTCGAGATCCCGCGCTTCTGGTCGCAGCAGGCCACCAACATCGTCGTCTCCAAGTATTTCCGCGGGCAGCTCGAGACGCCCGGTCGTGAGCACAGCGTCCGCCAGCTCATCGGCCGCGTCGTCGACGCGATTACCGCGTGGGCGCGCGACCACAAGTACTTCGCGAGCGACGAGGCGCTGGATGCGTTTTCGGCCGAGCTGAAGCATCTGCTCGTGTACCAGAAGGCGGCGTTCAACAGCCCTGTCTGGTTCAATTGCGGCTTCGAGAAGGCGCCGCAGTGTTCGGCCTGCTTCATCAACTCCGTCCAGGACACGATGGACTCGATCCTGACGCTCGCGCGGACGGAAGGGATGCTCTTCAAGTTCGGCTCCGGCACCGGGAGCAACCTGTCGACGATCCGCTCGTCGAGGGAGCATCTGACCGGCGGCGGCACCGCGAGCGGCCCAGTATCGTTCATGAAGGGGTATGACGCGTTCGCGGGCGTGATCAAGTCGGGCGGCAAGACGCGGCGCGCCGCGAAGATGGTGATCCTCAACGCCGACCACCCCGACATTCTCGAGTTCGTTAATTGCAAGGTGGAAGAAGAGAAGAAGGCGTGGGCGCTCATCGACGCCGGCTACGACGGCTCGTTCACGGGCGTTGCCTACAACTCCATCTTCTTCCAGAACTCGAACAACAGCGTGCGTGTGACCGACGATTTCATGCGCGCCGTGCTGGACGACGGCGACTGGCACACCCATGCGGTCTCGACCGGCGACGTGATGGACACCTACAGGGCGCGCGATCTGATGCGGCTGATCGCCGAGGGCACGTGGGTGTGCGGCGATCCCGGCATGCAGTTCGACACCACCGTCAACGAGTGGCACACGTGCCCGGAGACTGCACGGATCAACGCGAGCAACCCGTGCTCGGAATACATGTTCCTGGACGACTCGGCCTGCAACCTGGCGTCGATCAACCTGATGAAGTTCGTCCGGGAGGACGGCGAGTTCGACGTGGCGGCATTCCGCGCCGCGTGCCGAACGATGATCACGGCGCAGGAGATCATCGTGCCGAACTCCAGCTACCCGACGAGGGCGATCGAGAAGAACAGCCACGACTACCGGCCGCTCGGCCTCGGGTACGCGAACCTCGGCGCGCTGTTGATGGCGCGCGGGCTGCCATACGACAGCGACGAGGGGCGTGCGTACGCGGCGGCGATCACCGCCGTGATGACGGGTGAAGCCTACGCGCAGTCGGCGCGCATCGCGCGCGACCACGGCGGGTCGTTTGCCGGCTACGAGAAGAATCGGGAGCCGTTCCTGCGCGTGATGCGGAAACACCGCGACGCGGTGGGCGAGATCAGTGCCAAGCTCGTGCTCGGCGAGCTCCTCGGAGCGGCGAAACAGGTGTGGGACGAGGCGGTGGAGCTCGGCGAGCAGCACGGCTACCGCAATGCCCAGGCGACGGTGCTCGCGCCGACCGGCACCATCGGTTTCATGATGGACTGCGATACGACCGGTGTGGAGCCCGACATCGCGCTCGTGAAGTACAAGAAGCTCGTGGGCGGTGGGCTGCTGAAGATCGTCAATGGCACCGTGCCGCTGGCGCTCAAGCGCCTCGGCTACACGGAGCCCGAGATCGAGGCGATCGTCCACTACATCGACGAGCACGAGACGATCGAGGGTGCGCCGTTCCTGAGGGACGAGCACTTGCCGGTGTTCGACTGCGCGTTCAAGCCGGCCAAGGGCGAGCGGTCGATCCACCACATGGGGCACATCCGGATGATGGGCGCGACGCAGCCGTTCATCTCGGGCGCCATCAGCAAGACCGTCAACGTGCCGCGCGAGGCGACGATCGAGGAGATCGAGAAGGCGTACATCGAGTCGTGGCGGCTCGGCGCCAAGGCGATTTCAATTTATCGTGACGGCAGCAAGCGGACGCAGCCGCTCAACACGTCGAAGGCGCAGGTGACCGATACGCGGAACGTCGGCGAGAACGTGCGCGAGGTCGTCAAGGAAGTCGTGAAGGTCGTCGAGCGGCCGACGCGGCGGAAGCTCCCCGACGAGCGTCCGTCGATCACGCACAAGTTCGACATTGCCGGCCACGAGGGGTACATCACCGTGGGCCTCTTCGAGGACGGCCAGCCGGGCGAGATCTTCCTGACGATGGCGAAGGAGGGGTCGACGATTTCTGGCTTTGCCGACGCCTTCGCGCAGGCGATCTCGTACGCGCTGCAGTACGGCGTGCCGCTGCAGGTGCTGGTCGACAAGTTCAGCCACGCACGGTTCGAGCCGTCGGGGCTGACGAAGAACCCCGAGATCCGCTTCGCGAAGTCGATCGTCGACTATATCTTCCGGTGGCTGGCGACGAAGTTCCTGTCGCCGGAGGCGCAGTTCCGCGCCGGCGTGAATCTGCGGGAAGAACCCATGGAGCCAGGATCCGGGACCCGGCATGCGGGATCCGAGGTCCCTAGTTCCTCGTCAATCGGGGCGTCCGGCTCCAGCCGGACCGACGTGTGGGCCGTCGAACCCGAACCAAAGGCCGGCGGAGGGTCCTCTACGAAGCGCCTTGAATTCGCGGCCATCCAGTCGCAGGAGGATGCGCCGCCCTGCTCGACCTGCGGTGCCATCATGATCCGCAGCGGGTCATGCTACAAGTGCGCCAACTGCGGGACGACGTCAGGCTGCGCCTGACGTCGTCTGCGGTCTGCATCTGCCGGAGCGGCTTGCCGCCGCTCCTTCGGTCAGGCTGCGCCTGACGTCGTCTGCGGTCTGCATCTGCCGGAGCGGCTTGCCGCCGCTCCTTCGGTCAGGCTGCGCCTGACGACACTGAAGGCGGCGCTGTAAGGCATCCACCATCGTCACCCGCACCGGCGCACGCGCGCCGAAGACACAGCTCCTCGTCACCGCCGTCAAGAAGACGCTCCGCGACGGCATCTCCCATCAGCATCGTCGGTCCGGACCGGATCGAGTCCTGGTCTGCGACCGCGAAGGCGAACAGTGTCCGCGCCGCGGTTGTCGCGGCACACCATCACATGCATCGTCCTGGGAGGACGCTCGACGTTCTTCTGTCCGAGCTGCCAGCGATAGGCCAGCTCAACCGTCGCGCACGCGTTCCAATGTAATGGCGTAAGCTGGGTGATCTGACATGTTTCCGGGAGGACGCTATGGCGACAACAGCAACCGATTCCGTGCTGCAGGCGAAGACGCTCTCGACCGGTCTTACGGTGAACGACCTGCAGCAGAGCATCCGCTTCTTCGAAGGACTTGGATTCACGGTCGACGAGCGCTGGGAACAGGACGGCCAGCTGCTCGGCGCCATGATGAAAGCGGGCGAGGCACTGATCGGCTTGAGCCAGGACGACTGGAAAAGGGGGCGCGACCGCCAGAAAGGCGTCGGCATGCGTCTCTTCGTCAGCGCGACACAGAACATCGATGAGATCGCGGCACGCGCCAAGAAGAACGGGATCAAGATCGACGCGGAGCCGCACGACACGGAATGGGGCAGCCGCGCCTTCGAGGTGACCGAGCCGAGCGGCTTCAAGATCACGATCTCCTCCCACCAGGGGTGACCTAGGCTGTCCCGCCCACCGTCGTAGAATGGCGGCAGCTCGTGGCCGCCATTCCCTTCGACCTTGCCAATCAGGACGCCGTCCTCTGGCTGCAGTCGCTTCCGGCGGCGTCCGTCGATCTCCTGGTCACGGATCCGGCTTACGAGTCGCTCGAGAAGCACCGCGCGGTCGGGACCACGACGAGGCTGAAGCACAGCAAGGCGTCGAGCAACGACTGGTTCACCATCTTCCCGAACGCGCGGTTTGGCGAGCTGTTTCGCGAGGTGTACCGCGTGCTCAAGCCGAACACACACTTCTATCTGTTCTGCGACGCCGAGACGATGTTCATCGCGAAGCCGGAAGCGGAGCAGGCGGGATTCAAGTTCTGGAAGCCGCTCGTCTGGGACAAGTGCACCATCGGCATGGGGTATCACTACCGCGCGCGGTATGAGTTCATCCTGTTCTTCGAAAAGGGCAAGCGGCGGCTGCACGACCTCGGCGTTCCCGACATCATTACGGTTCCGCGGATTCGCGGCGGGTACCCAGCCGAGAAGCCGATGGAAGTGTCGGAGGTCCTGGTCAACCAGAGCTCCTCGCCGGGCGATGTGGTGGCCGACCCGTTCATGGGATCCGGCAGTGTCGGCGTCACCTCGCGGCGGCTGGGACGGCGATTTCTCGGCAACGACCTGAATCCACAGGCGGTGGCCGTCGCCGCCCACCGGCTGCGCGACTTCGGCGAAGGCCGCGTCCCCGCCGACCTCCCCCCCGAAGCTCCGCCCGAGCAGTTCGATCTGCTGGAGAAGGCCCGACTGAGGTCGGACACGACGTACCCCAACGATGTCGGGCACTGAATACGCCAACCTGGTCGCCGGCTACCTCGCCACCCGCTTCGGTTCGCGCGGGTTGAAGGTCTACCGCGAGATCCGGATCGGCAAGACGATCATCGGAAAGGACCGCTGCGTCGATATTTTCTGCGTCAGCGACGACTCGCAGAAGGCGTTCGCCATCGAGTGCAAGTTCCAGGACAGCCAGGGGACGGTCGACGAAAAGATTCCCTATACCCTCGAGGACGTGCGGTCGCTGCCGATGCCCGGCTGTGTGGCGTATGCGGGGAACGGCTTCTCGTCAGGCGTCCTGCACATGCTGGCGGCATCGCCAATTGCCGCGTACTGCCTTCCGGTGCCGGGTCAGTCGCTGTCGACGGCCGAGACACGCGAACTCGATCATGTGCTCGCCGTGCGCTTCGGTTGGTGGGACGTCCTCGTCGACAAGCGCACGCCGATCGCGAACGAGCGGCTCATCTGAGTCCCAATCTGATTTCGAGCATACTCTGGGTATGCGGACACCGCGAGGTCCGGCTGAAGCCGGACGCTACGAGCGCCGTCCGGCTAAAGCTGGACGCTACGTACTTTGCCTCGTGCTCGGTACTGCAGGTCTTCACGCCCAGAGCGCCATCCCGAGCGACCGCGCAGTCGCGGGCGACGTCTTCCGCGAGCTGATCCAGATTCCCACGACCGAGCAGAACGGCCTGACGCCGAAGGCCGCGCAGGCGATGGCCGACCGCCTGCTCGCGGCCGGCTTCCCGCGCGAAGACGTCCATGTGCTGAACCTGAATCCGCGCGTCGGCAACTTGGTCGCCAGGCTGCGCGGCACCGACCGGAACGCTCGCCCCATCCTGCTGATGGCGCACATCGATGTCGTGCCGGCGCTCGGCAGCGACTGGTCGCTCGACCCGTTCACCTTCACCGAGCGCGATGGCTGGTTCTACGGCCGCGGCACGACCGACAACAAGGCGGGCGCTTCGATGCTCGTCGCGAATTTCATCCGGCTGAAGCGCGAGGGTTGGCAGGGGCGCCGCGACCTCATCGTCGCGCTCACCGGCGACGAGGAGACGACGCAGGCGAGCATTCAGTGGCTGCTGAAGGAGCATCGCCCGCTGGTCGACGCCGAGCTCGCGCTCAATACCGATTCAGGCGGCATCGTTCTGAAGAACGGCAAGCCAGCGCTCTTTAGCGTACAGGCCAGCGAAAAGGTGTACGCCGACTACCAGCTCGAGGTCACCGATGTCGGCGGCCACAGCTCGCTCGCCCGTCCGGACAACCCGATCTACACACTCGCGGCCGCGCTGCAGCGAATCGCGGCGCATCGGTTCGCGGTGACCGTTACCGATATCGCGCGCCTTTTCTTCGAACGCTCGGCGCTCGTCGAGTCGGGCCAGATGGCGGCCGATATGCGCGCCGTTGCCGCGCAGCCCCCCGATCCGGCTGCCGCCGAGCGGCTCTCGAAGCAGCCGTTCTACAACGCGCGGCTGCGCACCACGTGTGTTGCGACGCGCGTCGAGGCGGGGCACGCCAACAACGCCCTGCCGCAGACGGCGCGCGCCGTCGTCAACTGCCGCATCCTGCCCGGCGGGCCGACGGCGCCAGTCGAGGCGACGCTGCGCCGCCTCGCCGGCGATCGTGTGCAGCTGACGGTCCTCACCGCGCCGAAACCGAGCCCGCCGTCGCCGATTCCGCCGGCGCTGCTCATGCGGTTCGAGCGTCTGGTGGCCGCGCAGTGGCCGGGGATCCCGCTCACGCCAGTCATGGAAGCAGGCGCGACGGACGGAATGTACACGCGTCTCGCAGGCATTCCGACCTACGCTGTGTCTGCAAAGCCCGAAGATCCCGACGATGTACGGGCGCACGGCCGAGACGAGCGGCTTGGTGTCGATGCGTTCCACCAGGCGACCGAGTTCTGGTACCGAATGATGAAGGAGTTTGGAGCGCAATGACGGCGCTCGCCCGCCCTGCCGCCGGCGAGTACGATCCCGCTTCGAGTGGGTATGTCGCGCTCGCGCCGGCTCTCGATAACCCCGTGCACCAGTTGACCGCGCAGCGCGACTGCGTGCACGACGTCTATGCGCGCGTCACCGACGATCGCGTAAGACATCGGTACGTGCCGGACAAATGGACCGTACGCGACGTGCTCGGCCATGTCTGCGACACCGAGCGCATCCTTGCCTATCGATTGCTGCGGGTTGCGCGCGGCGACGCCACGCCCCTGCCGGGGTTCGACGAAAACGCCTACGTACCGGCGGCCGCCTTTGGTCGCCGGCCGATCGGCGACGTGCTCGAGGAATGGATGGCGGTGCGCGAGGCGACCATTGCACTCGTGCGAGGGATGCCCGATGAGGCATGGACGCGGCGGGGTGTCGCCAACGATCAGGTGGTCACCGCGCGCGGCATCCTGTACGTCCTGGTGGGTCACGTCGAGCACCATCTGAAGGTGCTCGACGAGCGATACGGAGTCAGGTCCGGCTAAAGCCGGACGCCACGTACGCGGGCTATCGGGTTCCGGCGCGCGTCGCGCTGATCTTCCAGATCCGGTGGCTGCCGTCGTCGGAGACCAGCAGGCTTCCGTCGGGCGCCACGGCCACGCCGACCGGGCGGCCCCATCGCGAAATCGTCTCCCCGCCCGACCCGTCGTCGACGATGAAGCCGGTCAGGAAGTCTTCGAGCGGACCTGGCCTTCCCTTGACCATCGGGAAGAACGCCACCTTGTAGCCGGAGGCGACCGACCGGTTCCAGGAACCGTGCAGCGCGACGAACCCGCCGTTGCGGTACCGCTCGGGGAACTGCGTCCCGGTGTAGAACGTGATGCCGAGCGACGCCGAGTGCGAGGGGATTAGCACGTCGGGGACGATCGTGCGCTTCACCAGATCGGGAAAGGCGCCGACGTACCGCGGATCGTAGTTCGATCCGATGAAAGAGTACGGCCAACCGTAGAAGCCCCCGTCCTTGACCGAGGTCGCATAATCGGGCACGAGGTCATCGCCCAGGTTGTCGCGCTCATTGACCGCTGTCCACAGAATATCCGTGCCCGGCTGCAGCGCCAGGCCTACGGGATTGCGAATCCCGGACGCGAAGACCCGGTAGCCGGAGCCGTCGGGATTGAACTCCAGAATCGCCGCACGACGGCAATCCTCGCCGGCGTTGTTGTTCGATTGCGATCCGACGGCCATGTACAGCTTGGTGCCCGCGCGGTTGAAGACGATGTTGCGCGTCGAGTGGCCGCCCACTGGCAGGTCGAGGAGCTTTTCGGGCTCGCTCTGCGCCTTCAGATCGCCGTTCGTGTACTTGAAACGCACGAGCGAGCCGGTGTTGCCGACGTACAGGTAGCCGTCGTGGAAGGCCATCCCGAACGGTATGGCCACTGTGCCCGGGCCACGGTTGTTGAAGGCAGGCGGAGGTACACAGGCCGGCGCCGACGCGCCAAGAATCGGGCCGTTGACCTGTGGGTTCACCGCCGGCGGCGGGCCGCCCAGCCGACCCGGCGGCTGCCCGCCGCGGCCGGCGGGTGGATCACCGGCCGCATAGACGCTCTGCGCCTCGAACACGCCATCGCGGTTCGCATCGCGCAACACGGTGATGCTGTTGGTCGCCGGCGAGCTGACGAAGAGATCGCCGTTCGGCGCGTAGACCATCATGCGCGGCGCTCGTAGCTCGGCGTAAACGCTGACGGTGAAGCCTGCTGGCACCGCCGGCATCACGTTCGACGGCCTCTCCACGATCGCGCCGCGGTTGGGCATTGCGGGCCCAATGGCTGCCAGCCGATCCGCGCGCGGCTGGGGAACGGTCGAGTTCCGCTGTGCCGCCATTCCCGCCACCCCACACGCCACCAGACCCATGCCCACCAGGGCCACCCGTCGATGCCGACTCGTCATGCGTGTTCTCCTGTAAAGCAACATGATATCCTCCGCGGCACGTGATTTCTCAGAGGAGCGTGTCGTGGAACCGACGACCCAGCCGCTGCCCACCGAGGCCATCGAAGCGTACAACCTGTTCATCCACGGGGAAATCGACCGGCGCGCCTTCATCGATCGCGTAAAGAAGGTTGCGGTCTCGACGGCGGCCGCGGCGGCGATTGTCGACCAGCTCATGCCGAACTATGCGGCCGCGCAGCAGGTATCACCCACCGATCCGCGCATCCGTGCCTCGTATGAGACCGTCCCCTCGCCGCAGGGGAACGGCAACATTCGTGGGCTGCTCGTCCGGCCGGCCAATGCGGGCACCGACCGTCTGCCGGCGATCCTCGTCGTTCACGAAAACCGCGGCCTCAATCCGCACATCGAGGACGTGGCGCGCCGCCTCGCCATCGAGAACTTCATGGCGTTCGCGCCCGACGGCCTGACGTCGGTCGGCGGTTATCCGGGCGACGACGAGAAGGGAGGCGCGCTGTTCGGGAAGGTGGACCGGACGAAGATGGCGGAGGATCTCTACGCCGCGGCAATGTGGTTGAAGAAGCGCGCCGACAGCACCGGCCGCCTCGGCGTCACGGGCTTCTGTTTCGGCGGCGGCATCTCGAATGCGCTCGCCGTTCGCATGGGGCCCGACCTCCAGGCCGCGGTGCCGTACTACGGCGGCGCGCCGCCGGCGGTGGACGTGCCGAAAATCAAGGCAGCCGTGCTCGTCCAGCACGGAGAGACCGACACGCGCCTCGTCGAGGCGTGGCCGGAGTACGAGAGAGCGCTCAAGGCCGCGGGCGTTACGTACGAGGGTTACATCTATCCGGGCGCGGGACACGGCTTCAACAACGACGCGACCCCGCCGCGCTACAACAAGGCCGCGGCCGAGCAGGCGTGGAAGCGGACGATCGCCTGGTTCAACAAGTACGTGCGCGCCACCAGCTAGCTGGTAGGTGGTAGTCGGTAGTTGGTAGTTGGTGGTTGCGACGACCAGCTACCGACGACCGACTGGTGTAGTATCTCCCCCCTATGGAAGCCACCGTCGCGACCCGTCCGCCCGCCGCGGCCGCCGCCGCTCGCCGTAAGCCGTTCTACCGCACGCTCTGGGGCCAGGTCCTCGTCGGTGTCGCGCTCGCCATCATCGTCGGCTCGGTGTCGCCCGAGACGGGCGTGGCGATGCAGCCGCTCGGTACGGGGTTCATCCGCCTCATTACGATGGTGATTACACTCGTGATCTTCACCACCATCGTCACCGGCATTGCGGGCATGGAGAACATGAAGAAGATCGGGCGCGTCGGCGGCAAGGCGCTCGTCTACTTCGAGGTGATGACGACGATCGCGCTTGCAGTTGGGCTCACGGTGGGGCTGATGACGGTGCCCGGCGGCGGCTTCGACGCCGATCCAGCGTCGCTCGATGCCGGCGCCGTCGCCAACTACGCGGGTGCCGCCAAGGCGCAAACGGTCACCGACTACCTGATGCAGATCATCCCGACGACGGTGATCGATGCCTTCGCGCGTGGGAACATCCTCAGCGTCGTGTTCGTCTCGCTCCTGTTCGGCTTCGCGCTCTCGACGCTCGGACCGAAAGGCAAGCCGGTCGTCGACGTCCTCGACGGGATCACGCACATGGTCTTCGGCGTGATCAACATCGTCATGCGCTTCGCCCCGATTGGCGCGTTCGGCGCCATGGCGTTCACGGTGGGGCGCTACGGGCTGAGCTCGCTCGGGCCGCTCGCGCAGCTGATCGTCACGTTCTGGGTGACGAGCCTGTTGTTCGTGGTGATCGCGCTCGGCGCCGTGGCGGCGCTCGCCGGGTTCAGCATTTTCCGCTTCCTGAAGTACATCCGCGAGGAGATCGTGCTCGTGCTGTCGCTCAGCTCCTCGGATCCGGCGCTGCCGTCGCTCATGACGAAGCTGGAGCGACTCGGCTGCTCGAAGGGGGTGGTGGGCCTGGTGACGCCGACCGGCTACATGTTCAACCCGGAGGGGAGCTGCATCTACATGATGCTGGCGGCGGTGTTCGTCGCCCAGGCAACCAATACGCCGCTCACCACGGCCGACTACATCACGCTCCTGGCCGTCGGCGCACTCACGCACAAGGGCGCCGCCGGCGTGCAGGGCGCCGCCTTCATCGCGCTGGTCGGGACGCTCCTGGTGATTCCGACCATTCCGGTGGCCGGCATGGCGATTATTCTCGGCATCGACCGCTTCATGAGCATGTGCCGCGCGACTCTCAACATGCTGTGCAACGGCCTGGCAACAGTCGTTGTCTCGCGATGGGAGAACGAAATCGACGGCGAGACGCTGCGGGCCAGGCTCGCGTCGATGACGTAACGTCCGGCCGAAGCCGGACGCCGCGTCTGGCACGCCTCACGCGCGCGCCTTCACGCCTGACATTTCGGCGAGCACATCGAACATCACGGCGAAGTCCTGGGCGTTGAGCCCCATCCCACGCGCGGCGGTGAGAAACGTGTTCGTCACGGTCGTCGTCGGGAGCGGCACGCCCAGCCGCTCGCCCATCTCGATCGCGAGATTCAGGTCCTTCTGCATCATGTCGCAGTTGAACCAGGCCTCGTCTGGCATCTTCAGCACGAACGGGCCGCGGTACTGCACCATCGGCGACGCAATCACGCTGTGGAGGAGCACGTCAACGGCGGTCTCGCGTTTGATGCCGCTTTTCTCGGCGAGCAGCACACCCTCGCTGAAGGCGAGCATCTGCACGGCGAGGCTGAGGTTGGTCGCAATTTTCAGCGCGAGCGCCAGACCGTTGGCGCCCACATGAGTCACCTTGGGCCCGATGTCCTGAAGCACCGGGAGCGCTGTTTCGAAGGCCTCCTTGGAGCCCCCGACCATCACCGACAGTTTCCCCTGCTGTAGCGTGATGACGCTGCCCGACACGGGCGCGTCGAGCATTTGCGCGCCGGCGTGGGTCACCAGGTCAACGAGCTCCCTGTTGGTGGCGGGACTGATCGTGCTCATGTCGACCAGAATCTTGCCCGGCTTCAGCGCTGACAGCACGCCCTCGGATCCCTCGACCACCGCCTTCACGGCCTTGCCGTTGGCCAGCATCGTAAAGATCAGGTCGGCCGACTTGGCGACGTCGCGCGGCGTGTCGGCCCACTGCATACCTGCCTTGACGAGCCATTCCGCCCTCGACCGCGTGCGATTATGGCCGACGACAGTGTGTCCCTTGTCGAGCAGCCGCTTGACCATGTTGCCGCCCATCGTGCCGAGCCCGATGTATCCGAGATGAGCCATCGCTGTTGTGTCTCCGTCCCTGTTGAGTACTAAAACGTCAGCTTGGCGCCGACGTCGTGACCGTCGACGTGATCCGGCCCCACGTGGGCGCGATCACGGACGAGCCGTCGGCATTCACGCCGGTAATGGCGATGGATCTTTATACCCCAGGAGCGCCTGGCGCCAGGGCAGAAGGCGCGTTACGCTGGAGAAATGCCGGTGATGGCCACCAAGGACGGTCCGCTCCTCGAGCGGTTGCGCGAGGCGGTCGACCTGCTCGAGTCGATTGCCGCCGACCGGAGCGTGCTCGCCGGCGTGCCCGACGCCGAGCGCAAGCGGCTCCTTCAGGCCGTGGCCTCGGTTTACGATCCCGACCGCGTCGAACGGCGGCGGAAGGCAAAGAGCCTGGAGCGCGAACGCCGGGCGGCTCGCGTCGAACGTGACCAGGCGGTGCGGACCGCGACAGCCATCCAACAGCTGCGGCGGAAGCCGCTGTTTCATTCGCCGAACTACTTCCTCTCCGAACCCGACGCCGCGGCCGCGGCGACCGCGCCCCAGCACGCGCACGAGCTCCAGCACTGCTACATCTGCAAGGAAAAGTACTCGCTCATTCATCACTTCTACGATCAGCTGTGCCCGTCATGCGCCGAGCTCAACTTTGCGAAGCGGACCGAGCTCGCCGATCTGCGCGGGCGTGTCGCGCTCGTCACCGGCGGACGCATGAAGATCGGGTATCAGGCCGGGCTGAAGCTCCTGCGCTCGGGTGCGCATCTCATCGTCACGACGCGGTTTCCGCAGGATGCCGCGAAGCGGTACGCGCAGGAGCGCGATTTTGCCGAGTGGTCCGGCCGGCTGGAGATCTTCGGTCTCGACCTTCGGCACACGCCAAGCGTCGAGACCTTCTGCCGCGAGCTGCTCGCCGCGCGTAGCCGTCTCGACTTCCTCGTCAACAACGCGTGCCTGACCGTGCGGCGGCCGCCAGAGTTCTACGCGCACATGATGGCGGAGGAGCGTGTCGCAGCCCTGGCGCTCCCGGCCGCTGCACAGCAGCTCGTCGGTGCGGTGGGCATGACGTATGCCGCGGAACTCTCACAGGTGCCGCTGCTCGCAGAGGAGCTGGTTCCGCAGACCGCACTCTTCCCGGCCGGCCAGCTCGATCAGGATCTCCAACAGGTCGATCTGCGCGTTCGCAACTCGTGGCGGCTGCTGCTCGCCGACGTCCCGACCGTGGAGCTGATCGAGGTGCACCTGGTCAACGCGGTGGCGCCGTTCGTGCTCAACGCCCGCCTCAAGCCGCTCATGCTCCGCGTCCCGGAGCGCGACAAGCACATCGTCAACGTGTCGGCCATGGAGGGGCAGTTCTACCGCCGCTTCAAGACGACGCGGCATCCACATACGAACATGGCAAAGGCGGCGCTGAACATGATGACGCGGACCTCCGCCGCCGATTACCACAACGACGGCATTCACATGAACAGCGTCGACACGGGCTGGATCACGGACGAGGATCCTGTGGAAATCGCGGCGCGCAAGTCGGAGGAGCAGCGCTTCCTGCCGCCGCTCGACGCCATCGACGGCGCCGCGCGGATTCTCGATCCAATCATCGACGGGTTCAACACCGGCACGCACGTCTGGGGGCAGTTCCTCAAGGATTACCGGCCGACGGACTGGTAATGATTCTGATTCGCCTGCTGATCAACGCGGCCGCGCTCTGGGCGGCCACGCGCCTCGTGTCCGGCATTTCGTTCACCGGCGAGTGGCCGTGGCTGCTCGTTGTCGCCATTATTTTCGGCGTGCTGAACGTCTCGGTGCGGCCGGTGCTGTGGTTCATGACGCTGCCGCTGCTGCTCATCACGCTGGGCCTCTTCACGTTCGTGCTGAACGCGATGATGCTGTGGCTGACGGGCGCCGTGTCCGACTGGCTGGGACTCGGCTTCCACGTGGAGGGCTTCCGCGCGGCGTTCCTCGGCGCGCTCGTTATCAGCATCGTGAGCTTCATGCTGTCGCTCTTCGTCGCGTCGAACACGGCGCGCGAGCATTCGCGATGAAGATCTCCGTCATCGTTCCGGCCTTCAACGAAGAACGGGGTCTGGCGGGATCGCTCCAGAGCATCCGCCGTGCGATGGCGGCGTTCGACGAGGCAGGGTGGGCCTCCGAGCTCATCGTCTGCGACAACAACTCGACCGATCGGACGGCCTCGATCGCCCGGCAGCATGGGGCGGAGGTCGTGTTCGAGCCGGTGAATCAGATTTCGCGTGCGCGCAACGCCGGGGCGGCGCGAGCGACCGGCGAGTGGCTCGTCTTCGTCGACGCCGACTCTCATCCGAGCCGCGAGCTGTTCGCGGACATGGCGCACGTGATCGGAGAAGGACGCTGTCTCGCGGGCGGCAGCACGGTGCGCGTCGATGCGACCGACATCGCCTCGAAGCTCGTCATCGGCGGTTGGAATGCGATCAGCCGGATGACGCGCTGGGCGGCCGGATCGTTCATCTTCTGCGAGGCCTCGGCCTTTCGCGAGATCGGCGGCTTCAGCCTCGAGTTCTACGCGGCAGAGGAGATCGACTTGTCGCGCCGCCTGAAGCGGCTGGCAGGGCGCCGCGGCCTCAGATTCGTGATCCTGCATCGTCATCCACTGCAGACGAGCGGACGGAAAAAGCACCTGTACAGTCGGCGCGAGCACCTGTCGTTCATGCTGAAGATGATCGTGCGGGGAGCACGCACGCTCCGCAGCCAGGAGGCGTGCTATCTGTGGTACGACGGACGGCGGTGACGATCCGGCGCGCGGAGACCTACTGCAACCGCTCCGGCGGAATCCCCAGCGCGCTGGCGATCTGCCGCAGCTTCGCCTGAATCGTCCGGACGTGCTGCGGCCCCATCCGCGCCAGTTGCTTCTGCGCCGGCGCGAGCCGTTCCACCCGCGGATCCTCGAACGCGAAGACGATGCCCTTCGGGACGATCGGCACGCGGCCGTCGAGGGCGGGCGTTCGCAGCATGGCGAGGATCGCCTGGTCAAGCGGGGCATCGAACGATTCCCCGCGCCCGAGCTCGGCGTACGCGTCCTCGATTCTCGGCTTCAGTGTCGTATACAAGCGCGCGGCGCCGGCGGCATCGATTGAATCGACGGCCGCAGCGATCGGCGCGTACCGTTGGTAGCTTCGTGGATCGATCGTCAGCGTGTCCTCACCAGCGATCGTGCGGAACGATCCGGCGGGTCGCAGCGCCTGCAGGTGCCGGGCCGGGGCGGCGCCGTGCGCGATGTTCTCGACGACGACCACGAAGTTGCGAATGAGGTCGTCGGTCGCAAGCCATCGAGCCACTGATGGATGCGCGGAGAGTGCTCCGACCAGTTGTCGCACGAGGGGATCGGTGTCAGCGAGCGGCGGAAGATCAATCGGCTCCGCGGTGGCGCCAAGCGCTCGAGGCGCCGACTCGGCGGCGGGCTTGGCGGCGGTCGCTGTCGCGGTCGGCTGCGGCGTCTGACGCCGCGTGACCGTGAACCACGCGGCCCCCGCAGCAATCACGATGACCGCGACGGTCGCCGCAATCCAGCGCCTGATCGAGTCGTTCTCGGTGAAGAGCGGCGGACGCGTCGACTTCTGCAGCTCAACGTCGGACAGGTCAAGCATAGTGACCTCCGCAGCTGGGAGTACGCTGATCTTACACCGGATGGTACGGCCTGGCTTTCACTGCGCTCGGTTGTTCGCTCGATCCGCGGATCGGGACTGAGCCAAATCGCCGCGACCATGACGGAGAGGGCGCCCGCGATCACGGGGCTGACTATGCCAGCGGAATGGCGGTCGCGTAGATCACGATCGATATCTTCCCCTTCAGGTCGCGGCCGATCGCGGCCCCGAGTCGCGAGTCGTGTCCTTCGTGCGCGATGATCGTATTAACGTCGGCGCAACGCCGGCGAGCCCTTTCTAGTCGTCGCTCTAATCTGGCAGCTGCAGCTCCAGCACCATGATCGTGATGATGAGGGCGATGCCGGCATCGCTGAACGCTTCGAGCCTCGTCTTGGTCATGCGGTCAGTTCGTTCGCCGGGACCTGAGACTCGATCCGGGCCAACGGCTTCAGCAGATCGCCTTCCATTGCCGCAACTGGGACCCCGTTGCGATAGACGACTCGGCTGCCGGTGGCCGCGCGGATGCGATCGCCGGGTGTCAGAATGCCGGTAAAGTTCAGCGGATCGGCGGCGCTGATCGTGATCAGCCGATCATCCGGCCCAGTGCGGCGGATCTCGCGCAGCCGGTCGACGGCGTCCGGCAACGCAAACTGCTCGCCCGACATCCCGCTGACGAACCGCCCGCCCCGAATCTCGCCGCGCGCTTCGAGCCGGCGGTAGATCGTGGCGAGCTCCCGCCATGGCACTCCCGACGTTTCGCGCAGGACGACGCGCCGGAAGACCACGCCGTAGCGGCGGAGCAGCGTCCACGCCAGATGCTCGACGGCTGCGTCCCTCGACATGCCGGTTGACGCTGGAAGCGCGAACCAACGGCCGTCCGCCCCCAGACGCCGTGTGCCGGCCGTCCCGGCGCCGATGATCCGCCGCAGCCCCCCGGGGCCGTCAGAACTGACGCATCCGGCCGCGACGAGCTCGGCGAGCGCCTCGTGTACCTCGTCGACGCTCATACGGCATGCGGCGGCCAGGTCGTGGGCGAATGAAGCGCCGTGCGTCCGCAGCCGCGCGAGCACGGGATGGTCGAGCGTCGCGGCGCCCTCGGGTCGCAGAGTGAGCCACGGGTCGGCGTGCTCGCGCAGGAAGAGCGCAATCTGCGTGGCTCCGACGACCTGCGTCGGTCCGGTGGAGAGCCGCGCCCAGGTAACCTCGCCGGTCAGGCAGAGCATGTCGAGCATGGACGCGTCGTAGCCGGCGATGCGCGCCGGGAGGACTTCCCGCTCCCATGCGCGCGCGGGCAGCTCCACGCCATCGAGCTGCGCCAGCACGGCGCGCAGGCCGTCGGGTCCGACCAGGAGACTGGCCGCGTCGACGTGCTGCCACGCCAACAGGAATCGCATGAACTCGGCCGGCGTCACCGGCGCGATCTCCGCGCGCAGGCGGTTGAGCGTGTACCGGTGGATGCGCGCGAGCAGCACACGGTCGCACCACTCGAGGACGGGTGTGCCGAGCAGGCCGGGTGCGGCGGGTGGGGTAAAGAAGCCGCGCAGCACCACGCCATCCGATTCGAGCGCGAGGAGTGCCGTGTCGATCTCGGCCGTGTCCACGCCGAGCTGAGTCGCCAGCACCGCGGCCGTTATGGGGCCGCTCAGTGTCAGGCGGCCTTTGACGAGTGAGGCGAGCGCCTCTTCCCGCGTCCAGGCGCGCGCGGCGCGCGAGGGCGGCGGCGCGATGGGTGGGTCGAGCACGGCGATTGGATGGACGGCGAGCAGCTCGGGAATCCGCTCGGCGGCGACCCAGAAGGCCGGGGTCAGGCCCGGGGTCTGACCCCGGGTGGCCCGGCCCCGCTCCACCAGCGCGCGGAAGAGCGGCTCGTCCGCCTCTCCCTCGAATAGCAGGCCGGCCGTGAGCAGCGCGTCGTGCAGCTCGTCGGCATCGCGCGGATCGGGTCGCTCCTCGTCAACGACCCGCGCGATCGCGGCGGGATCGAGGCCGCCGGAGCGCGCCTGTTCCGGATCCGCGGGACGCCGCATCTGCACGGCGTGGGTGCGGCGCTCCTCGAGCGGGGCGTCGTCCAGGAAGGCGTAGGGCCGCGCGTTCAGAATGTCGTCGGCGAACGGCGACGGCTCTGGCGTATCGCGCGAGACGAGCTGCAGCTCGTTCGCGTGAACACGAGTAAGCGCGCGCTCGAGTCCGTCGATGTCCATCGCCTCGTCGAGGCAGTCGCGCAGCGTCTGGTTCACGAGGGGGTGATCGGGAATCTCGCGGTCCCCCGGAATGTTGTCGAGGCACGCCGCCGCGTCGGGAAACGCCGCCGCGAGCAGATCCTCGGCCTGCATGCGCTGGAGCGGCGGCGGCACCTTGTTTCCACCTCGGCTGCGCGGGACCGCCAGCGAGATGGTCGCGTTCCACCGCCAGCGCGTGGCGAAGAGCGGGGCGTCGAGGACTGCCTGGATCAGCGTGTCGCGCAGCGTCGCCGGGTGCAGATAGCGAAACACGTCGGCGAGCGGGAAGGAATGCTGCGGACCGAGGGATAGCAGCAGCGCGTCCTCGGTGGCTGCCGCCTGCAGCTCGAAGTTGAACTGTCGGCAGAACCGTTTGCGCAGCGCCAGCGTCCAAGCCTTGTTGATCCGGCGGCCGTACGGTGCGTGCAACACGAGCTGCATGCCGCCCGATTCGTCGAAGAACCGCTCGAGCACGAGCGTCTCCTGAGTCGGGATGACGCCGAGCGCCGCGCGACCTGCCGCGAAATACTCGAACAGCTGCTGCGCCGCGCCGCGCGTGACACCCGTCTCCGCCGACAGCCAGTCGATGATCCCGCGATCTGAGGAGGGGTCTTCCTGGCGTGCCGTGAAGGCGCGCCCGACATCCCGGCGCAAATCGCTGACCGCCTTCGACAGCTCGTCGCTGCGCGCGGGCGCCTCGCCCAGCCAGAACGGGATCGTCGGCGGCGCGCCGTGGGCGTCCGTCACGCGGACCGTTCCCGCGGTCACGCGGGCGATTTGCCAGGAGGCGTTGCCGAGCTGAAAGATGTCGCCTGCCTGACTTTCGATCGCGAAGTCCTCGTTCAGCGTGCCGACGAACGTCTCCTCCGGCTCGAGGATGACGCGGTAGTCGGCGACCTCGGGAATGGCCCCTCCAGAGGTCAGTGCGAGGAGACGCGAGGCCCGTCGGCCGCGGAGCACGTGGTTCACCTCGTCGCGATGTACGAGCGCCGCCCTTCGGCCGCGGCGGGTCGCAAACCCCTCGGCGAGCATCGCGGCCACCGCGTCGAAGTCGCGCCGCTGGAGCGCCCGATACGGCCACGCGCGCCGAACGAGATCGAACAGCGCATCCTCGGTGTACTCGCGGCACGCCAGCTCCGCCGTGATCTGCTGCGCCAGCACGTCGAGCGGCGAGTCATGCGTGACGATGGCATCGAGCTCACCGCGGCGGACGGCGCGCAACAGAGCGGTGCACTCGACCAGGTCGTCGCGCGACACCGGCAGCAGGCGCCCCTTCGGCGTGCCGGCAATCGTGTGGCCCGACCGGCCAACGCGCTGGAGCAGCGTGGCGATGCGGTGCGGTGAGCCGATCTGGCACACCAGGTCGACATGCCCGATGTCGATCCCGAGCTCCAGCGATGCCGTCGCCACGAGGGCCTTGAGCGCGCCGGTCTTGAGCCGATGCTCGGCATCGAGCCGCCTGTCCTTGGAGAGGCTCCCGTGGTGCGCGGTCACGGCCTGCTCACCCAGACGCTCACTGAGCTCGCGCGCGACGCGCTCCGCCATCCGCCGGGTGTTCACGAACACGATCGTCGTCTTGTGAGAGGAGACGAGCTCGGTGAGCCGCTCGTAGTACTCCTCCCACACTTCATGGGACATGACCGCACTCAGCGGCGAGCGCGGGATCTCAATCGCCAGGTCGATCGCGCGCCGGTGCCCCTCGTCCACGATCGCGCAGTCACCTCGCGCGGCCGGCGTACCGACCAGGAAGCGCGCGACCTCCTCGACGGGCCTCTGCGTCGCCGAGAGGCCGATGCGTTGGAGGGGCGCGCACAGCTCCTCGAGACGCTCCAGCGACAGCGCCAGGTGTGCACCGCGGCGTGTCCCGATCACCGCGTGGATTTCGTCGACGATGACCGTGCGGACCGTCGACAGGAGAGTGCGGCTGCGCTCCGCCGTCAGCAGGAGGTAGAGCGACTCTGGAGTCGTCACCAGAATGTGCGGCGGGACACGCAGGATGGCGGCGCGCTCGGCCTGCGTGGTGTCGCCGGTCCGGACGGCGGCCGTGATCCGCGGCGCCTCCAGCCCCTGGGCCTCCGCGAGCTGCCGAATCCCGCGACGCGGTCCTGCGAGATTCTTGTGAATGTCAGCGCTGAGCGCCTTCAGGGGCGACACGTAGATGACGCGCACTGCATTGGGCAGCGTCCCGGCCATCCCCTCGCGGACGAGGTCGTCAATCGCCGAGAGAAACGCCGCCAGTGTCTTTCCGGAGCCGGTCGGCGCGGCAATGAGCGTGTGGCGGCCCCGGCGAATCGCGTCCCATCCGCGCTGCTGCGCGGCGGTCGGCTCACCGAGTGTTGTGCGGAACCAGTCAGAGACGAGCGGATGAAAACCTGAGAGGGGCACGGCCTGCTCCGATCATAACAACTCTGTCGATGGTGCCGTGGCTGACCGACATGCGCGTCGCGTTCGGAAGGTGTCGAGGCAGACTTGCTCGCACGCGATGCGGTTGACGGGCGATTTCTTGCGGCGCTCGCGTCGCGCCGATGTGGCGCGCGGCTTGCCATGGCGGTGTCATGGCACTCACGCGCGCTCGTCTTGGTCTTGTCATCGTGCTGTCATACGCGGCCGCGAACGGGGCTGCGGCGGAGCCTGCAACATTTCACCTGCAGCGCATTCGCACCACCGGGGCACGCCTGCACGCGCTCATCGAGCGCGGCCTCCGTGACTCGCCGACGTTTCGTGCGCTCGCGGCTCGTCTCGAGCAGTCGGACGTGATCGCTTATCTCATCGCCGATATGTGCGCGCCACCGGGCATCGCCGCTCGTCTGACGTTTCTGTCGGCCAGCGGGGGCGTTCGCTACGTCGTTGTACGCCTCCGTCCTCTGGGGTCGCCGCTGCAGGAAGTGGCCGTTCTGGCTCATGAGCTGCAGCACGCGGTGGAGATCGCCGACCATGCATCGATCGTCGATGCGGACACCCTCGCGCGCGAGTACCTGCGCATCGGCCACCTGAACCGGGCGATGCCGGCGGGCACCGCGTTCGATACGCGCGCCGCCATCGCCGCCGGATACCAGGTGCTCCGGGAGCTCGAAGCGGCTGCGCACGATGTGGAGGTCGAGGCGCTCGATAATGAATAGGTGGCGACGGCACACGCATCCGCTCCAGGCGTCGTGTGGCTCAGAAGGTATGTGTCGCTCAGCCAGCAGCAGGCGCTCGTCGGGCGGTGCCGAGCCACCATGGACGGACCCGCCGGCGGCTACGTGCCGACGGTGCGCGGCGGCGGGCGGATGCGCGTCCGAATGGTATGCCTCGGCCGGCACTGGAATCCGCTGACGTACCGCTACGAGTCGACGCGCGCCGATTACGACGGCGCGCCCGTGCCACCGGTGCCAGCGGACCTGGCGGCGCTCGCCGCGGGAATCGCCCAGGAAGCGGGGTTCGCGTTTGAGCCGGACATCTGTCTCATCAACTGGTACGGGCCCGAGGGACGCATGGGCCTGCACCAGGACAAAGACGAGAGCCGTGCGTCGCTCGAGGCTGGCTGGCCGGTGGTGTCCGTGTCCCTCGGGGACACCGCCCGGTTTCTGTTCGGCGGACTGCGGCGGCGGGATCCCGTTGAGCCGATCCTGCTCGAATCAGGTGACGCGTTCGTGTTCGGGGGGCCGGCCCGCCTCCGATATCACGGTGTGTCGCGAATCGTGCCGGGCACCGCGCCGCCGGAGCTCGGCCTCGAGGGGCGATTCAATTTGACGTTTCGGAAGTATTGACGCCGCATCCATTCAGGAAATGCGACGTCGAGAGCCAGTCTTCATCTGGAGAGTACGAGAAGACCACGCCCCAGCCGCGAATCGTGTCGATGAGCGGACGGGCAATCTCGTCGCGCACCGCCGGGCATCCCCAGCTTCGACCGATCCGTTCCTGCGTGGCGCCGAGCCGACGGGTCGACGTAGGGAGCGCCGTGCATCACGCTGGCGCGCTGGCGCGCGTGGCCGTTGAATCCGGGCTCCAGTGATTTCTCAAGCGCGGCCGTTTGCGAGCCCTGGCAGATGCTTCCGGTGCGCGAGACGCAGCCGTGTAATGTCGGATGGCTCAACCTTGAGGTGGTTCGCAATGCGGTGGATCTCAGTCTCCTCGGCCATCGAAATCGCCTCGTCGGTGGCAGACACCGCGAACAGGCAGCCGACGAGTGCGAGTTTTTCCTCGTAGCTCGAGTGGGCGGCGAATTCCTGCGCCACGAGGTAATCGGCCGTCCCGCCGAAGAGCAGGTTGCTCGTTTTCGCGAGGCCAACGACGAGCATCGCCTGTTCGAGGGAGAGATCCCCCTCGTTCATCAGGATTGCCTCCATGGCCTGGGTTTCTTGGGGGCTGACGTGACGATCGGCATGCGCGACACGGCCCAGGAGATACGCGAAGCGCGCCAGATACTGCGCGCGCTCGGGATTGAGCCGGTCGAGCGCGTCGAGCAGGTCGCGCAGCGGCGTGTGCTCCGGCCGGTCGAAGCGGTCGACCCCGAGCCACGCCCGCAAGGTTTTCAGGGGCATGCTGAGGATCATAATGAAAGACGTGGGTGGCGCGTTCGAGGACTTTCTGCAGGCGTATCCCGAGTATGCGAAGACGCGCAGCCTCGATGAGCTGCGTGCCACCGAATATGCACGTCTCGAGGAGCAGGGCCACGTCTATCTCGACTACACGGGCGGCAGCCTCTACGCGCAGTCCCAAGTCCGCGCGCACCTGGCGCTCCTCGGCGATCGGGTGCTGGGCAACCCGCACTCGGCCAGCCTGACGTCGTCGGAGATGACGAGGCTGGTCGAAGACGCCCGGCGCGCCGTGCTCGACTGGTTCAACGCGCGCGACACCTATACGGCGGTGTTCACGCAAAACGCGACCGCCGCCCTCAAGCACGTAGGCGAGTCGTTTCCGTTCGGAGCAGGCGGCCAGTTCGTGCTGACGGTCGACAATCACAACTCCGTCAATGGCATTCGGGAGTTCGCGGCGGCCAAAGGCGCCTGTGTCACCTATGTGCCGCTGACGACGCCGGAGCTGCGAATCGATCGCGCGCGCCTCGGCGAGCTGCTCAGGGTGGGCCTGAAGATCCGCCTCGACGCCAGCGGGAGTGCACCGCCAAAACTCTTTGCGTTTCCAGCGCAGTCGAACTTCTCGGGCGTGAAGCATCCGCTCGAGCTGGTCGACGAGGCGCATGCACTTGGGTGGCACGTGCTCCTCGACGCGGCGGCATTCGTGCCCACGAACCGGCTCGATTTGGGCCGCGTGCAGCCGGACTTCGTCAGCGTGTCGTTCTACAAGATGTTCGGCTATCCGACCGGCGTGGGCTGCCTGCTCGTGCGGAAGGACGCGCTGCCGACTCTCCGGCGGCCGTGGTTTGCCGGTGGCACGGTCAACTTCGCGAGCGTGCAGGCCAGGCGGCATCTGTTGGCGTCCGGCGAGGCGGGCTTCGAGGATGGCACGCTGAACTATCTTGCGATCCCCGCCGTCGAGATCGGGCTGCGTCACCTGTCCTCGATCGGCATCGACACGATCCAGACGCGCGTGCGGTGTCTGACCGGGTGGCTCCTGTCGCGGCTGCTCGCCCTCCGTCACAGCAACGGTCGCCCGATGGTGCGCGTCTACGGGCCGGTCACCACGGCAGACCGGGGTGGTACCGTCACCATGAACTTCTACGATCCCGGCGGACATCTTCTCGATTACCGGCGCGTCGAGGAGCTCGCGACCCGCGAGACGATCTCGCTGCGGACCGGTTGCTTCTGCAATCCGGGGGCAGGGGAATCGGCGGAGGGGCTCACCGATGCCGACGTGGTGGCGGCGATCGAGCAGAATCCGGATCTGACGATGCCGCGGTTCTTGCAGTTCATCACGCACCGCGGGGGGAAGAGCGCGGGCGCGATCCGCGTGTCGCTCGGCGTGGCCAGCACGTTCGCCGATGTCGACAGGTTTCTGCGGTTCGCCGCCGGGCTGCGCGACCAGACCCGCCTCGCCCTCGGCGAGGTGACGTTCGATATCGAGTCGTGCCGCGTCATTCGCGACGGGAGTTGATGGCTGGTCCGGCTAAAGCCGGACACTACGTACTACCGGACACTACGTACGATGTACGTGGCGTCCGGCTTTAGCCGGACCTCGTCATCCTATCGCCTAACGTACTTCGTGAGGCCGCCGCCCGCCGCCGGACGCGAGCCGGGCCCTTCCGCCGCGTAGATGTTGCCGTCCGGATCGACCGCCACGCCTTCGCCCGCGACGCCGAGCGGGCGAGTATCCGAGAAGTGCGGCGGAATGAATGCCGTCACCCTGTCTTCGGTGGCGCGCCCGATCCGGATGCCCGTCCGCCAGTTCGGATGGCGTATCTGGTCCGATTCGGAGTCGATCGCGTACAACGTGTCGTCCGCGGTGATGAACAGATCGCTGACACGGCTGAACTGGTAATACGAGTCGATATAGTTGCCGTCCTGATCGAAGATCTGGATGCGGTGGTTCCCGCGATCCGCCACGAACAGACGCCCGCGCGAGTCGAACGCCATCGCATGCGGCGTGCGGAACTCGCCGCGGCCCGAGCCGATCCGCCCCCACTGCTTGATGAATGTGCCGTCGCGCGTGAACTTCATGATGCGTCCCGTCGAGCCGGCGGGCGGGTTGTCGTTTTGACCCGCGTGACCGTCGGCGACGAAGATGTCGCCATTGGGCGCCGTAATCACATCGCAGGGTTGGTTGAGCGTGTCGGGACCACTGCCGGCGACGCCCGCACGCCCAAGCCGCATCAGCACCTTGCCGTCCGGGCTGAACTTGATGACCTGGTGCCCTTTGGTGCGTTCCTTGTTCACCGCGAAGTCGGTTACCCAGACGTTGCCGTCACGGTCGACGTGGAGGCCGTGCGGCACGACGAACATCCCGGCGCCGAAGCTCGTCAGCAACTTGCCGGTCCGGCGGTCGAACTTGAGGATCGGATCCACTTTTGCGGTGTCGCAGGCGCCGGCGGCGAGGTCGAACGCGCCGCAGCGGTCGTAGGCCCAGATCTGACCGTCCGGGCCGATGTCGACACCCGCCGACGATCCCCACATCCGTCCCGCCGGCAGCGGTCCCCATTCCTTGATGATCGTCGGCGCCGGATTGGGCAGCGGCTTGGCCGCCGGATCGGCGACGACCGGCACGAAGAACTGCGGGAACCCGCCGTTCGACTGGGCGCGCAGGCTGACTGCCAGTGCCACGACCATACCGACCACCGCCACCGCGCCGACGCTCCGATTCAACAGAGACATGGTGAGTCCTCCGTCATGACTGGACGATCATCGCCAGCGATCGAGAGAATATCGATCGGCGAAGTTGAACGCGACCAACAGCACGAAGACCAGCACGTAGAACCACATCAGATGGGCGGTGCCGAAATTCATCCGGGACACGTTGCCGAACATCAGCAGCAAAATGGTGATGCCGCCGGCGATGCTGGCGAGCCTCGTCTTCCATCCGAGGATCAGCAGCACGCCGACCAGGAATTCCACTGGCGGCACGCTCAGGCTGAATGGATAGACGATCCACGACGGGAACAAGGGGAGACCGATCAACCGAAGCGGGGCGAACTCGGTGGCCGTCTCCGTCGCAAACTGATTGATGATCGGCAGCCTGACGCCGCCATGCGCGAACATATGAAAGCCCATCGTCAGACGCAGCAGCAGATACGCGGCGGGCACGTCACGCCGCAACAGCGTGTCGCGCCAGTTGGCGTCATCTCGAAATGCCGGCATTTGGCGGATTGTAGCCCGGGACGATGACTCCGCGCGTTGCACCCTATGGGACATGGGCGTCGCCGCTGTCGGCCGCAAACGTCGCCGCGGGCGGCCTCCGCCTGAGCGCCGTCGCGATCGATCGCGGCGACATCTACTGGCTGGAAGGGCGGCCACAGGAGGGCGGCCGCTACGCGCTCGTGAGGCGGAGCGCCGGCGGCGTCATCGAGGAGGTCACACCTCCCGATTTCAACGTGCGCACGCGCGTGCATGAGTACGGCGGCGGCGCCTACGTCGTCCACGATGGCGTGGCCTACTGCGCCAACTTTGCCGACCAGCGCGTCTATCGGATTGCGCTCGGTACGACGCCGGTGGCGCTCACCCCGTCTGGCGCGTGGTTCTACGCCGATTTCGAGGTCGACGTTCGCCGCAGGCGGCTAATCTGCGTGCGTGAGGATCACACGAAAGAAGGACAAGAAGCGGTCAACACGCTTGTGGCCATTCCTTTCGGTCCGGCTGAAGCCGGACACCACGGCTCTGAGGCCGCACGCCACGATCGAGACCTCGCGCCGGGGCATGTGCTCGCCTCGGGCCATGACTTCTATTCCACGCCGCGGCTCAGCACGGACGGGTCGCGGCTCGCGTGGCTCTCGTGGCGGCATCCGCAGATGCCGTGGGACGGCACGGAGCTATGGGTGGCGGACATAGACGATACGGGCGCGGTCGTGCATGCCCATCGCCTGGCGGGCGGCGAGCGCGAATCCATCTACCAGCCGGGCTGGGGACCGGATGGCGCCTTGTACTTCGCGAGTGATCGCACCGGGTGGTGGCAACTCTATCGAGCGACGCAGGATCCGAACGACCCACACCTCTGGAACGTTCCGAACGATCCGAACGTCACGAACGATCCGAACGTCCGGAATGCTGAGTTCGGGCGGCCCCAGTGGGTCTTCGGCACGGCCACGTGGCGGTTCGCGGGGCCGTCGCATCTCGTCGTGTCGTATACGCAGCGCGGTCGATGGCGGCTCGGCCTCATTGATCTCGTGACCGGGCTGTTCACACAGATAGCGCCGGCGGTGCAGCCGCACGAATGGCTAGCGGCGACGGCCTCCGACGTCGTCTTGGTCGCACGCGACGATGCCGCGCCGGATGCGGTCGTACGCGTCGACCTGACACGCGGCGAGGTCGAGACGCTTCGAGCGGCGTCGACGCTGCGGCTCGATCCGGGACACGTGTCGATCGCGGCGCCGATCGAGTTTCCGACCGAGGACGGGCTGACGGCGCACGCGTTCTTCTATCCGCCGCGGAACGAGGATTTTCGCGCGCCCGACGGCGACGCGCCGCCGCTCATCGTCATTTCGCACGGCGGCCCGACGGCGGCCGCCGAGCCGAGCTTTGATCTCGAGGTCCAGTTCTGGACCAGCCGCGGTTTCGCCGTGGTCGACGTCAACTACGGCGGCAGTTCCGGCTACGGCCGCGCCTATCGCGAGCGCCTGAACGGGCACTGGGGGATTGTCGACGTGGCCGACGTCATCAACGCGGCTACGTTTCTCAGCCAGACCGGGCGAGCCGATCCCGACCGGCTCATCATCCGTGGCGGCAGCGCCGGCGGTTATACGACGCTTGCCGCCCTGACGTTCCGCCCGGAGGCGTTCAAGGCGGGCGCCAGCTACTATGGCATCAGCGACCTCGAGGTGCTGGAGCTCGACACCCACAAGTTCGAGTCGCAGTATTCGCACAGCCTCATAGGGCCCTACCCCGCCGCGAAAGCCGTCTACCACGGACGATCACCGATCCACGCGATCGACCGTCTGGCGTGCCCGCTGATCCTGTTCCAGGGACTCGAGGACAAGGTGGTGCCGCCGAACCAGTCGCAGATGATGGCTGACGCCGTTCGGGCCAAGGGACTGCCGGTGGCGTACCTGGCGTTCGAGGGCGAGCAGCACGGGTTCCGGAAGGCGGAGACGATCGTGCGCTGCCTCGAAGCTGAATTGTATTTCTACGGCAAGGTGTTCGGTTTCGTCCCTGCCGATCGCATAGAGCCGGTGCGCATCGACAACCTGTGACGTGTTAGCATGCGCGGGTAATAGGGCAAGACCGATGCGCACACTTTCCTGTCTGTCGCTTGCAATCGTCGCGGTCGTGGCCGTCCGCGAAGTGGCCACCGAGGAGCGGATCGATCACGACGTCTACTGGAAGATCCGCCAGGAAGCGACGAACAATTCGAAGATCCTCGACACGCTGCACGTCCTCACCGACGTCTACGGCCCGCGTCTGACCGGGTCACCGAACCTGAAGGCGGCAGGGGAGTGGGCGATCCAGCAGCTGCACACCTGGGGGCTGACGAACGGCCGCCTCGATCCGTGGGACTGGGGGCGTCCTGGATGGACCAACGACCGTCTGTCGGCGCACGTGGTGTCGCCGGTCAAGGATGCGCTCGTAGTAGAGGCGCAGGCGTGGACGCCCGGCACCAACGGCGTCGTTCGCGGGCCGGCGGTGCAGCTGACTCTTCCAGAACGACCAACGCGAGAAGTGCTCACAGCGCACCTCGGTGCACTGAAGAATCAGGTCCGCGGCCGTATGGTGCTGGTCGGCCGCCCGCAACAGGTGCTGGTGACCTTCAATCCGCCGGCGCTGCGGCGCGAAGACCAGGACGTACTGAATCAGCTGAACGCCTCACCGGCGCAGCCACAGAACCAGCAGAACACTCAGGCACAGCAGAATCCGGACCCGCAGCAGCAGCCGCTGACCAACAACCAGGTTCAGGAGCAGCTCAATCGGTTCCTGGTCGACAACGGCGCGCTGGTCCGCATCAACGACGCCGGGCGCGATCACGGACAGATTCGCGCGTTCGGCCGTCCGGGTGTCGCGCAGGAGACGAACTTCGACGTCACGAAGGCGCCGCCAACCATCTACATGCGCAATGAGGACTACGGGCGAATGTGGCGGCTGCTGGCCGACGGCCGCCCGGTCGAGCTCGAGTTCGAGATCGTCAACACGCTGTACCCGGAAGGGCGCACCAGCTACAACGTCCTCGCCGAGATTCCCGGCACCGACAAGGCGGACGAAGTCGTCATGCTGGGCGGCCACCTCGACTCGTGGCACGCGGGGACTGGCGCGACGGACAACGCGATAGGCTGCGCCGTCACGATGGAGGCAGTCCGCGTCTTGACGGCAATTGGTGTCAGGCCGCGACGGACGATCCGGATAGCCCTCTGGAGCGGAGAAGAGCAGGGGCTGTTCGGCTCGCAGGCGTACGTGCGCGAACAGTTCGGGACATTCGAGGATCCCAAGCCGGCCTACGCCAAGTTCGCCGGCTATGTGAACATCGACACCGGAACCGGTCGTGCGCGCGCGATGACCGTCTTCGGACCGGCGGCGGCGGGCACGGTGTTAAAGGAGATCCTGGCTCCCTTGAAGGATCTCGGCGTGCTGGGCGCAATGACGACACGAAACCGCCAGCGCGGCGGAACGGATCACACGTCGTTCAACGAAGCCGGTTTGCCCGGAATCAACGTGCTCCAGGATCCGATCCAGTACCAATCGTACAGCTGGCACACGAACCTCGACACCTACGAACGGATCGTCGAAGATGATGTGAAGAAGTCGGCAATCGCGATCGCGGCGACGGTCTATCAGCTGGCGATGCGCGACGAGCCGCTGCCACGATTCACCGCGGATGAGATGCCGCGGCGACCTCAGCGGCAGCAGCAGCCACAACAGCAGCCGGCGCCGACCACGGGAGCGAGGTAATTATGACGACGGGAGCGAGGTAATCATGACGAGTCGTGTATTGGCATTGGCCGCGGCGCTCGTGACGGCGCTCATGAGCCTGAGCGGACCCGCGCTGGCGCAGCGTCAGGGACAAGGACCCACGGTGCACGTCTACAAGTCGCCGACGTGCGGCTGCTGCGCGAATTGGGTGAAGCACCTGCAGCAGCACGGATTCACGACGCAGGTCACCGAAACCGAAGAGGTCGGCGCGATCAAGCAGAAGCACGGTGTCCCGCCGAAGGCCCAGTCGTGCCACACCGCGATCGTCGGCGGTTATGTGATCGAAGGGCACGTGCCGGCGGCCGATGTGCAGCGCCTGCTCAGGGAGAAGCCGGCCGTGTTGGGGCTCGCCGTACCGGGCATGCCCATCGGGTCGCCTGGCATGGAAGTGCCGAACGTGACCCCGCAAAAATACGACGTGATCACCTTCGACAAGCAGGGGCAACTGAAAGTCTTCGCGTCGCACTGACAGCCAAGAGGCCTTGGGCCTGAGGCCCGAGGCCTTCTGACAGGAGGCTCAATGGTAGCTCTCGGTGCATTGTGGCTTCCCATCCTCGTGTCGGCGATCCTGGTGTTCTTCGCCAGCTACGCCATCCACATGGTGCTCCGGTATCACCGCACCGATTTCCAGCGTGTGCCGAACGAAGACGCGGTGATGGATGCGCTGCGCCCATTCAGCCTGCCTCCGGGCGACTATCACGTTCCGCACGGGTCGCCGGAGACGATGCGCGACGCCGCGTTCCTGGCCAAGATGAAGAAGGGGCCTGTCGTCCTCATGACGGTGTTCCCGTCCGGCCCGGTAGCGATGGGCACGCGCCTCGCTTGGTGGTTCGTGTACTCCGTCGTCGTCAGCCTGTTTGCCGCGTATGTCGCGAGCCGCGTGCTCCCGGCCGGCACGCCCTACATGGAGGTCTTTCAGATCACGTCGACCGTGGCGTTCGTCGGCTACGTGCTGGCCAACTGGCCGAACACGATCTGGTACAACCGCCCGTGGCAGGCGAACCTGAAGAACACGATCGACGGACTGGTGTACGCCCTGCTCACCGGCGGCGCCTTCGGGT
>Ga0187893_10003358_pt1 | contig 32669 bp, 35 predicted proteins | sample MA1701074metaG_FD_139574 | JGI IMG/M metagenome (GOLD analysis project Ga0187893, IMG submission 139574) | White microbial mat communities from a basaltic lava cave in the Kipuka Kanohina Cave System on the Island of Hawaii, USA - MA170107-4 metaG ...
GGTGATGTTCCCATGCGACACCGCGCAACTGGAGATGCGGATGCGCGAGGTGGCCACAATGGTGCCGGTACGTTCGTTGATGATAATGCGCGCCGGTGTGTCGGGATCGACCTCAATGCCCTCGACGCGCGCGATGAAATCCACCACGGAGCCTTGCAAGCCCTCGGGGATTTTCACGCGCACGGTGGTCGAATCCAGGGACTCTGTGCTGTTGGTGAACACCTGATTGATCGCCAGCGCCAGGCGCGCCGACGAAGTGAAGTCCGGTTCGCGCAAGAGCAGTTCGATGGTGTTGTCGCGCGCAATCTCGGTCGGGATTTCGCGCTCCACCAATGCGCCGCCGATGATCTGGGCCGTCGTGGGATGGTTCTTTTGTACGCTGGCGCCCTCGTTGCCGCCAGAAATCCCACCGATGGAAATGGCGCCCTGGGCCGCGGCATAAACTTTTCCGTCCGCGCCGACCAACGGTGTTTGCATCAACACGCCTCCTTGCAACGTCTTGGCGTCGCCGATGGAGGAAACGGTCACATCCAAGCGCGAGCCATTCTTCTTGAAGGCCGAGATGTCCGCGGTGACGACGACCGCCGCGACGTTCTTGGACGACAGCGTGGTGGGCGGAACGTTAATGCCGAACCGCTGAAGAAAGTTGGCGATGGACTGCAGGGTATAGACCGGGTTCTTGTCGCCGTCGCCCGCGATGCCCGTAACGATGCCGTAGCCGACAAGCTGGTTGTCGCGCGCGCCCGCGACCATCGCGATGTCTTTTACACGGGAGGCGGCGGAAGTGGGAGTTGGCACGGCTAGTAGTGCGCAGAGAACCAGAAGCTCAAAGCTCAAAGCACAAAGGTCAAAAGAAGACCCAAATCCAAAGCTCCAAGCGCTTGTTCCTGCTCCAAGGAATTTGAGTTTGGAGGTTAGCACTTGGAAATTCTTTTGAGCTTTGAGTCTTGAACGTTGAGCTTCCACACTTGGCTTAGAATGGTGTCACCTTTTCCCACACGCGCAACAACCAGCCTTTGCGCTGGTTGTCGCTGATGGTGCCTTTGCCGGTGAATTTGATGCTGGCGTCGGCCACGTTGTAGCTGAACACCGTGTTGTTCGCGGTCACGTCCTCGCCCCGCACCGTGCCGCGCAGGATGGCCTCCTGTTTCTCGCCGGAAACAGTCGTCTCGCGGCGGCCTTCGATGATCATGTTGCCGTTGGGCAGCACGTCCACGACCTTCACGGCGATGCGCGCGGTCATGCGTTCCGAGTTGTTGATTTTGCCGCCACCGTCGAAGCTCTGCGATCCGCCGAACCTCATCGCAGGCAACTGGCCGCCTTTGGTCAGGAACCCGCTCACGGCGGGCGAGTAGAAGATCGTCTGCAGACTGGCATCGACGCTGGATGACTTCGAGGTCTGGGTGCTGTTCTCCTTCGAGGTCGTGTTGTTCTCCTGGATCAGGATGGTGACGATATCGCCAACGGCGCGCGCGCGTTTGTCCGCAAACATCGACTTGGAGGATTCTTCCTTCCATAACGAGCCGGGACCGGCATAAGCGGCGACGGCCGCAGCGAAAAGCGCGGCACAGGCCGCGAGTCGGAGAAGGGTGTGGAGAGGAGAGGGCACGGCAAACTTGTAGTTGAAGATTGAGAATTTCGGGTTCGGCTTCGCGGCCCGGCGCACGCGATGGACACGGAGGCGCACGATTTTCTTAGAGGTTGATGACGACGGTTTGCTCATCCTGGATTTTGGCATAGAACTCACGTTTGGTTTTCGGGTTGCGCACGCGCACGGTTTGGCCGGGGAGGCCATCGGCAAGCACTTCGACTTTGAGAGCGATGTTCAGCGCGCCATCACGCACGAGGCCGTCGACGAACTGGCCGCGCTGCACGACAGGCTTCATTCGTACCGAGCGGGCCAACACGGGCTGGCCGGCCTGGATGGTTTCAATCAGCTCGAGCGAAGGGTTGGTGAGCGCCGTTCCGTCGAGCGGTTCGCGGAGGGAGAGCACATCCAGCCGTTCGGTGGTGATCTCGGAGTTGCGCAACGGGTCACCGCGTTTCAGCGCGGTGCGGGCGACCAGAACGTCCTTCATCACCTTGCCTTGGGCGACGACCTGCCATGGACCGAGCCGGTCAACTGAGGTCCCTTCTCCCCTCTCCCTTCTCACTTCGGGCGCGACCTGTCCGGCAAACAGTTCGAAGCGGACGATGAAATGCGCGCTGACGCCGGTGGTCGGCAGGTCGATGACCTTGAGAACCAGCGTTTCGTCGGGGACCAGCACGGAAGCCCAAGGACGAGTCAGGCGCAGTTCCAAATCGCCTTTGTCCTTCACGAAATCCTTCTGCAACGTGGCCGACAGCAGTTCGCGCAACTCGCGTTCGTTCAGCGCGCGCGAGCGGCGCGTGACGCGCACCTGCGCGGCACCGGACCAATTGGTGGCAGCGAACTCCGCCGCGCTCGCCTTGAGCAACTCGGCGATTTTCGCTCGCGAAAAGGAAGCCGCCTGGCCGAACGCCGGAGCGTCGGCCAGGCGGATTGGTTGGGGTGGGAGGACAGATTGCTTTGTGCTGACGACCTGGTGCAAAAAAATCCCTGCAGTGTCCACTTGCGCCGCGGGGAGCAGTTCGAAGGCGGCGGCTTCGGGGAACGCAAGAACCCGAAACCCGCCGCCGAGCAGCGCGAAAAGGAGGAACGCGCTGAGAAGGGAGGCGATGGAGCGATGGAGGGACGAGCTCCGTGAGTCCCTATTATGGGGATTCGTGGAACTCATCCCTCCATCACCGCATCGTTGTCGCATCTGGTTCATTACCTGCGCAGATTGTTGCTCAACTGCATCATCTCATCGGCGGCCTGCACCGACTTGGCGTTCACTTCGTAGGCGCGCTGCGCGATGATAAGGTTCACCATTTCTTCCACCACCTTCACGTTGGACATTTCGAGAAAGCCCTGCTGCATGGTGCCGAAACCGTTTTCTCCGGCGTTGCCAATCTCCGGCGTCCCGGAGGCGGGCGTCTCGCGATAGAGATTGCGCCCGATGGCTTCGAGGCCGGAGGCATTGGCGAAGCGCACGAGCGTGACCTTGAAGGTTTGCGTCCCGCTGCTGCCGCGCGTGCTCACGTCGCCGTTTTGGGAAATCGAAATGTCCGTCGTGCCCGTGGGGATCGGCTGGAAGCCGCTTTGCACCACGACGCCGTCGCTCGTGGTAATGCGCCCATCCGCACCGCGCTTGAGCGCCCCATCGCGCGTGTAGGCGCGGGTGCCGTCGGGCAATTGCACTTCGAGGAAGCCATCTCCCTGGATGGCGATGTCGAGTTGCTCGCCAGTTTGAGTGAATTCGCCCGTCGTAAAAATCTTTGCCGTGGCGACCGGCCGCGATCCGTGTCCGACGTGCAAGCCAGTGGGAAGCAGATTGCCACCGCCTTGATCAGCGCCTGGCGCGCGATAGGTCTGGTAGAGCAAATCCTGAAACTCGATCTTGCTCTTCTTGAAACCGGTAGTGTTGACGTTCGCCAGGTTGTTGGAGATGACGTCGAGGTTAAGCTGCTGGGATTGCATCCCCGAAGCCGAGGAATAGAGAGAACGAAGCATGAGTCAGAGTTAGCTGATGTTGCCAAGGTCGTTGATCGCCCTGGCAATTCGGTCGTCGTGGATTTGCGCCATCCTCTGGTTGGCTTCGAATGTCCTCATGGCGGTCATCAGATTCGCCATTTCCATGACTACGGAAGTATTGGCCGCTTCGAGCGCGCCTTGCCGCACGGTGCTGGTGATCGAGGGCGCAGCGTTCGCGTTCGGATTATCCGCTGCGAAGTAGCCGCCGCTCAGGCGCGTCAGCAGTTTCGGGTTGCCGAATTCGGTCAGCCGGATACGGCCCTTGAGATCGATGCCCTGGCTGACTTCGCCCGTCGCGGAAATCGACGGCTCGGCGTAGTTGTTCAAGTCGAACGTGATGGAGCCTGCGTCGCCCTGCACGGCGTAACCTTCCTTGGTCACAAGCTGACCCTGGGCGTCGATGTGAAACTCGCCATCGCGCGTGTAGGCTGTGGCGCCGTTGGGCAACCGCACTTCAAAGAAGCCTTTGCCGTCAACGGCGAGGTCAGTCTTGACGTTGGTGATGCGAAACTCCCCCGGCTGAAAATTCGTGCTGGCCTGTCCGCCTGCCATCAACATCGCGCGCGAGGCGCCGGCGATCGCCGGCACGGGATGAAGGCCCGTCTGGACGGCAGCAAAAGAAAAATCCTGTTTCTTGAAGCCGGGCACCGAGGCCGACGCCAAATTCTCCGCGATTGTCTCCTGCCAGCGGTCCATCGCATTCAAGGCAGAGGCGGCTTGGTAGAGACTGACATTCATTCGAGGATGTTTAGCAGTGGCTATGCCAGTGAAGTTTTGCCCGCGTTTCGCCTTTGGTTTGGCGATGGGGGACTTCGCCAGTGGCAAAAGCTGCCGCATCTTCGGGCGCTGGAGGTAATTCATCCGGCTGGCAGCGCCGACGTGTAGAAGTAGAAAGTTGGATCGGGCAACGAATCCACCTCTCGATGAACCTCGCGCTTACTCTTGCTCCTGCTCTTGCTCTTAATCCGCACCACGTCAGAGGATTAAGATTACGAGCAAGAGCAGGATTTCCAGTCAGATTCGCGGGACGAGCCAACCCCATCAATACGAGCACGCCAGTTCAATGATCTGTCCGCAGACGCACTCGATGCGAATGCTGGTTACGCGGTCACCCTCGCATTGCAGCGTCACCACCGGCTTGCCCATTGAGTTGGCGTGAGCGTGGCCTGAAGCAAAGGCGGGCAATGGCGAGAAGGTTGTGCCGGCTTCGGCCTTGGGCAAAACTTTGAGGCCGGGAGGAGCGCCGGCAGTTTTCGGCGCCGGACTTGAAACTGGTTCGAACGGCACAAATCCGTCTTGCGAAGCCGGATGGCTCATGCGCCGGCCTCCTTTGTCTGACGGATTTTGAGCATGAGCGTAATGCGCCGGTTCGTTTCGTCTTCGGGATTGGTTGCAGGCATCGGGATGGTGTCGGCGAAGCCCGCCACTTTGCGAATCTGGCCAGAGGAAACGCCGTGTTCGATGAGCTTGCGGCGTGCGGCGCTGGCACGGTCGGAGGAGATTTCCCAATCGCCGTAGTCGGCCCGCACCGGCTGGCGGCCGCTTTCAGTATGACCTTCCACTTCCACGGTGAAACTGGCGTAGAGCGAAATCTGCCAGGCCAGCGTGGACATGACCCAATCGCCATACGGAGTGAACTCGGCGCTTTGCGCCTTGAAGATGGGTTTGCGTGAGCGGTCGAAGATGCTGATGCGAAGCCCTTCGGGAGTCAGGTCCAGCCTGGTGGGCGGCTCGGTGTCGGGATCGTCCACTTCCTTTTGCAACGCTTTGAGCAGGTCATCGCTCAAGCGGCGGAGCATGGCCAGTTCGACGGCGGAGGAGGAATCGAAGTTGCCCGAACGGTTCGCGGAGATGGCCGGCGTGTCTTTCTGCGGGATGATTCCAGTGGATTCCTTGGTCAGAGACGAAAAGGGATTGGTGAACGAGCGTTGGACGGCTTCCTTGATCTTCTCGTCCTGCGACGTGAGCCAGAGCACCAGGAACAGCGCCATCATGGCCGTTACGAAGTCGGCATAGGCCACCTTCCAGGAGCCGCCGTGATGTGCATGCTTGTTCTTGGCCATGGTCACGCCAACGAGTGAGGAGTGAAGGGTGAGGAGTGAGGAGTCTCCTCACTCCTCCACTCCTCACTCCTCACGACGCCGTTGCTCATGTCACTTGCCCACTCCCTTGAGCATGGCCTCCAACTCCTCCGCGGTCGGCTTGACGTCGCTGCTCAAGCCGCGTCGCGCCACTTCCACGGCCATGACCGGCGCCATGCCGTTGGCAAAACCAATTACCGAGGCAGCAATGCAGCGCGAGTAGTTCATCTCCGCCGCGCCGTTGAACTCCATGTTCACGCACAACGGGCTGAGGAAGCCGTAGGAAATCAGGATACCCAGGAACGTGCCGACCAGCGCCGCGGCGACATGATGGCCGATCTCTTCAATGGGACCGGCGATGGATCCCATCGTGATGACGATGCCGAGCACCGCCGCGACAATGCCGAAGCCCGGCATGGCATCAGAGGTTTTGGTCAGCACGCTGACGGGGTTGTGATGTTCGCTTTCCATCGCCTCCAATTCGATCTCCATCAGCATCTTGAGTTGGTCGGGCTTGACCTTGCCGTCGATGATCGGGCGCAGGCCACTGCACAGGAATTCGAGGGCGTGATGGTTTTTGGAGACCGTCGGATACTTGCCAAAAATCGTGCTGCCGTGCGGATTGGTCACGTGCTCCTCCAGCGCGATCATGCCGTTGCGCCGTCCCAGCATGAACAGCTCGTAAAGCGCCTTGAACAACTCGGCATAGGCTGCCTTGCTGTACGGCGCTCCCTTCAGTGAGGCGAGGATTTGTTTGAACAGATCGATCAACACCTTCTTGGGCGCCATGGTGACCATCGCGCCGAAAGCCGCGCCGCAGATCACGACGTATTCCGAAATCTGGACCAGATGGATGGGGTGCCCGCCGGCCATTATGAAGCCGCCCATGACGGACGCAACCACGATAAGGGCGCCGAGGATGACAATCATTGGTGATCAGTTAAATGAATTAACAGATTCAAGGTTGAAGGGAGAAAGTTGAAGGCGTCGCCTGGCAGGCAGAAAGCGCGCGGGACGGTGGGATGAGTTCCCGGCGGTCGCTGGGTTGCGAAGAGCGCGCATTTTGAGTGTTTAACGATTTAACCCTTTAACGGGTGGAGGACCTTACGCTGCCTCCGCCTCCGGCACCGTGTCGTGTTTGGCCAGGAACGATCTTATCGAAAGGATGGCCGCTGCATGGATTTGGCTGATGCGCGATTCGGTCACGCCGAAGACCTCGGCGATTTCGCGCAGGCGCAGGTCTTCAAAATAATAAAGCGCGAGGACCTTGCGCTGCACTTCGGGCAGGGATTCAAGGCGCTTGGCGATGATGCGGGCCAGTTCGCGCCGTTCGGTCACGCGGCTGGGATCGGGTTGGGCGGCGTCGGCCACGGCTTCGTGTTGTGTGGCCTCGCCTTCTTGTTCGGCGCTGCGGACTGAATCGAGGCAGACGAAGGTCGCGGGACGGATTTCCGTCAACAGATCCTCATATTCCTCCTCGGTCATTTCGAGCGCCTCGGCCATTTCGACGTTCGTCGGGATGCGCCCCTTCTTTTGCTCCACCCTGCGCATCACGCCCTCGACCTTGCGGGCCTTCTCATGCACGGAACGAGGCACCCAGTCGAGCCTGCGAAGCTCGTCGAAAACGGCGCCGCGGATGCGGACGCGCGCGTACGTCTCGAACAGCACCCCCGCCTTGTGATTGTAGCGGCGAACGGCGTGCAGCAGGCCGACGAGTCCGGCGCTGTAAAGATCCTCCGTCGCGGCGTGCGCGGGCAGAGTCATCGCGAGCCGGCCAACGACCGTTCTCACGAGCGGCAGATACTTTTGGACGAGTTGGTCTTCGATCTTGCCGCCCAGGCGCGACCGGGCATAGCGCTTCCAGAGCTTGGAGGGATCGACCGGGAGTTCCTCCACCGGGTGCGCAACGCGAACCGTGGTGCTTCGATAATGGCAAAGAGTGGCGCCTGTCATGGGTGAACGGGATTAGACGGGTTGGAAGATTCGGCTTTTTTCGCGGCGGCTTGACGTTCGCGATGGGATTGGTGCAGGCACTGAATCCAGAGCCGGCCCCACCAGCGCAGAAGGAGGCCCGCCAGCAACGCCGCAATCGCGGCCCGCCAGACGACGGACGGCCACGGACTGCCCTGCGCCCAACTGAATCCGAGGCCGATGGCAAATCCGATGAGACCGCCGAAAACCATGATTAACTTCATACAGCACAACCATCGCGGAAAACTTAGCAGGTGCTTTGCCAGTAGCCGCCCGCGCTGGGGGAAGCACAGGCGATGCGCGGATTTACGCCGGGAATTGTCGCGCCAGGATGCGTTCGGGAGTGGCCGCGAGAAATTCGCCCGGAACATTCTGCGCCGCGCTCAGGAAACGCACCGGATAATTTGTGCCGAGCACGATGTTCCAGATTTTTCCCCAGCGCGGCTCCTCGTCGAGGTGCGTGAGAACCAGGTCGTCGATGGACAGCAGCGAAAACGCCCGCGCCTGGGCCAGCAGCAAGGGCACTTCATAAGCCGCGTTGAGCACCAGATGCACCCGGCACGGACCGAGATCCGTCAGCATCCGCTTCAACTCATGCAGCGCGCTGGAATTGCGCCAATCGACGCCCGGCAAATCGACCAGGTTCAGGTCCGCCGACTTGTCCGCGCCGCTCCATGTTCGCTCGGCAGGCACGCCCAGAATTTCGCAATACACACTCAATGCTTCCGCCGTGTTTGCCGTCGCGGCATCGAGCCGCCAAACGTGCGCGGAACTGCCTTCGACCAGCCGCGCCTGCGCGAGCCATTTGCAGATGCAGGTCGTCTTGCCCGCCGCAGCAGGCCCGACGAAGACATGCGGAACACGATTCTGGTCCGGGGATTCGGCGACGTTCCGCCAGAAACCAGTGAGAGCCTTGCGCGCCATCACCATTTCCTCGGCCAGGGATGCCGGCGGAATCTCGCCGTGACTGAACTGAAGTTTCTCCATCACTTGTTGCGCGTGCAGCGGCATGAGGCCGGAAATTTCCAGGACCTCGCCCACCCGCCACGTCGGCATCCCGGCGCTGCGCGCGGATCCGCCAGGGCGCGCGGCTTGCGAACGCGGAGAAGTTGTGACCGCGCCGGCGTTGGCCGACGCGAGTTGCTGGCGGATGGCTTGAAGCTCCTGCTTGAGTTCGTTGAGCGGATCGCTGTTCCGCGTTCCGGCTTCCGCGTTCCGCGTTTCCGGGTCGGGCTTGTACGCGAGTACTTCGATGCGCGGGCTTTTCCAAAGTTTGGCCAATCCGTCGGCCGGCAACTGGCGGACGTTCACCACCACTGCCTCCGGGCCGAGCTTGGCGCGAATCTGCGCCACGGCGTCCTGCGCGGACTCGGCGATGAAGGGAATGACCTGAACGGAGGGATTTGGAGTAGGCGTGTTCATGAGGATCAATCAATTGAGCCGATGACGGCTGCGTTCTGGATTTCCACGCGCGGTGGAATCTCCGCGAAAGAAAGCACGGCCAGGTCGGAGAACGTCGTCTCAAAGAAGCGGCGGAACGGCAGACGAATCTGCGGCGCGGTGAGCACCACCGGCGGCAGACCATCGGCCAGCATTTTCTGAATTCGTTGCGAGAGCATATCCATCAGGTGTCGCGCGAGTTTCGGTTCCATGAGCAGGGAAATCTCAGTCGGCGTCTGGCGCACGCCCTGGGTGATTTGTTGCTCGAGCTTCGGATCGAGCGTGATGACGCGCAGCTTGCCGGCGTCGTCCTGGTAGCCCTTGGTAATTTGCGCGCCGAGCGCACGGCGGGCGTACTCGGAAAGCTCATCGGGATTCTTGGTGACGTGCGCGTAGTCGCTCACCTTCTCCAAAATGCCGGCGAAGTTGCGGATGGAGACGCCTTCAGCCAGCAGGTTCTGCAACACGCGCTGCACCTGGCCGACGGTGAGTTGCACGGGGATCAATTCGCTTACCACCGTCGGGTTCGTCTGCTTCAACGTGTCGAGCAACACTTGCACGTCCTGGCGGCTGAGGATTTCGGCGCAGTTGCGCTTCACGGTTTCCGTCAGGTGCGTGACGAGTACCGATGCGGCATCGACCACCGTGTAACCGCTGATCTCGGCGTTCTTGCGTTCGACATCGGTGACCCAGGTGGCGGGGAGTTTGAAGACGGGTTCGACGGTCGGCACGCCCTTGAGCGTGACCTTGCTGTTGGTCGCGTTCATCGCCAGCCAATGGCCCGGCATCAACTCGCCTTGCGCCACCGGCTGGCCTTTGAGCAAGAACCGATACTGGTTCGGCTCCAACTGCAAATTGTCGCGGAGCCGGATCGGCGGAACAATCACGCCCATTTCTTGCGCGAAGGTCTTCCGGACGCCGGTCACCCGATCGAGCAAATCGCCGCCCTTGTTGCGGTCGGCCAGGCTCACGAGGCCATAACCAAGTTCAATCTGCATTGCGTCCACGCTGAGGAGCGATTCGAGCTTGTCGCCGCTGGCCGCGCTGGCCTGCTGCCCTGTAGGCCCGCCGGCCTGGCCTGCGGATCCGCTGGCCTGCGACTCCGCTTTGAACGGCTCGCCGATGGCCGCGGCCACGGCTTTCTCGTCCTTCAAAGCCCGGGCCAGGAAGCCCGTGATGCCGGCGAGAACGAGGAATGGAAACATCGGCAGACCCGGCACGAGCGAGAAGATCACCAGCATCCCCGTCAGAATCATCATCGCGCGCGGGAACAGCAGGAGTTGCTTGCTCAACTCGGTGCCGAGCGCGTCTTTCGTCGCGGCGCGCGTGACGAGGATGCCTGCCGCCGTCGAAGTCACGAGCGCGGGGATTTGCGACACGAGGCCGTCGCCGATAGACAGCAGCGTAAAGCGTTGCAGCGCCTCCGGCACGCTCATGCCCTTTTGCATGATGCCGATGGCGAACCCGCCAATAATGTTAATCAGCGTGATCAGCACCGCGGCAATGGCGTCGCCGCGCACGAACTTGCTGGCGCCGTCCATCGCGCCGTAGAAGTCCGCCTCCTGCTCGACCTTGCGGCGGCGTTCGCGGGCCTGGGCTTCGTTGATGACGCCGGCGTTGAGTTCAGCGTCGATGGCCATCTGTTTGCCCGGCATCGCGTCCAACGTGAAACGGGCCGCCACTTCAGCGATGCGGCCCGCGCCTTTGGTGATCACGATGAAGTTAATGACGACGAGGATGAAAAACACGACGAGGCCAACCACATAGTTCCCGCGCACCACGAAGTTGCCGAACGTCTCGATGATGTGGCCGGCGTAGCCATCGAGCAGAATGAGGCGCGTTGAGGCGATGTTGAGCGAAAGCCGGTACAGCGTGACAAAGAGCAGCAACGCGGGGAACGCCGTGAAGTCCGCCGGTTCTTTCACGTAAAGGATGACCAGCAGGATGAGAATCGACAGCGCGATGCTGATGGACAGGAAGCCGTCGAGCAGGAACGGCGACACCGGCAGGATCATCAGCAGGATGGTCCCAAGCAGGCCGAAGGTCAGCAGCAAATCGCCGTTGCGGAACAGGCGGGCGAGGTTGGATTTGGGTTTGGGGGTGGGCATCAAGAACGTGGGGATGGAGTAATGGAGTGGTGGAGTGATGGAGTAATGGATTTCGATACTCCATCACTCCAGCACTCCAACATTCCAGTCTGGTGCAAATGGTTCATCCAACCGGCAAATTCTGCTCGCGGTAGTAGCGGTAGGCGTTGGTCCGATAGACGTAGGCCAGGATTTCCGCCACGGCCACGTAGAGTTGAGCAGGAATTTCGCCACCGACCTTTCCATACTTGAACATGAGGCGGGCCAGCGGCTTGTTTTCGATGATCGGTATCTGATGTTGGGCAGCAATTTCCCGGATGCGCAGGGCGTTGAGACGCGATCCCTTGGCCACAATGCGCGGCGCCCCCATCGATTTGCGGTCATAGCGCAGCGCGACGGCCAGGTGCGTCGGGTTGGTGACGACCACGTCGGCTTTGGGCACGTCGGCCATCATCTTGCGCTGGCTGATGGCGCGACGGCGGGTCTTCATGCGGGCTTTTACCTTGGGATCACCTTCCTGGTTCTTGACCTCGTCCTTCACTTCCTCCTTGGTCATCATCAGGTCCTGGCTCGTGCGCCAAAGCTGGTAGCCGTAGTCGATGGAAGCCAGCACCACCAGCGCGAATCCGATGCGCATGATCACCTTGAACGAGGCGTCCCAGAGAAACACGCCGATGCGCCCCACGTCCACCGTGCTGTAGAAAATCGGGTCCCGGAGAACCGCTGCAATGACGTTGTAGGAGAGAGCGACAATCACCGTCAGCTTGATCACAGCGATGCTGGTGGGCACCGCGGAGCGAATGGAAAACAGACGCTTGAAGCCGTTGAGTGGGTTGACGCGGTCCCATCTGACTTCGAGTGCATCCGGCGCGGTGCGAAAGCGGCTTTGCACACCGGACGCGAGCAATCCGCCGACGGCCGTGGCCGCAAGCACCGGCCAGACGCACGCTCCTGCGACGAGCAACGAATCGATCGCGTAGCGCTGCATCCCGTCAAACTTCACCGTGATGTCATGCAGATGGCCGAGTGTGGCATACATGAGCTGGCCGAGGTGACGCCAGGCTTCATGGCCGGTGAACATCAGCGCCAGCATTCCGCCAAACAGCACGAAGACCGTCTGCACCTCGGCGCTGCGGGCGAACTGGCCTTTCTTCCAGGCCTCCTCCAGCCGCCTTGGGGTGGCTTGCTCTGTCTTGTCGCCGTGATGCTCCATGCGGATTTACGATTTACGAATTGCAATTTACGAGCGTGCCGCCTTCGGTAGAGCGCACTGCGATACCACCGCAGCGCGTCAATCGTAAATCGGATATCGTAAATCTCATCATCTCATTCCCACAAGTTGCGCCACCCTCAGCACGTCCTCCGGCAGCCGCTGCAAATAGTTTGCGATGTGCTGCGCCATGAGCTGACAGGTGAGGCCAAAGACCGTCATGCCGGCCAGCAGCCGCACGGAGAAGCTTTCGGAAAAGACATTCATCTGCGGCACAGCGCGTCCGAGCACCGAGAAAACCAATGTGATGATGAACGTCACTGCCAGCACCGGCGCGGACATCTGTACGGCGAACCAGAACAGGTGGCTGGTGCGCCCCAACACGTCGAGCAGCAGCGATTCCTGCAACTGCCCGCCGCCGATGGGCAGGAATTGGAAGCTCTTCTGAAACGCGAGCAGCAGGCCGTGGTGCAGGTTCAACGTGAGGAACAGCATGGCAGCGAGGTATTGGAGCAGGGTGGACATCTCGGACGTGGGCGATGTGCTCAACGGATTGATACCCGCCGGAATCATCAAACCCACTTCGGTGGCAATCAGTCCGCCCGCGACTTCCACGGCGTAGAACAACATCCGGCTGGCGAAACCGAGCAGCAGCCCGAAGCCCCCTTCCATGATCATCAACCCGAGCACGCCCCAGAAATCTACCGTGGCCAGCGAGGTCACAGGCACCAGCGGCGAAACGAGGAACGACACCAGCGCCGCCAGCGCGATGCGGATTTGCACCGGCATGTTGTTCGCCGAGAACACGGGGAAAATCGCCAGCAGGCCGATGGCGCGCAGGAAGACGAGGAGCCAGTTGAGAAGGTCGGGCATCACGTCGTCATCTGCGGCATCTTTTCAATCACTGCCGTCGTGAATTCGATCAGCGTCCTCAAAATCCATGGCAGCAAGAGTACGATGACGCCGACAATGGCCAGCGCCTTGGGCACAAAGGTGAGCGTCTGCTCGTGAATGGTGGTGACCGCCTGGAACAAACTGATGGCCAGGCCGACGATCATTCCCGTCACCAGAATCGGCGCGGCCAGGGCGACGGCCTGGAACATCATGGTCTTGACCAGTTCGATGGCGAATTCGGGGTTCATGCCGTTCGTTTCACGTGTTCGTTCATAACCTCCTTTGCATAGCCAATGGCGGGCCAACAGCGCGGCGGTGTCGCAGACCAGCCGCGGCGCCTCACATCTGGAGGGACGAGCTCCGTGAGTCCCAGGACGACACAGCCGCGCTCCGCTAACCAATCTCGCCGTTTGCGCCGCCGATTCTCAGGCCGCCTTCTTGCGCGGTGCTTTGACGGCCTTCTTGGCCACGCGCGGGTTCTTGAGCAGGATCATCACTTCGATTGGCCCGGCCGTGCCGCGGAAAACGCCGAGCGAACCGGTCGCCTTCAGGCCGATGGCGCAGAGATACGAAATGAATTCCTCGCCGGGGACGGGAATCATTCCTGCCGCCGTGTAGGACAGGCCAAGGCGCTCACCCAGTTCCTTCACTTTCTTGCTGGCACCGGCGATGGAGGGATCGACGTACGGATTGTGCCAGGCCCATTCCCAGGATTTGTTCGCGCTGGCGTAGCTGCCCAGGATCTGCCCATCGGCCTGAAACTCCGTGCCGTCGGCAAACTCCAGCCGGAAGATGCCGCTGAGTTGGTCGAAGCCCCACTGCTTGTGGTCGTCGAAGTGCCAGTCGCGGTCGAGCGCGTCCTGCCTGGCGTTGAATTCCTCCGTTGCCTCGGCGAGGAAGTTGTCGGCTTCGGGCGAGAGCGGGGCGGCGAGGTTGGGCGCGGGGTTTGTTTTCTTCTTTGAGATTCGTTTTGCCATAGAGTGAGTGGTTGATCCGCCAGGTCTTCGGCCACTTAGCCGGATCCTCTCTGAAGTCGGTTGCAATCAAGCGACGCAATTCAGCAAAATCGCCGTCGATGCTCTTGTCGCAATTGATGGACTCGTCGATCTCAGCCCACGCACGAGCAAAAGCACGTCGCCTCATATTGCTGCGAATTCCATCACGCCAGAACGTCCACGTTTGCTCACTGATTCGACGATTTAGCCGAAGGAACACCTGTTCATTGCTAAGGTCAAAGTAGTGATAAAACTCGTCGAATTTGTCTCTCTGTTCATCTTCACAGAGATCTTTTCCCAAGAGCGCTTGCGCAGGGATTTTGGCAGCAAGCTCTCGATATTCTCGCGCAAAAGAGTCCTCGAATGCGGTTAACGACTGGTGGTGCTCTCGCCACAGCTGAAACGCGGCTACACCAACACCAATGGCCGTAGCGATCTGAGCGATTGCATTCAGGAAATCCATTGCCTTCACCCTCCAAAACTCAACACAACCGAGCGGACGACGAGGTTCCATCCGTCCACCAGTACGAACAGCAGAATCTTCAGCGGCAGCGATACGGTCACGGGCGGCATCATCATCATGCCCATGCTCATCAGGACCGTGGCCACGACGAGGTCGATGAGGATAAACGGCACGAAGAGCAGGAAGCCCATTTGAAAGGCGGTGCGCAGTTCGCTGATGATGAAGCCGGGGATGACGACCTTGAGCGGCAGCTTGTCCGGCGGCGTGGGGCCGAGCTTGGCCAGGCCGACGAACAGTTCCACGTCCTTGGGCCGCGCCTGCCGCAGCATGAACGAGCGGATGGGCGCGGAGGCGCGTTCGAGCGCCTCCTGGCTGGTGATCTGTTTGGCGCGGTAGGGCGTGAGCGCATCGGCGTCGATGCGTTCCCACGTCGGCGCCATGATGAACAGGGTGAGGAACAGCGAAAGGCCGATGATGACCTGGTTGGCCGGCGTGCTTTGCAGCGAGAGCGCCGTGCGCACAAACGACAGCACGATGGCGATGCGCATGAAGCAGGTCATCAGGAGAATGATGGACGGCGCCAGCGTGAGCAGCGTGATGGCGAAGAGTATCTTGATGCCGACATCAACATCCGGCTGGCCATTCACTCCGTTGATGCCGTTGAGTCCGATGTTCAGGTTGATGGGCAGCGGCGAGGCGAGGTTGGTCTGGGCGAGCAGGGCAGGCGCGAAGAAAAGCAGGAACGCGAGCGGCAACAAAAATGGCTTCAGGGCTTTCACTGTCATTTCAGCCGTAACTCTTTTATGCTTTCGCCCTGCACCGCTTGCTGGAGGACTTGCACGAAATTTTCGTTGGAGAGTTTCGCTGGTTGGATATCCGTTGCGTCCGCCGCCGGTAAATGGCTGACGAGCGCAACGCCAGCGGGCGACGAGGCCAGCAGCAGCCGCTGCTGTTGATAGCCGACCACGTAGAGGGCGTGCTTTCCCCCGAGCGCTTTCATTTCGAGGATTTGCAGTTGCGATGGACGCCCGCGCTGCAGGGTGAGCCGCTGCCAGTTGCGGAACAGCCATACGCCCGCAAGGAACAGGGCGAGCACGAGCACCAGCGCTCCGAAGACGCGGATCACCGAGAAGCTGGCGTCGGGCAGCGCCGGGCTGATGGGAGGGAGGTTGGTGGAGAGGAGCGTGGCAGCGTGACCGGGCGTGTGAAGGCCCCCAATGAGCGGCGCGAGCAGGCCGGAAATCCAGCAGGCCGGCAGGCCAGCGGGCCAGCGGGCTTCCCGGCTTTCCGGCCTGCCGGCCTGCTTTGTTTCGCGCATCGCATTCACGGTTGCGGCCCGCCGAGCACTTTTGTAATCTTGATGCCAAGGCGATCCTCGACCACGACAACTTCTCCGTGGGCGATGCGCTTCTGGTTCACGTAAAGGTCCACCGGAGCTTCGGCGATCTTGTCGAGTTGCACGACGGAGCCGGCGTTGAGCTGGAGCACTTCGCGCATGGGCATCTGGCAGGAGCCAAGTTCCACAGTCACCTTGACTGGCACGTCGAGCAGCACTTCGAGATTGGCGGGGGGTTCCATAACAGATTTCAGAGTGGAGAATGGCGCATGTCGAATATCGAAGTCGTCAGTAACTGAGATTCCCTTTGACTGCTTCAGTCACAGCCACCGCCCACTTGCCGCCGGCGGTGCCCAGGGTGCCTTGGAACCTCGAGAGGTCGCCGAGGCGCAACTTCACACAGCGGGGAGATTGCGGAGCGAGCGGCAGGACATCACCGGGTTTGAGGTTGGCGACTTCGCGGGCGGAAAGCACCAGGTCGTCCCACAACGCAGTGACGGGCACGGGCACATCGTCAAAATTACGGTTCCATTTCAACGAGGCGGTGACCGGGCGCGGGCCGTCCGCCACGACGTCGGTCGCCTGACCGAGCTTGCGGATGAGCGGCTCCAGTGTGGAGCACGGCAGCACCAGTTGAATTTTTTCCGAGCAATCTCCGAGCTTCGCATCCATGACCAGCGCGAGCATGAGAGTGTCCTGCGGGGCAGTTTGGAGGAATTGCCCGTTGTTCTCGTGACCAAGGAGGGTGGGTCGCAGTTCCTGGACGCCGGTCCAATGGCTGCACCACTCGCCGAGGATGAGTTGCACCACCTGATCGAGAAGAGCCATCTCGATTTCGCTGAACTCGTGCACCGCGGCGATGGATTGCGCCGGGCCGCCGAGCAACCGGTCCACAATGGTCAGCCCGAGGCGCGGATGGATGTCGAGAATGCCGACGCCCCGGAGCGGCTCAGCCCTGAAGAGCGATAAGTGCGCGGGGTTTGGCAGCGCCTGGGCGAATTCTTTGTACGGAACGGTGTGAATCTTTGACATCTGGAGAGAAAACTCCAGCCGCATGTAAATTGAGAGGCGGGCCGACAGGGCCCGGATGAATTCCTCGTGCCGGAGGCGCATCCGCCGCAGTTCACTGGGCGAGAGGAATCCCGGATGTCGGAAATCGTAGCGCTGGACGTTGTCCTTATCCTTGCTTTCGCCTGCCGCAGCGGTTGTAACGACGGAGCCACTGCCTTCCTGTCCGGCGACTTGTGCCAACAGGCTTTCAACTTCCGATTGGGACAAGACCTCTCCGCCACCGGATGGATCGTTGGGGTCCGCCATGGTGCGCAACTCCTACTGGACGGCGAACTCGGTGAAATAGATCTCCTGGATGATGCCGCCGCCGAGCGCGTTGTTGAAGATGGACATCAATTCCGCGCGAAGCTGGTTGCGGGCGCCCGGCTTTTCCAGGTCGGTAATCGTCTTGCTGGCCATCGCGGTGTTGGCCAGGTCGAGCAACTGGTCCTTGTTTTCTTCAACGACCGTCTTGAATTCATTGCTCGTGCCCACCAACGTGAAGCTGACCATCAGGTAGCGCGCGCCCATGGTGCCCGCCACGTTGACGATGACCTTGGTGATCGGAAACGTCTGTTTTTTCTTTACCGGACCTTTGCTGTCCTTGCCCTCTTTTGGCTTGCTGTGATCGCCGGGTTCCTTGATCGCATCATGGCCCGACTCACCACCGCCGGATGCCGGGTGGCCAGCCGTTTCCCCGGGGCCGACCCGCGCCTGGACGACCATTGGCAGGACAAGAAACTTGGTGGTCGTGAACGCCAGCGCGGGCATCAGGACAATGGTGACCAGGAGAGGCAGCCAGGCCTTGAAGCCGCCGGAAGCGCGTGGAGCGGCCTCTTCCTTGCCTGCTGGCTTGGCTTCTCCCTCGGGCTTGCCGCCCTCTGCTTTCTTGTCGGACATACGGATTACGAATCAGCGTTTCAGATTCACCAGTTCCTGGAGCATTTCGTCGCTGGTGGTGATGATGCGTGCGTTGGCCTGGTAAGCGCGCTGCGTGGTGATGAGGTTGGTGAACTCCGTCGCGAGATCGACGTTCGAGAGTTCGAGCGCGCCAGCCTGGATGCGGCCCAGGCCGTTGGTGCCCGGAGCCGCTGGCGTCGGACTGGCTGAACCGCCCAGCGGACCGGCGGCGCCAATGCCGGAGTAAAGGTTGTTGCCCTCCTTCATCAAACCCTGCGGGTTGGAGAAGTTCTGGAGGAGGATTTGCCCGCGCACGAACTGTGTGCCGTCAGACAGGTTCACGTTGATCCGGCCTTCGGTGTCGATGGCAAACGAGTTCATCGTGGCCAGCGGGTCCGACGTAGGCGGCATGCCAGCGGTATCGATCGTGATGTCGCCGATGGTGGTCAGACTGGAGTCGTTGTAGCCCTGGACCCTCAGACCCGTTGTGGTCACGAGAAAGCCCGATTCATCCCGAATGAAATCGCCTGCCCGCGTGACGTATTCGATGTTGCTGATGGGATCGCGCACCACGAAGAAGCCGCTGCTGGTGAGGGCGAGATCGGTGCCGACATTGGTGCGGGCGAACGCGCCCTGGGTATAGATGTTGTGGATGGACTGAATGTTGACACCGAGGCCGATTTGCATGGCGGTGGTGCCGCTGCTGCCGCCGGTGCCGGCGCTGGAGCCACGCAGGGTCTGGCTGAATGAATCGGCCAGGCCGACGCGCGCGCCTTTGAAGCCGGTGGTATTTACATTGGCGATGTTATTGCCAATCACGTCGAGGCGCTGCTGAAAGGTTTGCAGGCCGCTGATGGCTGAGCTGAGGGATCGAAGCATGGGGTTGGGATTAGTTGATGGCGGCGGGGGTGATGCTGGACAGTTGGCCCAGATCAAACCGCCGGCCGTTGACCACGAGTTTTGGCGTCCCTTCCTCCATTTGCACGGCGGAGACCTGGCCAGTGACTCTGGCCCCGGACCCGTCCTGGATTTCCACTGTGCGTCCTAAAAGTGCGTTGGCCTGCAGCAGTTGCTGCTCGGTCCGGAGCTGCGCGATGTCATTCTGCATTGACTTCGACTGCTCCAGTTGTGTGAACGAAACCATCTGCGGGATCATCTCCAGGTCCGACTTCGGATTGAGCGGATCCTGTTGCGTCATTTGTGCGACCAGCAGCTTGAGGAAATCCTGCTGATTGAGAGTCTTCACCGGCACGCGGTCCTGCGGGACAATCAAGCCGGGGAAGGAGTGAACGGGAGGAGGTGCTTCGACAGCCATAAATTTATGCCCAGGTTTCCCAGCCTGGGCGACTGGTGGTGAGGCGGCGGTGCCGGGAACCTCCGCGGCCCCGCACATGGGCTGGGCCGGTGTTGGAGGATGCGGGCGCAGGCCATTCATCCATGGATTGTTTTTCCGGCGACGATTGCCGGTGCGAACCCTGGCCCTGGCCGTTCGACTCCGAACCGGCTGGCGGGTTGAAATTCGATGGGTTGGACGGCGGCTCCTGCAACGGCGCCAGGCGGACCTTGTGCTGCGCGAGCGACTCCTGCAACTGACTCCACAACGCGCCGAGCTGTTGCCAATCGCCGCGTTCGCAACGGACCGTCGCTTCAATCTGCCCGTTCCGCTGCGTCAAATGCACGAGCAATTCCGTCTCCGCGTCGGGCCGCAATACCACCGCCATCGAATCGGAACTGTGCTGTTTGATCAGCGCCGCTTCGCCAAGAACGAGCCTGGAGATGCGTTCGACCCGTCCCGTCGTATCCGCCGGCTGCGGGTTGATAGATTCGGTGGCAGGCCGGTCGGAACTGCTGACCGGCCGCCCCGTTTGCCATTCCGTGGCACTCAGATTCCTGGCCGAAAAATCCAGAACGTCGCCGTCCTCAAGCACAGGCGACGACGCGCCGGCGGGAGCTTCCGTCACCGCGCCCGGCCCGTGCCCGGCGCTCTTTGAATGAGCGCTTCCTGATTCCAAATTCGACAACGATTCCATGCGACCCTTTTGCCTAGCAGCGGATATGCCAGTGGCTTCCACCCCGCTCTTGTGCGCCAGCGCGGGGCGCCGCTCCGGTCCCGGCAAGCCCGTGCCGACAGTGGCTTTCGTAGCCGCCGACGTGAGGAGGCGGATTTCGGCGGGCTGCGGGCGCGTTTCGACGACTGGGACCGTAGAGTCGGCCATCGGAGCAGAAACTTCCGCGGCTGCCGATTGACCCGGCAATTGTGACTGGGCCGCGGGTGATTCTTCCGCCGAGCGCAGAATGAAGGGGATGACCTCCGCATTCCCCGTTCCGCGTTCCGCGGGCTTGGTGAAATTGACAGGGTGAACATTCTCCGGCCCCTCCAAGTCATCGATCAACGTCAAGCCAAGCCCGCTGATATCCAAGCCGTCGGTTGAATCGGATGAGACACTCGCACCCGGCTTGGTACCGGAGCCGTCTGCCGTTGGAATTGAACGTTCAACGTTCAACGTTGAACTTTGAACGTTCAGAGAGAGTTCCTCCCCGAGAGCTTCGTCCACCAGCGCACCTTCCACAGCGTGCGCAGAACCACTCATCGCCTTCGCTTCGGACAGTGGGAAGGGGATGATGACCGACGGCACCGGGAAAGGCACGATGTTGCTTTCACTCCCCAGTGCGGCGGCTGCCGTTGGAATTGAACGTTCAACGTTCAACGTTGAACTTTGAACGTTCAGAGAGAGTTCCTCCCCGAGAGCTTCGTCCACCAGCGCACCTTCCACAGCGTGCGCAGAGTCCCTATTATGGGGACTCGTGGAAGTCGTCCCTCCAGGGTGCTGCGGCGGGTCGAGGACGACACCGCCGCGCTCCGGAGCGCGCCTCTGCGAGGCGCAGCAAGCCGGCTCGCCCTCTTTTTCGGCCACGGGGCCGCTCGACTTCGCCAGTCCAACGGCCTTGCCGCGGACGGGCCTGGCCGCCAGCGCCCCCTCGCGTTCCGCCGAAGCGGTCCGGGCCGCGCGGCGGCGCATGGCCTGTTCGATAACCGAAGCAAATTCCTTCTTCCGCTTGGGCGTAGCGGCGGGCGCCCCGGCAGGGCCAAGCTGCTGCTTCGCCTCGTGGGAGGGTGAAGCTCCCGCCGGACCCTGATCGGAGGGAAAGAAAACATTTCCAGTGGTCATCTTAGCGGTAACGATTCAGTTGCGGTTGGGGATCGCGGGCGTCTCGCCCGGACTGATCGGCGTCCAGAAGGAGCCGTTCCGGGTCGCAGACCCGCGCTCCGGAGCGCGCCTCTGCGAGGCGCAGCACGCCATTGCTGATTCGTGCCAATTCGTGCAATTCGTGTCTCATTTGTTGGGTTTGGCGGAGATGCCGGCGCGAAGGTTTTCGGAAATGCCCGCCACCCGCCTGGTTTCCGCCTCCCCCAGACGCGAGAGGGCCTCCAGGATGAGCGCCGCCTCCGGTTCCTTCACCAGCGACAGGATTTTCACGACGATCACATCATCCAGTTCGCGCAGAATCCTGGCCGCGCTCGCCGGCTCCATGGCCGAGTACATCTTGGACAGCCTCTTGAGGTTGCCCCCTTCGTTTTCCTTGATGCGGAACAAATCGCCATCCACCTGCTGTTGGATTTTCTTGATGCCCTTGAGCGCCTCGTCCAACTCGGCGCGCTCGGCCTTGAGGCGGGTGGCCAGATCGTTCAACTGCTTCTCCTGGGCCGTGAGCGCGTCGCGCTCCGACTTGAGATCCGCAATGATCTGGTCCAGTTCCGGATTGAAGAAGTCCCAGGAGGAACCCTTGGTGTTGACGCGTGCTGCCGCCCTGGACTCCTCAACGCCGCGAAGGTCCGTGGCGATGCCCTGGGTCGTCAGCAGCGTCGAAGTGAGTAGAAACAGGACCCCGCCCAGAATGGCGGCGAAAAAGGGAGATTGGAGGAATTTCATTCGATCAGTTCCAGGTATTGTCCGGGCCCGGAGTTGGGCAGGCGGTCCCGCCGGTGGCAGGCAATGCCGGGAGGCGGCTGTTGATCAGGTCATCAATCACCTTGCGCTCCTCTTCGATCACGTGGTGATCGTACCGTTCACGCCGCCGGGCCATCAGCTTCTCCACAGCTTCCCGCTGCTGGCGCGCGTGCAACATCGCCTGGCTGGAACGGCTCAATTCCACGTCGGCCAGGTTCAACGTCTGCTCACCTTGACGTTTGCGTTCCTCCACCAGATGGCAAAAACCGAGCATCTGGGCCGCGCGCACGGCGGGCACGCCGTCGGCCAGCGCGTTGAGCCACTGGCGGCGCGCTTCGGACAATTCCATTTCCATCTCGGCCAATCTGGCCGCGCACGCCTGCCGGTGCTCGATGGCGCGGGCGTATTTCCCCAAGGCCACCTTCTCGGCGCGTTGGCGCAGAGTAAGGACGGCTTGCAGTTTGAAGTGAAAGCGTTTCATGGACGTTTCGGCGGAGGAGGCGGAGACGCCGGAGCGGGTTTGGCGGCAGGCGGGGTCATTGTCCTGCCGAGCAACTCCCAGCTTTCCTGCGCGGAGAATCCTTCCTGCACTCCCTGGCGCAGGAATTGACGCATCGGCTCGTGTAGTTGAATCGCCCGATCAATCGTCGCGCTGCTGCCGGCCGGATAGGCCCCGATGTTGATCAAATCCTGGTTCTTGCGGTGGATGGCCATCATCTCACGCGCTGCGCCGGCGAGTTCCTGTTGCTCCGGCGTGGTCAGGTCGCGCACCAGGCGGCTCACGCTCTCCAGCACGTCGATGGCGGGATAATGATTTTGCGCGGCGAGGTCGCGCGTCAGCACCACGTGGCCGTCGAGAATGGAGCGCACGGCGTCGGCAATCGGATCGTTCATGTCGTCCGCTTCCACGAGCACAGTGAACAGTCCAGTGATGGCGCCGCGCTCGCCGGTGCCCGCGCGTTCCAACAGTCGCGGCAGGAGAGAAAAGACGGACGGCGTGTAGCCGCGCGTGGCGGGAGGTTCTCCCACGGACAGGCCAATCTCACGTTGCGCCACCGCAAAGCGCGTCACGCTGTCCATCATCATCAGGACGTTCTTTCCCGTGTCCCGGAAATGCTCGGCGATGGCCATCGCCAGGAACGCGCCGCGCAATCGGGCCAGGGCCGGCTGGTTCGACGTGGCGACAATGACGACGGATTTTCGCCGGCCGTTTTCATCAAGGTCTTTCTCAATGAACTCACGCACTTCGCGGCCCCGCTCGCCGATCAGCGCAATGACGTTCACGTCGGACTCGGCCCGGCTGGCAATCATGCCGAGCAAAGTCGATTTACCCACGCCGCTTCCAGCGAAGATGCCCAGGCGCTGGCCGCAGCCGCACGGCACGAATGTATCAATGGCTTTGATGCCGGTGGAGAACGGCCGGGTAATGCGCTGGCGCTTGAGCGGGTGCGGTGGAAGGAGATTCAACGCGACGGACTGCGTTGCTTCGATGGGGCCACGATCATCAAGAGGATGGCCCAACCCGTCGATCACGCGCCCCAGCAATGCATCGCCTGCTGGCGCTTGAAGCGGACGACCGAGTGAAATCACTTCGCTGCCGGGATGAATTCCGTGCGTTTCGCCCAGCGGCATGAGGAGGACATGGTTGTTCCGGAAGCCCACCACCTCGGCCAAGGTACTGCCGCCCTCCGGGTCGCGGGCCGATTCAATGCGGCATACTTCGCCTACTGCGACCAGCGGCCCCTCGGACTCGATGACCAATCCGATGACCTGCCGCACCAGTCCGCGGTTCTCGGCCAGGCGCGTTCGCTGGACCCGCTGGAGTAGATGGTCCAGACGTGTCGAAGCAGGTGAGCAGGCCGGCAGGCTGGCAGGCCGGGTCTTCTCACCCGCTGGCTTGCTGGCCTGCTGGCCTGCCTCAATCCTCGTGCTCATGCAGTCAGTGCGCTTCGCAACAGTTCCACTTTGGTTTCGCGCTGGGCGTCAATGACACCGAAGCGTGTTTGCACGACGCACCCGCCACGCGTGACATGAGCAGAGGGTTGAAAACGAACCCGCTCATCACCGCCTTGTGGCAGCAAAAGGGGCGAGTTGGTGCGCTCCAGCAACGCCAAATCCTCCGGGTGCAACTGGACGGTGAAACCGGTGGTGTCTTCCACCTGCACGATGGCTTCCTTCACCGCGGCTTCAATCATCCCGGCGGATACGGGCAGTGCGCACACAATCTTCTGCGCGGCTTCGAGAGCCAAAGCCACGAGAGCACGCTCGCCCTCGCGCGCCACCTGAGGGATCGCCTCGCGCAAAGCAGTCAAGACGCCGGTTTGCAGTTCCATGACTTCGGCGCGCTGGCGGATGAGTTGCTCGCTCAAGGCGCGTTCGCCATCCAGCCGCCCGCGCTCGTAGCTGGCTTGCAGATCAGCGCTGCGGATAGATTCGCGGTCTCCGCTGCGGACCAGCGTGGCGTCCTTGAGCGGCTGGAGCAGCCGGATGGTTTCACGCAGCGGTTTCATTGGCTTTGCCGCCCAGTTCGATCTCTCCTTCGCTTTCGAGCCGGCGCACCACTTCGATGATGCGTGTTTGCGCCGCTTCGATGTCCTTGGCCTTGACCGCGCCCATGAAGCCCATTTCCTCGTTCACCGTCTCGGCGGCGCGCTTGGAGATGCACGAGAGCAGGGTGGTCTTGAGTTTTTCGCTGGCGGCTTTGAGGGCCAGGGCGAGGTCGCGCATGTCGATCTCGCGAAGCACTTTCTGGAGTCCGGGTTTGTCGATTTGCTTGAGATCTTCGAAGATGAACATCTTGGCGCGGATGCCGGTGCCCAGGTCGCCGTTACGCTCTTCGATGGAGATGAGCAGCGCCTTGCTCAGGTTTTTGTCCAGCGCGTTGAGCAGGTCCGCCGCGGTCTTCAAACCGCCAGTCTGGTTGAGGCCACGGGAGTGTTGCACGCCGGCCCGCGCGTTGAGGACTTCGACGACTTTCTCGACGACTTCGATGGGCGTCGGGGCCAGGGTGGCCAGTCGTTCGACGACTTGCTGGCGGGATTCCTCCGGCAGATGCACGAGCAGTCGGGCGCTCCTTTGCGGGCCGAGGTAGCTCATGACCAGCGCGATGGTCTGCGGCTGTTCGTTCTTGATGAGGTTGTAAACCTGGCGCGGTTCCATGTCGGCCAGCGTCTGCATGGCGGCCACAGGGGCGCGCCCGGCGGAGACACGGCCAAGGATGTTGGAAGCCCGGTAGGCGCCGACGGATTTCTCCAGCGCCGCTTGCGTGTATTCCACGCCGCCGAGCACCGAGGACCTCGCCTCGTAGGCGACGGCGGAGAAGTCTTTCAACAAGTCGGCTTGGGTCTCGTCCGGTATCATCGGGATGCGCACCATCTCAGTGGCCACGGCTTCGAGTTCGGTTTCGCCGAGGTTTTTCATCACTTGCGCGGCGGCTTCGGGCCCGATGATGATGAGGAGGGCGGCCAGCTTCTGCAGCTTGCTCATCTGCGAGACTTCGAGCGGGACGGATTTGGAATCCAGTTCAGGCATCGCTTGATTGCCAATTTCCGATTTCGGATTTCCGATGGCCTGTTGCCGTTGGGCAGTTCGCTCCAGAGCGCAGCTCCGAAAAATTGGCAATTGGCAATTGGCAATTGGAAATCATTTCAGTTGCTCTTGTTGCCGCCGGTGCCCAGCCAGGAGCGGACGGCCTGGCCGACGCTGGCGGGGTTTTCGCGAATGAGGGAATTGAGCGCTTCCACCGTGACCATCCCGGGGGTTTTTCGGCGTGTGCTCTCGGCGCCCGCGCCGTCCAGGCCGCTCATTGGCACGCCCATTTCGCCGGAGGTTTTCTTGAGGAGCTTGAGGAGGAAAAGGAACATGCCCAGCGCCAGGAGGGCGAAGAAGACGTTGCGCCCGATGTCCCAGTAGAATTGCCGTTGCCCGTCGGTTTCCAGGCGCTGGCTCAGGTCGATGGCGGGTTGGTCGTTGAAGGGAATTTGTTCGACGGTGATTTCGTCTTTCCGATTGGCATCGCCTTCCCCAGGCGCGCTGGAGCCTCCGGTGGAGGCTGGCTGGATGCCGAGCGCGCTTTGGACGATGCGCTTGAGTTTCTGGATTTCCTCATCGGTACGGGCGACAGGTTTGCGATCAGCGCCCGTGCCTTCCATTTTTTGCGCGATGAAGACGGCGGCGGAGAGGCGTTTGATGCCGCCGGCGGCGAGCAGGGTGTTGCTCATCACGCGGCTCAATTCATACTGGCTCTGAGTGACTTTCTTTTTGGTCTGGCTGTTGTTCGAGGCGCCAGAGGCTGCATTGTTGGTGTCGCCGTTGGCCACGTTGCTGGCCACGCCTGCGGCGCCGGCGCTGGCATCGGTGGTGGAGGTGGTGGTTTCGTCGTTGAGCGTGGTGCTCCGGGCGACCTGGCTGTCCGGGTCGAAGGTTTCTTCGGTGCGGGTGACGGTGTCCCAATTGATTTCTGCGGCGACGCGGACGACGGCCTGGCCGGGGCCGAGCGCCCGTTCGAGCATGCCTTCGGCCTTCTTGCCGAGGTATTGCTCGAGGTTGCGGCGGGCGGAGAGCTGGTTATTGGAGAGGCCGGCGGCGGAATCGTTTTCCTGATTTTCGGAGAGCACGTTGCCGAGGTTGTCCACGACGGAGACGCTGTTGGCTTGCAAGCCTTCGACGGCGTTGGCGACGAGGAAACGGATGGAGTTCACGGCCGACGGCGGCAACTGGCCATTGCCCTTGGTGCGGACGAAAACGGAGGCAGTGGGCTTTTTCTGGTTGTCCACGAGCAGGCGGTTTTCCGGCATGACGATCATCACGCGCGCCGACTCCACCATGTCGATCTGGCTGATGGTGCGGGACAGTTCGCCTTGCATGGCGCGGAGATAATTCGCGCGTTGGACGAAGTCGGAGATGCCGAAGTTGGGTTTGTCAAAAATCTCGAACCCGACGCCTTCGCCGCGCGGAATGCCTTTGGCGGCGAGTTGGGCGCGCATTTGGTAAACCTTGTCTGAGGGCACGAGGATGGAACTGCCGCCGCGACCGGTTTGATAAGGCACCTTGGCGTCGTCGAGCGCGGACATGACCTTGGCGGCCTCGGCGTCGTCGAGCTTGCCATAGAGCAGCACGAAGTCGCGCCGGCTGGACCAGAGCGTGAGGCCCAGCAATCCCGCCAGCACCACGCCGGTGCCGAGCAGGAGGCTGACGCGCTGGTTGACGCCGAGTTGTTTCCAGGTGGCGGCGAGTTGCAGCGCGAGTTGGCGGAGTCCTTGAGTCATTGTTGAGGGGAGAAGTGCGAGGGGAGAAGTGCGAAGTGCGAACTGAGTTTAACCTCTGTTCTCTCACTTCTTACCTCTGACCTCTGACCTCTCACTTTGTTCATATCTGCATCCGCATCAGTTCCTGATACGATTCGAGCAATTTGTTGCGCACTTCGACCATGAGTTGGAACGAGATGCTGGCTTCCTCCATCGCAATCACGGTCTGGTGCAGCGAAACATTCTTGCCGCTTAACAGGCTGTTGACCGCTTCACCGGCGGCGGCTTGTTTGGCGGACACTTCGTTCACCAGACCCGTGAACAGCTTGTCGAAGCCCGTCGGTGCGGTGGCCGTCGTGCCAACCGAATGGGGCAGGATGCCCGGCGAAAGTTTTTCCAGTTCCGTGAATGGAATGGTCTTCGGCGCGGCGGATTCGGAAAGCGTTTGAACCGGCGGTTCGGCGCGCAAAGCCGGATACGCCAGGGTGCGAAGCGCGGACAGCGGATTCATTTCCCCGGAGAGTTAAACGTCAACGTTTGCCAATGGAGAGAGTTTGCAGCGCCATGCTGCGCGCGGTTTTCACCACGCTCAGATTGGCTTCGTAGGAGCGGGAGGCCGCCATCAAATCCACCATTTCCTCGTGGATATTGATGTTGGGCATCGCGACCATTCCATTGGCGTCCGCGTCGGCGTGGCCGGGCTGATAGACCATTCGCGGCGCTCGGCGGGCGGTCTCGACGTGTGAGACGCGGACCGTCTGTGGCTCGCTTCCGGGAGTCCCGGAGGGCTTCAATTGGTCCTTGAGCACCGCTTCGAAGACGACCTGCTGGCGCGCGTAAGGCTTGCCGTTGAGGCCGCGGGTGGTGTTGACGTTCGCGATGTTTTGGGAAACCACATCCATGCGGATTCGTTCGGCGTTGAGGGCGGACGACGTACTGTCGATGCCGTTCAGGATGTTGATCATCTCGGTGGTTTCTTTGGTGGAGGAGTAGGATTAAGAAGAGGCCCCGTTTGCCCCAGCGGTTCCACTTTTAATCCTGCTCATAATCTTATTCTTAATTCCCTGGCTCGTGGTGTTCGAATCAGGAAGGTCTTCCAGTAATGGCCAGACGGAGCTTGAGCAGCGCGCCGCTGACCAGTTGAGTTTCAAGGTGATGCTCCAGAAAATTCTGGTTGAGCTTCAGCAATTCCGTTTCGAGTTGCACGGTGTTCCCGTCTTTGCGGACCGCGACGGCGGAAGGATCCACGGCCAGTTGCGGCTGGACCTCGGCGATGCTGCCCGCGTCTTTCGAAGCCACCGCCTGTTGCAATTCCGCAGCAAAGCTTTGGGCGACATCGACCCGCTTGTAACGCGGCGTTTCGAGGTTGGCCAGGTTGCTGGCAATGGCCTCGTGGCGCAGCGCCGTCGCGTCCAGCAGTTTTCTGGCGGCGACGTAATTCGGTTGGTTGAACAGGCCGTCGATCATTCGTGGAAAGATGTTTAGCACCGCCTATGCCACCGGGGAGAAAGTGCCGAATCGCGAGGATTGAGCGGAAGCGGCCCCTCCAGCGAAGGGCAAATGTTACCGGCTGCGGATTAAGGCCGGGAAAGGTTGGCCGGGAAGTCCAACGAAGGCGCGACTTGATAGTACGCCATGCTGCACAGGTGGGGACGTCGCGCTGTGATGTTTCTACCCTTGTGGTCCAGTGTTGAGCTTGCGTCCTTTGGATACCCAACCCTTACGTGTGAGGTAAGAGCTTGCAAAGGGTGGTGAGTTTATTTCGGTGTGTTTGGTTTGAAACGTATCCTTGTGCGCCGAATGCCGAGTCGCATTGCACGGGCTTACGCGCATCGTCACTTCAGAAGTTTCGGCAGGACCCGGATCACGATAACCTCGCCCGCCTGCTGCAGGGCCGTCTTGCCGGCCGTCTGTTCCGCCAAATCCACCGCGACGCTGTTTTCCCGATCGTTCTTCGAGCACGTTCCATCGCGTTGATCGCCGCCTTCTCGAAACCAACCGCCCGGCATATCTCAAGCTTCATCAATTGGAGAATGGGAAGTCATTTGGATCGCATCGACGATTGGGAATCCCTCGCTCGGCAGGCCCAATATCGGGTTTCAGATCTCGCTCAAAGTATCCCTGCTACAACGCGCCAACTTGAGCGGCACTTTCGGAAGACTTTTTCCTGCACCCCTAAGGAGTGGATGAAGGATCTCAGAATAAAAGATGCCCTTCGCCTTAAGCGACGGGGGTTGTTGGCCAAGGAAATCGCGGCGCGACTCGGTTTCTCACACGTCAACCATTTTTCTCGTGCACTCAGAGAACAACGCAACGCGCATATGAAACGCAGGACGAGGCGACGAGTAGATAAATAGCCCGGAAGTGTCGCAAAATGGTAGCTTATTTCACTGGTGGAACAGGCGTGAGCCACCATCATCAGGCTATCGGATTAGAAGGGTTGAGGTTTTTACCTCGGGGAGAGAAAACAAAGGCTGCATCTGCTTTCGTGGAGACGGCCAAGGATCGAGGCGCTGTGTTTAAGGTGTGTTTGGTGGAGGACGATCCAAACTCACAGGAGTTGTTCGTCCATTTCATGCAGAAGTGCAAGCGGCTGGAGCTGGTTGGAGCCTACGCGACCGGCCCGGAAGCATTGCAAGAACTGCCCAAGGTGAACCCCGACGTGGTGTTGATGGACATCAAGCTGCCGGGCATGAGCGGCATCGAGTGTGTAAAGGCCCTGCGACGGCTGTCTCTGCCCTGCGTTTCTACAGTCCTGATGCTGACGGACTATGACGATGACAAATTGATTCTCGACTCACTGAAGGCCGGCGCGAATGGTTATTTATTGAAACGTCACACCGCTGGTAAGGAATTGGAAGCGGCAATCGTGGACGTGATGACAGGAGGCGGGCCGATGAGTCGAAGCATTGCTCGAAAACTCATCGCCTGCTTTCAAACTTCTCAACCAAGGGAGGGTGAACATCCAACAGGGCCGCGGGAACCTACGAACGCCTTTTCCCGGGAATCACAAAGGACTCTTGAACACCGTCCAAATCTTCGTCCACGCGACGAGTCGTCGTTCATCCAGGAAGGCGATTACTGGACGATTATTTACCAGGGCCAGGTTGCGCGCCTTAAAGACACGCGCGGTCTGCATTGCCTTGCTTACCTCCTGCGCCATCCTGGACGAGAGTTTCATGTTAGCGAGCTGCTGGTGCGACTCCCCGAAGTCGCCGAACCACGGACCCCTGCACACCTGCCCCCGGTCTCGCAGTGCGTTCGTTGCGAGAATGTTAGCCTAATTCTTGATGCTCAGGCCAAGGCGGAATACAAGCGCCGACTGGAGGAACTGCGGGAAGATTTGGCCGATGCCGAACAGCGAAACGCTTCCGACCAAGTCAGCCGGGCGCATGAGGAGATGAACATCATCGCGGAGCATCTGGCCGCGGCCGTTGGACTCGGCGGGAGAGATCGTGGTTGCGCGTCGATTTCCGAACGGGCCCGCTCTGCGGTCACCAAGCGAATCAAGATGTCCATCCACAAGATCGAGGAGGCCATGCCCTCCCTGGGGCGTCACCTGGCTGCAAGGATCAAGACCGGATATTTCTGTTCCTATCATCCGCATCCTGATCGCCCCGTTACTTGGAGATTTTGAACGATGCAAGGAGCGTCGCGCGACAGGTTGGTTACCGGTTACGAGAAGATCCTACCTCAGGTTTCCACTTTTTTCATCTTTGTGGGATCTGTGACGCGAAAATTCACAGTGTGACGCGGAATTTCCCGCCTTAGGAGTGTGAGATCACTCTGCAAAATCGACCGACTTCCCATCGATGATATGAAAACTTCAATTTCTCGGGTGCAGTCGTCGAGTCTTCTCCTTGCCGCGTTCGCGCTGTATGCAGCGTCCGAGCCGACGCTGACCGCTGCGTCGTCCAATCCCGTTATCACGGACCGCGGCCCCCACCATCGCATATGGGAGCGCACTGTGATTGAGCAACTGCCCGGCGGCCAGAGCGTCGAACGCAAATCCTCCTACACGGAACTCGGAACCGGAATGCATTATTGGAAAGATGGTCAGTGGACAGAGAGCAAGGCGCAGTTTCAGTTGTTTGCCGGCGGTGCCATTGCGCAGGAGGGGCCGTTCCAATTGATTCTTGCTCCGGACATCTCTCAGGAGCCAGCGGTCGATCTGCTCACTCCAGACTCGACGCGCTTTCAGGCCAGTCCTCGTTGGCTTGCTTACCACGACCGTGTCACCGGACAAAGCGCGCTGATTGCCGCAGTCAAGCCTTGCGTCGGGCAACTCGTCGCGCCGAACGTCGTTGTGTTTTCAGACGCGTTTGATGACCTCGCCGCCGCACTTCGCTACACTTACCAGCCGTGGGGCGCGGAGCAGGAGGTCATTCTTCTGGAATCCGGCCCATTGCGGCCTCAGGACTACGGCTTGCAAGAACAGGGAGGCAACATCGTGCTGGAAATGTGGTCGGAGTTCCACGCTTGGCCAGAGGGCGGGACGGCCATCACGTCGGTGGAAGAAGGACTCGACGATGTGAAGCTGGTTTTCGGTCAGGCGCAGATCGGGGCTGGAAAGGCGTTCGCGTTGGGAAACGAACAGAACTCCATTCCAGTCGGAAAAAGTTGGACACAGGTCGACGGCCAGCGGCAATTCCTGATCGAAGCCGTGCGCCAGACAGATCTCGCTGCACTGCTGGCTCAATTGCCGCAACAGGCGCAGGCAAACAATCCGGCACAACGTGCGAAGGCGTTGGTCGAACGCAAACCGGTCGCGGGGCGGAAGACGCTCATGGCGCAGGGCGCGGATCGGCTTAAAGCACGGGAGAAACCCGCGCAGACCGCAGCTATCCAGCCAGCGAAAGCGCGCTTGGGCCCCGGCGTTTCCATCGACTATTCCATCATCACGACCATCGCTGGTCTGCGCCTGAAAGGCGACAGTACCTACCTCGTGACAAATTCCGTAACCCTCAGCAGCACAACAACTATAGAGGGCGGCGTCTGCGTGAAATTTTCCAACGTCACCAACGCGGGCTCCAACCGCCTGCTCATCACCGGCCCCATCGATTGCCTGACCTCGCCCTATCGGCCCGCGATCTTCACCTCCAAGGACGACGATACGGTGGGCGAGGTCATCAGTGGCTCCAGCGGTACGCCGGGAACCAACCGCTACGCCGGCCGCGCCCTCGACCTGAACGCGGCCAATACCACTTATGACCTGCACGATCTCCATTTCCGTTACGCTGACAAGGCGATTTACGTCAGTTCGAGCAGCGCGACCTCGATCCTGAGCCACATCCAGATCGGTTACGCCAACATCGGCCTCAACAACCAGTTCGTTCATGCCATCGCCCGTAACCTGCTGGTGCATGATTCGCTCAAAGGAATCAGCGGCACGACCACCGCCACCAGCCGGTTGGAACACGCCACGTTCCATCGCGTCGGCACCTTCCGCGA
>Ga0187893_10003359_pt1 | contig 32647 bp, 28 predicted proteins | sample MA1701074metaG_FD_139574 | JGI IMG/M metagenome (GOLD analysis project Ga0187893, IMG submission 139574) | White microbial mat communities from a basaltic lava cave in the Kipuka Kanohina Cave System on the Island of Hawaii, USA - MA170107-4 metaG ...
AGATCGGGTGGCAACAGCAATCGCTGCTCAGGATCGTAGCTCATGTAGACTCGACTCATGTCGCTCACTATAATCCCTCTCAATTCATTCTGGAGAACTATTTTCCCGACAGGCTCCTAGCCTGGTGTTTGGGGCCAAAGACGTGAGCGCGTGCCTCGCAGCGAACTGTAGTGGGCTTTTATTCGCCCACTAACGCTACGGCTCTGTTCATAACTTCATCTGACAGGTACATTCCGCCCCGACGCAATTGTTCCAGAACTCGACGCGCCGAAGAGATGTGTCCACGTTGCTTGGCAATTAGTGTTAGACCCAACGTCCCACGAACGGGAATCCTAAGCGCCCCAGCGCAACGGCGAGCTGCTAAATCGTCGATGATGGCCTCGGAACCGGAATGGGAGTGCGCCCACGCGAGAACTGACGATTCGCCTGGTCCTAATCCCCAAGCTTGAATTTGAGCTGGTACTGGAGGTGTTTGTGTAACCACAAGCCACGAAGTATTGGCCAAGGCCTGTGCTGTAGGATCGTGCTTACCTCGAACTTCAATTTCTGTTGCGACACTTTCAGGAACGATTACTTCCGCAGAAATCAGTTGCAGTAGATCTATGAGTCCTGCGCATGAGAGAAAAATTAGAGGAGACGCATTAACAACCGCGCTTTCAGCCACGTTGGAGTTCTCTTTCAAGATCAGCGAAGTCCACAACGAAGGCATCTTCGCCTTCTCTGGCTAGTGCAAGGAGGAAGTCGGTGCGATCCAGTCCAGCAACTTGGGCTGCTTTTTCCTGAGAGATCTCGCCACGTTTGTACCAGTGGATGGCAGCCGCGAGACGCATTTCGTTGGCGAATTCATCAGGGGAACGCCGAAGCGCCGAAAGAACGTCTTCATCTAGCTTCATTGTTATTTCCAACATGCTAGGCGACCTCCAACTATCGCTCGTATTATACGTCCTAGTAACTACACTACGTCCAGTTGCACTGTCCGCCGCTCCGTTCTTAAGAGGCCGATACTACTAGCCGCGCCCGTTGTCATGACGGTCGAGGTCACCCCCCTACAAGGTTGGCCAACCGGGCCTCGACACGTCGTTGGAGCTCCTTCCGGCCCTCCCCGTTGTTAAGATATGGGACGTATCTAAGATGACGAAGATCGAACGGAATGTCTTCTTGCGACTGGGTGATCAAGATCACCTCGCGACCTAGAGTGTGAGCAATGCCAATCTCGTAGAAGACATTCGGATTACGACCGGTGCAATCGCAAATCACCACTCGTGATCGGTCAATCAGTGAGACAACATCTTGCATGACCGCAGGGTTCTCCCATATGTCGTCTGCCCTGCGACACTTTAGGCCTGCTCTCTCGACGGTCTCGCCAAGTACACGGTAAACCTCGTCGAACCCTGGGTGAAACGGCATCATAACCGATACCAATAAGGGTTCAATCCTCTCTGGGTCTGAAATCATAAAGACTCGCGGCTTGAGCCGCCGCGGTGCCATGTGTCGGACCAAAGCTTGGAACAGGTCCGCGTCTTTGACGGCCCAATGTGTCCGGCTGAACTCCCAGTCGCCGATTCCCAGGTCGTTAGCTAGCGCTTCGAAGTCCTCGTTGGTAAAGGGAGGGATTGATGGATCAGCGACGTACTCAAGGGTTACGTCTGTGCCCGATGGAGTAGCCCTAAAGACCGAGCCGATCCGAACAATTTGATCCGCCCGATTATCTGCATTCTCTTGCATAAAGACGGCAGGAAGCCGGCTCAGCGCGTCGTAATCGATTCGCCCACTCGGCCGAAAGCGATCGACTAAGGCCTGGTCCGTGTATTCCAGAATTCTCCCAATCGGGATACTGTCACGGCTTTCGGCCCACCCAGAGTACTTTACCAGCAGGTTGAACATTGTGTGGACTTACGAACGAGCTCAACATAAATAGGTTGTGTAGACTATACCTTGCAAATTCTTGTGCGTCTTCTAGTCTAAATAGCTCGGTGATGGTAACTGCTTACTTCTTTGTTCACAATCTATCTACTACAGATTCCTAGTCTCGCCCCAACGAGAATTCGTTGGGGGACAAACGGCAACGACGCAATACCCCTACTAAGAAATCCCGCCTATCTTCTCTTCGCAACTGCTTCGAATGTAATGTTCTTCCAGGCAACGCCATAATACTTGGATAAGTGTTTCATTTCGCCGGAGGCTTCTAGTGCTCGATATCTTTGTCTTTCAAAGCTTGTCGGAAGTGCGCGAACAAACAGAACTGTACTGTGTCCCAAAGCCATTTCCGGTATCCGGACAAACCCGGTATTGAAGTAAAGGAACGGGAGGAAATCAGCATGACAACTGGTTCCAAGGTCGAACCTCTAACCCGCCGCCGAGCGGATGGACAGGTATATCAACGCGATTCCGAGGTCGAGAAACAGATTGCCGAGGCAATTTCAATAGACGTCTCTGAGCTTATTGAGCGCGTCAAAATCCGAGACTTTAAAGCGCCGGGCTATTTCCAGGAAGAAGTCTTAGTTTATCTCATTCGGAACTTTCATAAGTTAGGAAACGACTCGATAGTTAATTCATTAACACAAGCATTGATTGCGCGGTGCGCGAAACATATTAATAAATTGATTGAGGCAACTGTTGAGAGGCGGTTTGTTGACGAAGCATACACAGACTCGATTAGCGAAGTTTTTAGTCAAATATTGGATGTAACCTCCGACCATTGCGATTTCGCACAAAAGAGGTTTTGGTTTTGGCTTGATCGCGTATTGATGAAAGTTCTTCGTCGTTATTGGAAACAACAGGCGCAGGATTGGAAAACGGATTCGCTTGATGATGTGCGCGACGAAGCGAAACAAGCAGAGTTGTGGCAGCAAGTTGACTCCAAGGTGGACCGCTCGGATACACCGGAGCTCCAAGCTATAAATAGCGAAGCTCTCGGCATTCTCGAACCCGAGGAACGAATGTTGTTTATGCTTCGTTATTACGAGGAAATGGAAATTGAGAGCAAGGATCCGTCAGTGATGACGATCAGCAAGTATTTTGGGATCAGCGATAGGGCTGTGCGCTACCGCCTGGTTAACATCAAAGAAAAGTTACGAAGATGGACGGAAGGAGCGTCATGAATAAAGGGAGAGAGGCACCCTCGTTGGATGATGTGTTGGATTTTTATTTGATCTCTTCAGAGGAAACGGGGACGGACACTCTAGCTGAGATGATCAAATCATATCCACAGTATGAGCATGACTTGCGCGAACTCTCCGCATTCAGGAAGGTGGAAGCGTTGATTAGCGAGCCTGAATATACAGAGGAACAGGAGGCCACGCTTCAGGCTCGCGGAATGAGTATCGTGCAAAACTTGCTTTACGAACACCGACATAATCCTGTGAAAGGGGATGAGCAGAGAGAGTTTTCTTCTCTGAGAGATGAAATTGAGCGGCAATATGAGCAGGCGGAGGTCTTTTACAAGCGGACGGATCTTAGCGAAGGGATCCTTTGGACGCTGGATGATCGTCAGGTGCTGTTCGAATCTATCCCTCGGATGGCAATCAAGAGGATAGCAGAGGCACTGGACAACGCTTTCGCGAGCATAGCTAACCACCTTCGCGGTGAGATGCAACTCGAAGCGGCTTATTACAAAGCAGCGGCGGCTCCGGCAGCAACGAAGTGTACGTTTTCGGATCTGGTAAAGATGGACGACGATCTTACACCTGAACAAAAAGCTTATTGGTTATCGCAACCGCCGATGGGAAGTGTGGAGGATCGGGTTTGAGCAATTGGGACAGGGTCCGACTGCTGGCGCAAGAGTTTCATGCCGAAGTATGTGCGCTGGCTGGCGGGCCTGTTGTAGCGGCTAAAGACCTTCTTGCTCTCGCAGAACAGCTAACCGGGATTAGACGAAAGGGTTATCGTAAAGATCATCCATTGCTTCGTGGCTCACTAGCTCGCCTGGAACGAAACACAATAATTTTCGACAACAGCGTTGAGCCCTGGTTAGCGCTCTATCATCAGGCCCACGAATATGCGCACATGCGATTGGGGCATGGGCCACGACACTGCAACGACGCTGATATCGATTACGAGGTATCCGAAGACAAGCTTCCACTGGGAGTACATCGTGTCGAAGGTTATGGGCCACAGGAGAAGACCGAGTCGGAGGCGAATGTTTTTGCCCGCGAACTCCTGTTGCCCTGCAATGTTCTGAAGGGTTGGTTTGTTAATGACGGACTTGAGGCGCAAGACATTGCAACACGCGTTGGGGTCTCGATTGAGATGGTTTGTCATCAACTGTCGACGCTCACTTAAAAGTGTAGAAATCTGAACAGCAGCCGAGCGGCGGGTTTTTAACCTCATCATCGCCGCAGGCGCTTTTGGTCGCTGCCATTTGCTATTACCCTAGCGAGATTGGACCAGTAAGAAAAAGATAACCCCGGTTGTGACTAGCAACCGGGGTTAGTTTTGGCAGCCCCGTTACCGGAGCCTCCATACAGTGGGCTTCATCTTGCCAGTAGTTGGCCGCGGCTGTCGAGTCCGTCTCGACGCCGATGGCTACGCTTGGGAAACCGCCTTTCCGCCAGCGTTTTTGCCGGGCTCCGGGTTGCCGGCGGCTCTTCTTCATCTGTTCCTACTGTGATCGCGGGCAGGTCTACTGTAGTCAGACTTGCCGCCAGTCAGCGCGCCAGCAACAACGCCGCGCCGCTAACCGCCGTCATCGGCAAACGCGGAGCGGCCGCTTGGCCCAGAGCCGCCGCCAACACGCTTACCGCTTACGACGCCAACGCCTTCGGCAAAATAAAGTGACGGATCATAGTTCCCAAGCGCAGTTACGCGTGCGACCATCCCGCCGCGTGAGTTCTTTCTACTTGAGGAGCACTAAGTTTGCGCCCTTGCGGTCACCTCGCGGAGTGATAGTTTGCCGCTTCTGTGGCCGCCAGGGAGAGTTTCTTAGGCGCGACTGAAGGCGGCGGTAAGAAACCATGATCACTCCCGAGCAGAAAGCCAATATTCGACGCCTGTTTCATGGCGAGCACTGGAAGATTGGCACCATTGCCGCCGAGTTGGGGCTGCATCCGAACACCGTGCGCGCCGCTTTAGAAGTCGAGCGCTTTAAGCGCGGTGCAGCGCCCCGCGCCGCCCTAACCGATCCTTACCGCGACTTCATTCGGCAGACGCTTGAGCAACATCCGCGCTTACGAGCTACGCGGCTCTATCAGATGCTCCGCGACCGCGGTTACACCGGCAGTGTGGTCCAGTTGCGACGCGTGGTGGCGACCTTGCGCCCCACCAAACAAGAAGCCTTCCTGCGCCTTTCCACCTTACCCGCCGAGCAAGCGCAGGCTGACTGGGCCAGCTTCGGCACCGTCACTATTGGCCGCGCGCAACGCCGCCTCTCGTGCTTCGTGCTCACGCTCTCTTACAGCCGCGCCCTCTATCTCGAGTTCTTTCTCGACCAAACCCTGGAGAACTTTCTGCTGGGCCATGTGCATGCCTTTGCTGAGTGGGGCGGCTGTCCCAGAACCATTCTCTATGACAATCTAAAAGCCGTCGTTCTCGAACGCTATGGTAACGCCATCCACTTTCATCCGCGGCTGCTCGAACTGTGCGGCCACTACCACTTCGCCGCCCAACCTTGCCGGCCCTTTCGTGGCTCCGAGAAAGGACGCGTCGAGCGCGCCATCCAATATATCCGCCATTCCTTCTTTGCCGCGCGCCCTTTCACCAACCTGCCGGACTTCAACCGCCAAGCCTGGCGCTGGCGCGACACCGTGGCCCACCAACGTGCTTGTCCCGGCGACGAGACCCGCACTGTGGCCCAACGCTTCGCGCTGGAAAGAGCGCAGCTCTTAGCACTGCCGGCTCATGCCTTCGATTGCGATGTAGTACGCACGGTCCAATCTGACAAGACCATCTATGTCCGCTTTGATCTAAACGACTATTCCATTCCGCCCGACGCGGTGCGGCGGCCCCTCACCCTGGTGGCCAATGCTGATACCGTCCGCCTGCTCGATGGGACCACTGAACTGGCGCGCCACCGCCGTTCCTACGACCGTCAGCAGCGCATCGACGACCCCGCTCATATCGCGGCGCTGGTGCAACAGAAGCGTCAGGCGCTGGGCTCCACCGCGGTCGCGCGGCTGCGCCACGCCATTCCTAACGTCGAGCAGTTTCTGGCGGCGGCGTTCGCGCGCGGCGAGTCGCTCGCGCGCCAGACCAACCAACTACTCGGTCTGCTTGATGACTATGGCGCGGCGGAACTGGCCGCCGCCGTCAGCGAGGCTCTGGAGCGCAACACGCCGCGCGCCTCTTCGCTGCTCTTCATTCTCAGCCGCCGCCACCGCTCGCGGCGCCCCCGCTTGCTGCCGGTCGATCTTTCCCGGCATCCGGAACTGGCGGACCTGGCTATTCCCACTCAGCAACTGGAGGTCTACGATGAACTCTCAAACCACGACCCCGACTCAGCTAACTTCTCAGACCACGATTGAACTGGCCACCCAACTCACTAATATCGGACTGCGCGTCACGGCCGCCAGTTTGTCCGATCTGATTGCCCGCGCCACTACCCAGCGCTGGTCACCGCACATCCTGCTCGAACAAATTGCGGCCAGCGAAGTAGCCGACAAATCGCGCCGCAGTCTCGAGCGCCGCCTGCGCCACGCCCGCCTGGGCCGCTTCAAACCAATCGCCGACTTCGACTGGCTCTGGCCCAGAAAGATTGATCGTCCCATGATCGAGCGGGCCCTCACGCTCGACTTCATCCCGGAAGCGCGCAACCTGATCCTGCTCGGCGCCAATGGCCTGGGCAAAACCATGCTCACCAAGAACATTGCCTATGCGGCCGTCCTCGCTGGTCACACAGTGGTCTTCCGCACCGCCCCGGAACTGCTCGCTGACCTGCAATGCGATTCGCCCGCGCTCCGCCGCCGTAAGTTTGCCTTCTATGCTCGACCCGCACTGCTTTGCATTGACGAGGTTGGTTATCTCTCTTACGACTCCAGTGCTGCCGACCTGCTCTTCGAAGTCATCAATCGTCGTTACGAACGCGGCTCGATCATCATCACCACCAATCGCGTCTTCAAAGACTGGAACACCGTCTTTCCCAATGCCGCTTGCATCGCCACTCTCATCGACCGCCTGACTCATCACGTCGATCTGCTGCTCATTGAAGGCCAGAGTTATCGGCTCCGCGAAAGCGAACTGGAAACTGCCGCCCGCCGCCAACCCGCGCAAGCAAAAAAGGCCAGCTCCCAGAAGAACTAGCCCAGCGCAAGGAGTTTCCTCGTGACCACCGACTGCCAACACTACGTCGAAACTGTCCTCACCCTTTACCGCAAGCTACCCGATACGCCCCAGCGTCACTCTCGTTACGACCGCCGCCTCGCTGCACAACTCCAACAGCAAAACGTCCCGTTAGCGCTCATTGAGGCCGCCTTCTTGTTGGCCACTGCGCGCCGCCAGCTGCGCGATCCTTCTTATCCGCCACTTAGTCCCATTCGCTCCCTGCATTACTTCCTCCCCCTCATTGACGAACTCCTCGACCAACCCCTGGCGCCAAACTATCTTGCATACCTGCGGCATAAACTCGCTTCTCAGCATCCACCGATTGAGATCTCCGTCTTAAATCCTTCTTGACGGTCCAGTCGGCAACTGTTCATATTTCTTCACTTCTTCGTGAGCGCCGACAATCAACTTGCCAGGGCTTTGCTTACTCCTGAGATCCGCGCAGTCGAGAACGACGAGAAAACTGATTTTAAGCTCGATGACAGTCAGCGGCGCGCGGCGGAGGCGCCTGAAGGACCGCTGCTAATCACCGCCGGTCCTGGGACCGGAAAGACGCGCACCCTTGGGGCGCGTGTCATCCATCTACTGAAATCAGGAGTTTCTCCTTTAGCAATCCTCATTCTAACCTTTTCGAATAAAGCCGCCGGAGAGCTTCGAGAGCGGGTGAAATTAGCGTTACCTGATCAAGCTCAGAAGATCAGAATCGAGACTTTCCATTCCTTTGGCCTCGATCTTCTACGCAAATATGGCGCGTACATCGGCCTGCCCCCAATGCCGAAGATAATCGATCCAGTAGATGCGATGTTCTTGCTGGAAGAGTCTCTTCCTGAGCTTGCGCTGGATCACTACGAGAAGCTGTCCGAGCCGACATTTTATTTGAATGACATCCTCAAAGCGATTTCGCGTGCCAAGGATGAGAATGCGGATCCGCAACGGTATCGTGAACTGGCCCTGGCAATGCAACCGAACACTTCTGAAGCTAACGAAATGATTGCGGCCGAAAAGGCACTTGAAGTGGCAAGGGTGTATGAATTCTATCAAGGGCGACTAAAGGATAACGGATCGTTGGATTTTGGCGACCTGCTATGTCGATCGATTGACCTACTGCGCAACCATTCGAACGTGAGGGATGAGGTTCGAAATACTTATCAGCACGTATTAGTTGACGAGTATCAAGACGTAAATCGTGCGAGCGGTTTGTTGCTGAAAGAAATTGTAGGTGATGGCGAAGGCTTGTGGGCCGTGGGTGACCTGCGTCAATCAATTCATAGATGGCGAGGTGCAACAACCGAAAACATTCTAAAATTTTCGTCGGATTTTCCTAAAGCAAAACCGCCGTTAACTCTTGAGGGGAATTATCGTTCCCGACCAAGTATCGTAGATGTGTTTTCAACTCTTGCGCCCAAAATGAAGGTAAGTGTCGGACAACCATTCACGAGCTGGAAGAAGCATCGATCAGGCAGCAGTGGTACGCTCAAATATGAAATAGCCACTAACTTACGAGCTGAAGCCATTGGAATCGCCAATGAGATCAAAGCCAACTATGAAGCTGGCATGCCATTTCGAAAGCAAGCTGTAATTTGCAGATCTCATACTTCGCTTGCAAGGTTCGCGCGAGTGCTGGAAGAACAGGAGGTGCCGATTCTCTACTTGGGCGATTTCTTCGAGCGGCCAGAAGTCAGGGACATGTTGTCACTGCTATCTCTGGCATCCGAGGCAAATGGCAGCGGACTTTTGCGAGTCGCCAGATTTCCCGAATACAACATTCCGCTGGCTGACGTCCTCGCGTTACGACAACGAGCAAATGAACAAAACGTTCCTTTCCCAAAGGCACTTGGTCTTGCCTCCGACATAGAGGAAATCTCTGCACAAGGTAAAAAGGCGCTAGCATTGATAAGGGCGCACCTTGATGGGTTGACCTACGGACGTTCGGCTTGGCACATGCTCACTCGACATCTATTTGTTCGTAGCAAATATTTACAGACTCTGTTAAATGACAGCACCGTCGCTGGCCAACAACGACGTTTGGCCCTGTATCAATTGATTCAGTTTGCCCACAGTCATCTCGGACGTAAGGTAAAAAAGGGTGTCGATCCGAAAAAGGACTTGCTGCAATACATTCGTCGGCTGGAAGCTTATGGTGAGGAGAAGCAATTGCGGCAAGTGCCTACTTGGGCTGATGGCATAGATGCTGTGCGGATCCTGACGATTCATGCAGCCAAAGGACTGGAGTTTGGTGCAGTTTACCTACCGGCTCTTTCGAAGACTAAACTGCCAATCAATCGAAGCTACATACATTGTCCGCCTCCCGCAGGTCTGCTCGATGAGAGCTTAGCTGATTACCATATAGAGGAGGAAGAATGCCTCTTTTTTGTGGCGCTCTCACGCGCGCGAGATTATCTCTGCATATCGCGAGCACTGTTCTATGGGCAAAGAAAGAACAATCCTTCAGACTTTCTTTCCTTGATCTCCAGTAGTCTTCCACGATCAGTTGACTCTGAAATAACGTGGCAAGCACCGTCGGCACCAGAACAACCGACGCCTAGACTGGAGCCTCCCACCGATTTGCCGATTTTTGATTTGCAGGCTGTGGACATCTATATGGATTGTCCGCGAAAGTATTTCTACCAATTTGAACTGGGACTAAGTGGCCACCGCGACGATTCGAGTTATGTTCAGTTTCATCGCTGCGTCTACGACGTATTGCGTTGGATACAGCAGGAGCGAGCCGCCGGAAGATTTCCTGATGAGGCTAGCGTTCGTACCAAACTAGATAGCATCTGGAAGGACACGGGACCTCTGGGGCATCATCTCGAACAACGCTATCGGGAAAAAGCCGACGACATGCTCAGAATCGTCGTACATCAAGCGCCCACAACTGGTTCCAAGCCCGGCGAGTTCGATTATGAAATAAAGCTGAAGTACGGTCGGATTGCGTTCACGGTTGACTATGTGGAAGTTATTGACGATGGTGGGCACTCATCGATCTTAATGCGCCGGCATCGCACGGGGAGGCCGACTAAAACGGAAGACAAACCGATTTATGCCTTGTATCTGGCAACGATGCAGCAGGTAAATAAGGGGCGGAACACGAAGCTAGAAGTTCTGTTCCTCTCGACGAATGAAACTAAAGAAATAATATTGAAGCCACAAAAAATGGATACCGACCTAAAAAAGTATGACAACGCGATGATTGGAATACTGACCAATCAATTCGAACCAGATCCCGCCGAGCGAAAATGTCCTCGCTGTCCGCATTATTTCATCTGCCCTGCGGCCGAAGACACGATGTCTTTTCACGACCTCAAGTAATCGCATTTATTTCTAAATCCACAGCGGCTCTTCCGGTCTAACGACAGCACGCGTATTGATGGCCATGTCAGCCAAAATGCTGACATCGATACGGCGCCATCGAAAAGCAGGCTCCAAATTTCTTTGCGCAGTAATGCGCGATGTACGAGGTAAACCTAATGAACGATCAAATTGAAATATTTCTTCAGGGCGAGGGAATTCGCGAGGTAACTCTGATTCGAGTTCCGGCTGATTCCACAGTGCGTGAACTCATCGAACACGCAAAAACACAAGCGGGAATCGCAGACGGTGAGGAAGAGCTCGTTGTTCTTCTCGAGGATCACGATGAACCGTTGCGCTTGGATGCGAAAGTGAAGGATGTCGGCATATCTCATCGTCATCGCATTCACTTTCACCGCTGTCGGCAGGTGAAGGTGTCGGTGAATTTCAACCAGGCCACCAAAGAAAGGTCATTCCCTCCTTCGACCACAATCAAAAGAATCAAGAAGTGGGCAGACGATCAGTTTGAGTTAAAAGGTGTCGACGCAACAGAGCACGCGCTGCAAGTTTGCGGGACCAACAACCGGCCCGATCTCGATGTACATGTTGGCACTCTCGTGCAGCACCCACAATGTCAGATTTGCTTCGACTTGGTGCCAAAGAAACGAGTGGAAGGGTGACATCCCGATGACACCAGCAGAAAAGGTTTTTCGCGAACATCTTGCGGGAGCGCCATTTCAAAGTGGTGTAGACCGCGGCCGCTGGCGTTTGGTCTCCGTCACTTGGCCCTATGCCGTAATTGCGGTCGGTGCCGCCGGGCGAACGAATGCATCATCTGAGTACGCATTTCGATTCGAGCTGAGAAACTATCCGGTCACACTGCCGACGGCACAGCCCTGGAACGAAAAGGAGAACGCGCCATTGGCCACATCATCTTGGCCCGGGGGAACAGGACGCGTCGCCTACGCTTTTAATCCAGGTTACAAAGGCGGTTCTTGTCTATATCTCCCTTGCGACCGAAGTTCAATTGAGGGACACGATGCATGGCGAACCCAACACCCGGAAATGATCTGGGATCCTAAGGGTGACATTACGCAGTATTTGAGGATCATTCATGACCTTCTCCATTCGGAAAACTATACGGGACTTCATCGCGCCTGAGCACGGGTTGAGTTGTTCAACTCGACTCTGGAAAGAAGGGCTTGCAGAGTTACGAAGGCGCACTGAAGGAGTGCATGAGAGCGGGGCATTTTTATTGGGAGTCCGAGAGGGTAAACGCCGTCGTATAACGCGCTTTGCTTACTACGACGATTTAGATCCAGATTCATTGAAGACCGGAATCGTTGTCTTCGACGGCGCTGGATACGGACCACTATGGAAGTTGTGTCGCGAGACTGGTCTCGCGGTTGTTGCCGATGTCCATGTTCATGGGGGAGCGGCTCTGCAAAGTATTAGCGATCGTGAAAACCCGATGATTGCACAGCCGGGCCACATCGCATTGATTCTCCCGGCACTCGTTGAGCGCGTATTTTGGGCACAGGAGCTGGGAATCTACGAATATCAAGGAAATCACCAATGGAGAGAGTGGCTCGGCAAAAAGGGTCAAGACTTCTTTTACATTGGATTCTGGTAATAGGAAGGAAGCATGTTGAACGCAGAACAAATTGGTAATGAGCTTAATCGTTCAGTGAAACTAGCCATCGATAGCGGCGAAGCACGTTCCATCGAGGAAGCTCAAAGAATCTTTCAGGGATATAAGTTATCCATTGTTGTAGGACCAGATCTAGCCTTTTCTGCTACAAAGCAGGCAGCACTCTTAACGGCCGTTAATACTGGCCGGCGCTGTTTCCTTGGTGGCGTAGAAGTTCTAGAGTGTCCTGACGCCGAATTAGTGGTCCCCTTGGTTAATTGCAGATCAGTACCCGAAGCAGTAGTTCAACTTGGGGGGACCGTGGTTAGTAAAATCTCCGATGAGATTCCGCAGGTTGTGATCGGAGATGGAAGTCTCACGAATGCTCAGGCTGAGTTTTGTTTGCGTGCCACGTTCGATGGCTGGCGGGGTGGTGTTGTACCTATGACCGAGACGACACGGCTTGATGAGAATCAGGAGTTCACGCCGGTCGGGATTATTTGCGGAGCGCTGGCGGTTTCAGAAGCCTTTCAATACGTGCGAGGACGTAACGCCCTCGCCGGACGTCGTTCGTTTGGATTGTCCCTGTGGGAGCCAGATAGTATCCGTTCATGGCTTGACAACCCGGAGTCTGGTCCCAACTTAGAGGTGTTGCCCTCAAGCCTATGGTTGATCGGTCTTGGTCACTTGGGACAAGCGTATTTGTGGACTTTGGGATCGTTGCCTTACCGAGATCCCGAGGCGCTACAACTGGTACTGCAAGATTATGACCGGTTGGTAAAGGCGAATGACAGCACCTCCCTCTTAACAAATCTGTCGCTAGTAGGGCAGCTTAAGACTCGTGCAATGGCCCAATGGTGTGAGCAACGCGGCTTTCGCACTCGTTTGGTTGAGCGTCGTTTTGGCGGCGACTTCAAAATAAATGATGAAGAGCCGCAAGTCGCTCTCTGTGGTGTTGACAATGAATCTGCTCGCGCTGCTTTGGAGGACGTTGGCTTCGAGCAGGTAATAGAAGCTGGCCTAGGTAAAGGCGACGAGGAGTATCTGGCGGTCCAGATACACAGTTTGCCAGGAGAACGATCCGCGCGTTCGCTCTGGTCGAAGAACAATGATGTCGACGTATCGGAGACTTCTAATGAACAACCGGCTTATCAGGCGCTGAGCGATGCAGGCATCGACCAATGCGGTCTGACGCTCTTAGCCAATCGGTCGGTTGGCGCCTCCTTCGTAGGAACGGTCACAGCGACACTAGTCGTTGCTGAACTGTTGAGGATGGCAATGAGTGAACATCGATATGGCGTGATCGATGGTAGTTTACGATCAGCCGAAAGCTTCGACTTTGTGAGAAGTGAGAATCTATCAAGTCGTCCTTTTAATCCAGGCATAACTGAAGCCATCGATCATGATCTATCAAAGAAAATATTAGCTGCTTAAATCAATTTCTCTTTGCGAAGGAGACCAGAGGGCGATGAATGGGAAAGAACATGACCATTGGAGTTCTGCTGGATGCGCAGCGGCACTTTTGCTGTCGCACTGATCTCGGAACGATCAATCCGGCGGCAAGCAGAAGATGACGAAGGACGTTGATTGTTTGATTGGCATAACGTTCGGAATGTTTTCGAGTAATTGGGAAAGGGATTGATCGCATGGACATCTTGTCCTGTAAGCTGAGCCATGACGGCGCCATCGCGAACCTACGAGACGACGAATTGGTTTTCTCGATAGAAGCCGAGAAAAACTCGAGCTTCAGGCACTCCGATCTGTCCTTCAGCGAATTGGTCAATGTCTTTAGTGTGATCGAAACTATCCCGGACGTATTTTGCTTGAGTGGATGGTGGCCACCGGACGGTCATGCCAATGGCAGCTCACAAATGGCGGGATATCGCGGCCTGTCCGAAGGGGCCATCATAACGGGCGAGCGTCGCTTCCTCGGAAAGAAAGTTCGGTACTTTTCCTCATCCCATGAGCGTTCGCATTTGATGTGTGCCTATGGAATGTCGGAATTGCCGAAAGGTACTCCTAGCTACGCGCTGGTTTGGGAGGGGGTCATAGGCTCATTCTACGAGATCGACTCCGCCCTGAATATCACATTGCTCGCCGATGTGATGAGCGAACCGGGCCATCGCTACGCCTTGCTTTATGGCTTTGCCGATCCAACCTTCGCGAAGACGTCGGGATTCTCTAGGCTATCAGACGCGGGCAAACTGATGGCGCTTGCAGCGTACTCGAATCGTCGGAAGCCGACGGCGGAAGAGGAGCGACTCACCAATTTCCTGCTCCAGGGAACGAGTCACCTAGAACCAAAGGCATGCGAGGCTTTAAGGGAGAGCCAATATTACAATATCGGACATGATGATAAGGAGTTCAGGAACTTCGCCGGGATCTTCCATGACAAAATATTCGATATTTTTTATCAGTATGCAAAAACGAATATGAAGAAGCGGTTGCCGCTTCTGATATCCGGCGGGTGCGGATTGAATTGCGATTGGAACACTAGATGGTTGGATTCTGGACTTTTTTCGTCGGTTTTCGTGCCCCCGGTCGCGAACGATAGCGGCTCCGCAATTGGCACGGCAATCGACGCCCGATATCACTATACGAGAGATCCGAAGATAAATTGGAGTGTCTATGCCGGGCTTGAATTTGTCCTGGGTGATGGTTTTGATTCGGGTTTATATGATGTTTATGAGGCGACTGCTGACACCGTTTCATCTCTTCTCGCCGATAACCTCATTCTGGGATGGGTTCAAGGCAAGTTCGAAATCGGCCCGCGTGCGTTGGGTAACCGCTCGATTCTCGCGGCTCCGTTCAGCGAGAGCACTAGGGTTAGGCTTAATGAGATCAAGGGACGCGAACAGTTCCGCCCTATCGCACCGGTCTGCCTTGAAGAGGATGCCCTCCTGTTCTTCGGTTGGAGTCGGCCAAGTCCCCACATGCTTTACACACAAAAGGTAATGACAGATGCGCTCCGAGCCGTCACGCATGTGGATCGTACAGCCCGTATCCAAACAGTATCGCGTTATTCCAACGCGCCTCTTTACGACCTTCTTGTCGCCTTCAAGGCCCGCACCGGCTACGGTGTATTGTGCAATACTTCGCTGAATTTCAACGGATGCGGATTCATAAACAATATCGGAGACCTCAGCAAATACGTCCTTCAACGTAAGTTGGACGGGTTCGTGGTCGCAGATAAGTGTTACTTGCGTAGGGACTCGCAGTTTCATAACAGTCCGCACAATTGACGGGCCATGGATATGTCGACTATTGATTTGTGCAATCGCGGTATGGGTTGGATGCGATCTACATGCATGCAACCAACGGTCTTATCATTTTGTACAGGTGGTGAGGTATTCTGCTCGTCAATGCTTCTCAAGTCTGCGATTTCACGCTCGGAAGACGACCTCTTTCGGTCTCACTTCGTTCGCGATCTAGTGCAGTGCTCAATGAGTGCCGAACCGCACGCCTCATACCCGTCCAGCAAGTCAGTTCCAAAAACAATAATACAGTTCTGGGATAACCCGTCGGCAATTCCGAACGACGTCTCTCGCTGTATGGAGTCTTGGCATCAAGTTCGTCACGAAGGACTTTCGCTCACATGCTTTGACGACTCATCGGCGCGACGCTTCATCGCTAACAACTTGGAGTCCCGTCATGTTCGAGCGCTGGATGCTTGCTATCACCCTGCAATGCGATCCGATTACTTTCGGTTGTGTTACATCGGGTTGTTCGGCGGGTGTTACATAGACGCTGACGACGCTTACAGTGGTGAAACTCTGGATCCAGTGTTTGCCGATGGACGGTTAAAACTGCATCCACTCTGCTACGACGCATTGTCTGGCGGAATGGTACCGCAAAATGTATTTACTAAACGCGGCGCTAACTCGCAGAATTGGATCTTCTACTTCAATAACAATCCACTAATCGCTCCGCCACAACATCCGATCGTCCTCCGCGCATTAGAGCGATCTACGTCTATACTTAATGAAATGACTAGCGACGACCTTCCTGAAATTCAGTCTACAACCGGTCCAGGTAATCTCACAGCCAGCGTTGTTGCGCACGCGATGATCTGTCGCGGCTTCGACTTGGGTGCGCTGATGACCATGCTGGACTGGGAGCGATTTGCAACCACAGTGTGGCCACTTAGCTACCGCATCGATGCTAGGAACTGGCGGCTGTCGAACAAACAGCCCTTCACCCCACTGCGTTGAAGCATTGTATCGTCTCGGTGCTTTATCGAACCCTCGATGAACCTTTTTCAGAATTCGAACAAGTATTTTCGACTGGCCTATCGTGCGGCGCTATGGACCAGACACGTTTTGGGAAAGCAACAGTGCCGAGTGTTTGGAGAACCAAGGCACACGCCAACTAAGGCGGCGGTCGGCCGGATATTTGTGATCAATCTAGACCGTCAGCCGCATCGATGGCATAGGATGGTCGATGAACTGAATCGGGTGCTCGACGCTTACGGTCTGCCACTTTCGCACCGAACGACTCGGGTGTCGGCAGTGGACGCGCGTGAGGATCGTGACCACGCCCGAGAAGGACTAGTTGAAACCACTTATACTCTGGGCGACCAATTGTTTGTTGACCCTCATCCTCTCGCTTGTCCAGACAGACTTAACCTCGACGAGCGTATTGAGATGACTCCCGAGGAAATCGCCGTCGCATGCTCCCATATCGATGTGTGGCGCCGAATTGCATCGGGACCTGATGGGTACGCGCTGGTGCTTGAAGATGATGTTTGGTTTGATCCCAGATTTGCAACTCTACTGAACAAGGTATGGTCGGAATTGCATTCCGCTAATACTGATGCTTCAGCGTTTGACGTTTTGTATGTGTCATATCAAGAGGTCGACTATGGGGCCGAAAAAGTTTGGGTGTCCAAGTCTTTGTTCTCACCATTTCGGGGCCTTTGGCATATGTCTGGCTATGTCCTTTCCAAGGCCGGAGCGGAAAAGCTCCTAAGCTTTCTTCCTGTTCGGGGTCCGGTTGACCTTTGGATGAATCACCGGTTCGATCGCTTAAGAGTGTACGGAACAGCGAAACCGATCATCAGGCAGCGGCAAGACGAGAAATCTACCAACTCATATTCCGTGCTTCCGGTTCTGTCTCGAGTTGGCGTCATCAACACCGAGAAGCCAGGATTGTTCTTGGGACGTCCTGTACTCAAGCCGATTTTCGCGTTTGGTGCCAGTTGTACGGGGTTGTCATCGCTAGCAATGGGTCTTTCGATGCTCGGATACCGATGTTGTAGCGACGTCGACGGGCTACCCGACATCGAAATGGAGCGTTTACTAAAGGGCAATCCCGACCGCGTATTTGACGCTTACGTCAATGTTGGCGGATTGGACGAGCACCTCGGTAAACTTGCTTACCTGTATCCGCAGGGCCGTTTGATTGTGACCGTTGCCGGCTCTACCATCGCCGAGCGGGACAAACTATACGGCATGAGTTCATCTGGAGGTCGTGTTGAACAGATTCATGTTGAGGTACTGAACTCTCACGCTGGAATCGGCGCGTGGCGGGACAGAGCTCTATTTCTACCCTTTGGGTCACCGATAGTTTGGAAGCTGCTATGTCAGTTCCTTCGGTGCGTGCCGCCGCCGGCATCCTACCCATATTGTGAGGATTTGGGCCAGCGGTCCATGGCTATGTCTGATGATAGAACTCTTGCATCGCCACTGGAGCGTAATGGCAAGATGCCATTTGACGAGTCGCCATGGGTCGCTTCGCCGCTCGCGTCCTGGCGAGGTGTCCCTTCAGCATCAGTAGTGGCGGACATAGGATTCGACGGCAAGATTGTCGATGTATTCGATGACTTCAGTAAATCGGATTTCTCTTTGTGGAAGCTGAGGGACGACACATTTCCAGGGAATCTGGCTCTTTTCAGGCCATCGAACTTCATTCCTGCTGCTTGCGAGCCTGCTCAGTTAGTTCTTCGCAAAGACAATATAGGTGTTCGGAAGTACAGTTCGGCTGCTCTACATACGCAGGCCAGCTTTCTCTACGGACGTTTCGAAGCGATTCTGAGGCCGTCGCGGGTGCCCGGAGTGGTGACCGGGGTGTTTCTCCATCGCAACTCTCCGCGACAGGAGATTGACATCGAGTTTGTCGGCAAACGTTCGCGGCAAATGCTGACGAACGTGTTCTATAACCCTGGAAGCCAGGGGGCTCGATTCGATTACGGTTACCGCGGCACACCGATTTTCATTGACCTCGGCTTTGACGCCGCGGACGACTATCACCACTATGCGATCGAATGGCTACCAAATGAGCTACGCTGGTATGTAGATGGCCATCTTGTCCATCGAAGAGTGAATTGGGAACCCACGCCTATCCCACACCTTCCGATGCAATTCCATCTAAATCTGTGGCCGTCGCGCTCGACCGAACTTGCAGGAAGACTTAGATCTCGTTATCTGCCGACTTCCTGCAGCCTGAGGTCGGTGAGACTGAGACCAGTGACTACTGTAGTGGAAGCTGAACGTATTGTCCGAGAGGCTTCGCACGCTCTTGGTGACCCACGGTTGTTGCCCGCTTGGAATTGAGAGCAGCGGCCACCCCATAATGCCCACGTCGACGATGCTCATGCATACGACCACCCATCCTGGTGGTGCTCGAGTCAGCCCATTGTTCGCACCGCGAGTGAAGTTGGTCCGCTGTTGCATTTCGATCCAGTGACATCCTGGAGCGTAAACAAGAAATCAAGAATCGAAATCAGGCGAGCAGACGCATCGAAGGCATTCTCGGGCAATCGATAATCTAATTTTTTGCCTCTCCGCGTCAGTTGCAGGAAGAATCCAAATGGATTCTTAGGAGCGTTAGCTCCTTGTCTACTGCCCAGCCGAAGCGAGGACGGTAGTCAACGGCGAAGCGAGCGAAGCGAGCGGAGTTCATCGAGCGCAGCGAGACCGTTGACGGCCACCGCAGCGGAGGCTACCGCTCGTGTGCGAAGTCCGCAGGCACGCCGAACAACTAAGATTTCTTGACGGCTTACTGAGGAAGAGTGCAGGTAGCGCTTGCTTGGATCCGCAAAGGTGCGGAGTTAATGAAATTAAATAACGGGAGCAAATCCGTGAGTTCAACGTCGACTCTGCCGTGTCGAGTTGTGGTGCAAAGTTATACGGGTGAAAACGATTGCAGTGCTCTTACAGAAATCAAAGTGTTAGTTCGATTTCATCATCGATGATTTGTTCGACAGGAATTTCTACGAGGCGGGCATACGCAGCAGGATAGCGAGCGGTGGTTCGTTCTTATCGAGTTCGTACTTGGAAATAGTCTGTAATGGATCAGGTCTTGAACACCAAGTCGTTTGACCATCTCCTTGCGACACGCCTAAGCTGAGCCGGATTTGCAAGAGCTTCTTCGCGAGATGTTTCAGACGCGGTCGCGAGTGTCCCACAGTTTTTTAGATGTCGGTGAAAGTTGATTTGTGCGAACGACTGAGTCCACGGAGGCAGGCCCAAAAAAATTCAGTGCAAGATTATCCGCTGGTCGGATTAGGGGCAATCGAGAATTTGCGGATTGTGTAGCTCGTCTGCGAACTCTGCGACAAAGGCTTCCGCCTGTTCTGTGTTCTTGAATATGAACGCCGAGTTGAAGTCAGTAGAGAACAGACTCGGAACGCCTGACATGTAACCGTGAAATGTCACTACTATTACGCCGGTCTCCGTTTCTCCGCCTGCTGCATCAATCCGCCGGAGTCGTTCCATCATTGCCTGATTGATCGCCTCAGCATAGAGTTCGTCCGCATTTGGAATGTGACCGATCTCTAACAGGTGAACGTTGGTGCCAAGAATCGCGAGCAAAGCTAGACCAGCACCGTCGGTTCCTATTTCGGCATCTTCTGGCACATCCATTAACCAATCGAGTAGTTCATGTTTAGTCGTTGGCATAGTTGTCCTCTTTCTTCTCACGAGGAAAAGTTAATTCGATGACATCGCGGTCCAACTCGCTTCCAACCATCACCTGAAGTTGAGTAGCATGGCCGCAAGCGAACCGCGATTGTCCAGACACCTATTTGGCTTTGACCTTCTCGATTAACGCGATCTCTTTAGCGAGCACGTCGCGAAAGCGCGTGAGAATGGCAATGAGTAAATTGATTTTGGCCAGGGATCGGCGACGCTCGCGCTTAGTACCCAAGAAGAATTCAATCTGGACTCTGCGTCGGCAATCGGCAATGGTAAGCATGTTGTGACCCCACCTGTATTCGCCCTCGTTGGAGGATTCAACCTCAGCGAAGATATGCGACGTATAGCCGGTTGAGACAGGGGAAAGGAATGAGCGCTTGCGAAGAGAGAAAACATTTTTCATGTTAGCAACCTCGGAGGAAGTGATTACGTGAAACCTCCGCGTCTCTGAGCAAAACTATTTGTAGTGTCAGTTCGATTGAGAGCAGGGAGGCTGGATACGCCAGAAGGCAGCGTGTGGCTTATCTGGTCCAATGTATTCGCTTTGCATTTATGGACCAGGCCCCACGCAATCCTTTTTGCTGATGGTGACCCCAACAGAATAGCCGACAGCTACTTCCTCGCCAGGTGCGGGAGTTTGGTCGATAATCAAGCCGGGTTGAAGGGCCGAATCGTAACGTGTCGCCAACACTCGAATCTTCAAGTTAGCGGCATGAAGCTTCCTCTCAGCGTCTTGATAATTCAGTCCTTTGAGGACTGGCACCTTGGTTTGAGCTGGTCTAGACCGGCGCTCACGTTGGACGTCAAGACTCAGCGCCAGAAGCGCAATTGCTGGCAAAACGACAGCCGACAAAACGACATACACAACCAGCGCCAGCGTCACAAGAACTGTGATAAGCAGTTTCTGTTTGCCTCGTAGTGTGTAACCAACGAGGAGGCCAAGCAAGAATCTCATTACAGCGGTTCTTTTTGGGATTTCCTTGTGAATCACCGACTCGGTATCCGCCTCTTTTTTCTGAATGGTTGTGTTGGGAATGTCGGCTGAAGTAGCGCGTGGAATGAACTTTTAACCAATCCCTTCACATACCTCAGACCTACTCATCGAAGTTGGAAAGGACGAGTAGAAATAGAAATAATTAAACAGGTTTGGGGCGCAATGATGTTCGAGAACAACGGTTCGGATGGCATGCAGCGATCATTGTGACGGTGGGCGGCTATAAGGATTTCTAAAAATGGACTCTGGAACAAGTCGAGCTGATGTGGTCTACTTGAAAGATCGCGGCGGCCTCCTCCGATGGCTCGCGGACTACAAACAGGCACCGAGCGGTTATGGCTGCCAAACCCGCGAACTGATCTGCGCGAATATGCGACTCACAGAACACTTGAATCAATCCATAGCTTTGCGTATTAATCCAATGATGCTGATGCTGGTAATTATAGACAGAGGTTTGAGCGGGCTTCGATAGCTGCTGCTAAAGGGGAGAGCAAAATTACTAACACGAGGACGCCAGGCAGGATTTCGCCTGAGATTTAGAGTTGTGTAAACAATAGAACCAAGCCAGGAACCGCGCTACATTCCAGTTGGAGGACGCGTTGATAATTGTTTCTATAACGTCGAAGATAAAACCATCGCTGACGGTGGCGATGTGCAGTATGGTTGGACAATCCGGGAGAACCGGCAGGACGCTTATTACTGCCAATCTGCTGGAGTTTGTCTAGCTCCGTTTACCTCAACATTATCATGAACCCACCCACCATAGACGATCGTATCGCCAGTCTCGTTAGCGAAGTAGACGAAGAGTTGCGTACTGAACTCCAAGGTTCACTCAAAATTTTGCGGGATGCCGGACAACCGACCACGGTGATACTTGCGCTATCACGACTGAGCCTGTTGCTGCTAGATAAACTTTTTGCAGCGATCGGCGAGGTGCGACCTCGTTCCGATAACCTGGGAGAGTGCATTCTGCGAGCAAGTACAGGGAAACAAGAGAAGCCCAAAGTAGAAGGGTTGCATATTCTTCCGCGCACAATGAAGGAGAATCTGGACATGATTCGTAAGTGGTCGAATCCTATTGACCATGCGGATCGGAGTATTCCCAAACCTCAGTTAATTGATGCTGAGAATGCACTGGGATTGTTCGTGCGTGTCTTGGAGTGGTTCTATGTCGAATTTGAGAAAGGACCGCGACTCCCAAGTATCTATGCTGATGAACATCCACCGCTCACTTTGCACGAACGCTTTGCGGAGTTACAGAACGCGACGACCGAGCTTCGGGCAGCGATTGTTGAAGAACATCGACGCCAAAGTGAGCGAGTGGTCGAACTGACCCGCGATCCGATTCCGATTCTGCTGCCGGCGTTGCACGGAACCTTTGTCGATCGCGAGTCGGAACGAGACACCCTTCGTCATTTACTCCGCGAAGAAGGGATGCGGCTGATTGTGATAGTCGCCCCCGCTGGTTATGGAAAGACCGAATTGACAACTAAGGTGCTGAAGGAAATTGCTACTAGTACCAGTATTATCGATCCCACAGTTCAAGGCATCTTATATGTGCGCTGTCAGGGGGGCGATGTAAGTCTTGGAGTCATTTTTTCGCAAGCCGGGCGCATTGCCGGTAAACCTGACACCTTTCAATCAATCTATGCCAATCACGAAATTAGTCTGGAAAGAAAACTCGAGTTCTTCTTCGGCGAACTGAGCAAGACGGGGAACGTGTGGATAGTGATGGACAACTTCGAAGACCTGCTCGCCGATGATGACAGCATTAAAGATCCTGAATTACGAGCACTCATGGAGATGGCAGCTTCTTTGGACCATAGCGTCAGATTGATCGCGACGACGCGCGCTGTTCCTCGTTTTGCTGGTAGCCAGCGCCTTCGTCCTATAGATCTACGAGAAGGCTTGCCTCAAGATAAAGCAATTGAATATCTGCGAGCTGAAGGCGTTGAATATGGATTAGCCAATTGTGACGAAGAGTTGCTGAGCGGGTTTGTCACACGCGTGCATGGTATTCCCAAAGCATTGGAGTCGGTGATTGGATATCTTTCGGAAAAATACCCAATTGTACAGTTGTCAGATCTAGTGACAAACGATGCTTTGTTCGCCGACTTCGATCACTTCGACACTCAGAACGGACTGAAGCGGCTAATTGCTGAGCAGTTTAGCGATCAAAGTCCCGATTCCCAATTGGTTCTGTGCGGGCTCTCGGTATTTCAAAAGCCTGCGACTCGAGCAGCTCTGCGGTATTTGCTCCCCGCGCTTGACTGGTCGAATGTACTGCCGCGCCTTGAGCGGAATCGGCTCGTTAGTCGTCAAGGAAACCAGTACGACTTGCATCCGTTGGTTCGTGAACATGCGTATCAACAGATCCCCAGTCGTTGGGATACCACACCAGAATTCAACGAAGCTTCACCCGCGGAACCGCAGACCGACGCCGAAACGTCCTCCAATCAGACCTCTTTTCGCGAACAACAATTCAATCGCGAGGCTCTCCACACATTAGCAGCCGACTTTTTTGGAGAGCTTCGCGTCCCTCGCAACGAGTTGAAAACTCTAGCCGACCTGGAGCCACAGCTGGAGGAGTTTCATCATCGCGTCTGCGCGAGAGAATATGAAAAAGCTTTCGCTCTTCTGAATGACATCGATGCCGACTTTCTTGCATTCTGGGGAAGCTTTGGAGGGATCGTCAATCTGCGCACGCAGCTTCTCAATCGTCTAACCAACAAACGATCTGAAATGGAGAACTACAGTGAGTTGGGAGACGCCTACTTTTATGCCGGAAATGTACAAAGAGCCAAGGAGTCCTATGAACGGGCTCTTTCGATAGCAGTGGACATTGCTGATCGTAAAACCGAGGGAATTCTTCTGGGTGACCTGGGAGATATCTATGAGAGTCTCTATGAAACAGAAAAAGCTATTGAAACTTATGAAGCCGCCTTGCGGATCGCCCGTGAAATCCAAGACCAGAAGCAAGAAGCGGATCATTTGAGTAATCTGGGGTTGGTCTACATTTGGATGGGAAAGGCTCAAGAGGGTATCGAATACATCAACCAGGCTTTACAGATAGCAATAGCCACTAACGACCGCGAATGTGAAGCAACTCAACTGGGATACTTAGGTCTTGCCAATCAAGATTCTCGAGATATACCCCGAGCTATTCAACTTTACGAAAAGGCGCTGGGAATATCGCGTGAGATTGGCGACCGCACCGGTGAAGCGACGCATTTATGCAATCTTGGGTCAGCGTATCGTGAAATTGGCTCTTTCCGAAAAGCTATAGAATGCCACCAGGCGGGTTGGGAAATCTGCAAAAGAATACAATTCCTTCTAGGAGAAGGGCGCGATCCTGAATGCCTGGGACTCGTATACCACGATCTTGGAGATTTCGAAAACGCAATTGCTTATTATCAAACGGCGCTGAAGATTGACAAAGGGGTCGAACGGTGGGGGGAGGGACTGGATCTTTGCCACTTGGGACGCGCTTATTACGACTTGGGTAAGATGGAAGAAGCGCTCAAATATCACGAAGAAGCGCTGGCAATTGCTATCGAGGTTTCAGTGGCTGAGGCCCAATACGAAGCATTGTTAGGTATCGGCATGATTCAACACAGTCTGGGTAATCTTTCTGAGGCCCGGCGGAATTTTGAGGAAACGCTCAAATTAGATATACCTAAAGGTCATTATAGCTGCTACCCCAGGTTAGGAATTGTTCTGTTAGAAGAACGAGATACCAGAGAAGCCCACAATCACCTGGCGCGAGGTATCAGAGAATGTGAAGCCTTGCTTGAGAAAACGCCAAATCTATATGACGCTCTCTATCATCTGGCTCTTGGCGAGTTAGCGAATGGACAACGTGACAAAGCGCTGGCAACGTACCGCCGCGCCTTAGAAACATGTGCCGCAAAAGGAGTGCTGATGAATTCGCTCAGAGATGTGCGATTGCTGACCCGGTTGCCTAAGCCGTTGCTTGGTGTACGGGAAGCGGAAACACTGTTGATGGACGCTCTAAGAGCGGTGAACAAGACGTGAATGCGTGTGATCCGCTAACCCAACTCACAGAGGTAATGCCACGTCAGGTGATGCGGCGTGAGAAAGCGACCGCATTGTAAAGATGGAGCGACGCAAACGAGCAAAGAAAGATGTCCGCGGCGAGATCGCTTAGAAGCGCAGAACGATAGCTCGCGAGCGGGATGCTCACCCGTCCGCCAGCGAAGCCTTTCGCGGCGCCTTTCCGAGATCGATCATCAAAGATTGAGCGTAGCCGGCCAGTCAACCTACCTTTCTTAATTGGACGGGCGGAGCATTTGGGACGAGGTTCTTGGGCAAAGAGGACGAGAAGCTATCGGGAGATTTTTTGAACATCAAAATCCCCAACAGAGCTCCGAGTACATGCTCAAAAAAAGTTAAGTAGAACGGCAGACCTTGACCAATGACGTAGCAATACAAGAGCGCTGGTGCCCAGAAGGTCAGCAACACACCGAGAGAGAATTTCAGCGTTTCAAACACATTTTGACGAGGTGGCTTGCACTGTTCGCTGAAGATTTGCTTACGACCAATTGGCACTACGAAGCTTTTCTTAGGACCAATTGATACCACCTTGATGCGCTGTAGGCTTGGCTGCTGGAGCCCCTCAGATCCTATGCTTTGTTTGAAAGCCACAACTATTGTGGTCACCCAATTCCCAACAGTAGCGTGGGTACACTTGAAGCCCTCACTGTCGAGAGTGTCTGCGATTTCCCCGTAACTGCGGCCTTTCAGCCAGAGCTTAATGGCGCGCTGCTGCTCTACTGGGTATTTCTGAATGAATGTTGAGAATCGGCTTAGAAAATACGGTCGGTCTCCACCCAGGTGCAGGAGTGTCGCCGGTTCGAGTGCGATGGCACTCGCGATGTGCGGTGGGGTTGATTCTGCGCGCTGGCGAAATTTACTTTCTGCTCTCAGTGCCAAAGTTCGAACGCGATCCAAGGCATCCTTGCGATGTTCCCAGTCACCGTAAAAAACTCCAACTTCATCTTCGTCAATGGACAAGACTCTCTCGATGATCTCGTCGAGGATACCCTCGAATCTGGTGATATCATTACCCTTTTGCTTCATAGGATTGCTCACCGCGATCGTTGCAATTTTCTAGTCAGCCGCCTCCTTCGATTGACGATGTCGGCCGGTGTGGTCCCTAACTCCTTGGCGAGTTGTTGATTTACGTTGTGCGCGTCGTCGAGTCTGTCTGTGGCTCTGACAAGTTCCTCCAGCTTACAATCTCCGCTTGCTACCTGAAGGATTTGATCACCCAACGTATTTGTCCTTTCCGGGTCAAGGGTTTTCGGATATAGCGGAGGAAGCTCTGTTGTAAAACTAGGGTCATCGAAGGACCCAGCGATACGTCTATCCCGGCGAACATGATCGATCATCTTGTGCTTCAGAACTCCCAAGAGGAATCGGTCGAGGGGACCTTTCGCGGGGTCCCATCCCAATCCATTCGGCGACTCAAAGAAGGCGCACAGGACTTGAGTGACTACGTCTTCAGCCGAGACTCCGTCAAAGATATCAGGCATTTGATCAGTCGAGTGTAACGCGACCATATACAGCCTTTCGTAAACCACTTCCCAGTTGATCCTCTCGTACAAGTCAAGGTTCTCAGGTTGCATGCTGGGAGTGCCCTCTACAAATCTATTCGAATGAAAAGGAAGCTTTTGTCACTGGTAGTAAAAAACTTTTGATTCATGTGGCAAACACTTAGCGTCTTAGTCGAATTAGTATTAGGAGGTGACGAGGTTTTGAACAAAGGCGAAGTGAAGGAAACGTCCCGAGAGAGCGAGAGAAGCTACTTGAGTTTAACGAGCAGAAAGAGTGCGCTCTTTGCCACCCTGCACCAATGTCGCACAGATTGGAACCTCGTTTCAGCAGGATCGAGCTGACGATTTATCGCAGTGCTTTTATTATTGTTCTCATAATCGAGTTTGCAAAGTATATCAAGTATTTACTTACGATTGGTCACTGACAAGCTTCCGTAGTTTCCTTTGTTATTTCAGCACAATACACGCGATAAATACGATTGGGATTCCCGTGTTGGTGGAGAAAATGTGAGATTTGTGGCCTAAACCTCCGGAACAACCTGACAAAGCTTTGCTACCGCCGCGTTCATATCCAACAGCAGTTTGACAGGCTCGCCATCCCTTTCGCCAGCGGCCAGTAACGATAGACCGAGCGCAACGCCGAGGCCGACAGGTCCGTCGCTCGCAGACGTCGAACTGCTTACGTAGCTGCAATCAACTTCCTCTTGACTGTCGGCTAACAGCTTTTGTGAGCACCGCTTCAAGATCCGATGGTCCTGTAAGCGAGTAATGGTTCACTTGTGATCGCCCTCTTACTTTTCATCGCGGATCGCAATTTAACCGTCTCGGTTCAGGTATTGGCTTACTTTAGTCTTCGGCGAGAAGAGCGCAAGCGTCGATCTGGTACTTACTAAAGAGGGAGCAGAGGCCAGCAGGAAGTTAGATTTGCAGGAGCGCTGTTCAGCGAAATCGGAAGAACGACTCTGAGATGTGCAGGTTCTCTCTCGCCTTGGCAATGAATTGTCTATTAAAAGCCGGCGACCACACTGGTCCAGCTTTTTCGGGATGTGTCATCTACGAAACATTCAACAGAGAATCTCTTCTAGCTAGGAAGCTTCTGATTATCAGTTCGTGTCTTGGATACCCGTGTTCTTGAGAAACGCGTAAGCCTTCACTGCCAAGAGTCTCAAATAGTTTAGGATCTTTACCCTCCGTGTGTTTCGCTATTTCCAAGTGACTTCTCACAAGCTGCACATGCCGAAAAGGCGCGATCGCATGGTCCTTCTGCATTTGAGCATATGTTTTCCACCCCTCTTCCAGCGTTTTCAGTGCTCGAGGTAACCGGAGGACCCCTTGAGCACGACCGAGCCCTTCAAAAGACTGACAGATCCGTTCTAAGCTCAAACCCTTTCCCCCCTCAATGATTCGCCTAATCTTAGTTTCCGTTTCTTCAAATCTTGCCTTTTCCTTGAGATAGGACCAGCTTAGAGCCATCGCCCGCAGCACTGCGAGACGATCATCTGCGCCTTTCAAATGTTCCAAGGCAGTTGTAAGCAAGGGGATTGAAGCGACGTACTGTCCCATCATGTAGAACGTGCTGGCCTTCTGGAAGGCAGAAAGTCCGTGTAGCTCGGTATCTCGGCAGGCAGCTGCAATGCTGTGCATTTCGTTGATCAGCGGTTTCGTCACAATCGGAACATTACGAGGAGCCAAAGTCTCTTTGTAAATCCACGACCTCTCATTAAGAATGAGACCGCGAATTTTTAGCAGGGATTCAAGAGGCTTCGCAGCCCCATGAAAGGTCTTTTTGAGTTCGTTAACCCTGTTGGCCGTAACGTCGGCTCTCGCACCAGCAAGCTGAGGATTACCTTGTATTCGTACTTGGCGGATTGTTTCGATGTTGTCGGCAAATACGTCTATCAAGGTCGGTGACGATGTTAGAAACTGTGGTTCGAAGCCAAAGATTAGCTGGTAAAATTTGTTCTCCTCTTCTTCGCTGAGTCTATAGCTTCTGGAATACTTTCTAGCGGTTGGATAATCTTTTGGTACGTTACGGCCTGACTCAAGTCTCGCGATCCGTGATTGGTCCACACCAATCTGCTGGGCCATCTGCTGCTGGGTGATGCCCAGCTTTTTCCGTCTAGTGCGCAATACGGCTTCACCGAATTCCTGGAGGTCGGCATCGCGTGCGCTTCTGGTGGGATCAAGCTCTTTCATGAGGCCTCAAGATTATTTCATCGTTTATGCGCGAAACGCATATTTTCAGATTAGATTACAAGATTACCGTTAGCGTTGCTACCCCGAGAAAGCGATGAACTGCACGAGAAGGAAGTCTTATGCACGATTACACAGGAGAGCCGCCGAGCGCGCGAAGGTTGCCGTAACTGGCGCATGAATATGAGAGTTGCAATTCTACACAATTACACCTTATCAGGTTCTGGCAGCAGCACCTATGTCTTAGGACTCGTAAAGTCATTAGTCAAACTGGGCCATCACGTCGTGGTCATCTCTCGCGAACTTGACTATGAGAAATACGGCTGCTTCGGCTCAGTGTTCTCCCATGACGGGGAGGGCATCATTCCTGTGACCCCTCGTGGACCAAGCGCTGGCGCGAACCTGGCAGTGGGATATAGCCTGACTTTTGAACCGTACGTGGGAATTGAGACCCATCCTGAGTGTCGGAATGCGGCGTACTTTTCAAGTTGTTCGCAGTCTGTTCTTGATGAATATCTGCTCAAGTCGATTAAAGCGGTTAAAGACATCGTACACGCAGAAAGCATAGAGATCTTGAATGCAAACCACGAGGTTCCGCTTCCGTATGTTGCGGCAAGGGTGAAAGAAGTCACGGGCATTCCATTCATAGCCACGCTACATGGCAGCCACATCGAGTACGTACTTCGTCGAGACCCAATCAGGTATCGACCGTACGTCGAAGAAGGGCTTGCGTCGGCATCTTGCATTATCGTAACCACAAAGTCTGTTCAAGACAGATGTATCGCGAATGCTTCTGTCGATCCCGCGCGGTTTGTATTGATTCCAGTGGGAGTGGATACCAGCCGATTTAAGCCTCGTGATTTAAACGCAACGCCTCTTTTTATCGAAAATGAAATTGATCATAAACCTATTGATTTAAGGGAGATCAGCAACCATGGTCCAGTCGTGGCGTTCATCGGCAAGGCTACAGCTGATAAGGGCCTACACCTCATGCCTTATCTGCTCGCCGGCGTCACTCAACGCATTCACAAAGCTCGTTTATTAATCGTTGGGGGAGGTGATCTCCTGGAGACATTGCTTTGTTTTGCCAGGGGCGAGATTAGTTCAGATAGCTTTTTGTCCAAGACCAGCGGAAGCGCACAGGTAGTTAGAGATTATCTCGCGCATCATCCTGCTGAATGGGACCAGTTACTGAAGAAGGTGCTCGAGCAACAATGTGTAGTTCTGGGAGCCCAGCCCTTTGAAATAGTGCAGAACGTTCTGAGCATTGCCGATGTGTGTGTAATCCCTTCTTTGATCGATGAGGCTTTGCCGATGGTTACCCTTGAGGCTCTCAGTTCCGGCTCGCTACCCATAGTTCGAAACTATAGCGGCTTCAAAGAGATAATAATTAGGATCAAGGAAACAGTTCCAGAATTGGCGCCGGCACTATCGATAGGAGCAGAGACCACCACTTTGCTTTCCGATTTTGTTGATTGCACCACCAATGCCCTTGAAGAGTTTAGTAATCCTCAACAAAAGGCGTTGCTGGTCCAGGCCCTTCGAAATCTTGCGGTTTCTGAATATGACTGGCAAATCATCGCCAGTCGGATCAGTTCGTTATATGAAAAGGCAGCACGTTAAAATTGAGGAGGTAGAGAAACATGAAAAAAGCATTGATTACGGGCGGATCAGGATTCTTAGGCAAGGCGCTAAGACACTATCTAATTGAGCAAGGATATGAGGTTTTCACTTTTGATACGAGCTACGGGAATAACACAAAGGATCATCTGCGAGGTTCGGTCATTCAGTACGCGGATGTTGAATCTGCGGTGTTTGGTATGGATGTCGTATTTCATCTCGCGGGACTTCTCGGGACGACGGAGCTACTGACGCAGAACCTGGAAGCCGTTGACGTCAACATTAAGGGAACGCTTAATGTTTTAGAAGCATGCCTTCGCCATGGCGTCAAAACCATTTTTTATCCAACTAAACCTAATGAATGGCTTAACACATACTCAATCACCAAAAGGGCCGGTGAAGAGTTCGCGCAGATGTACGCTTCATTACACAAGTTGGACATAAGGATTCTGAGATGGCTGAACGCCTATGGTCCAGGTCAAAAGGCTTACCCAATTCGGAAAGCTGTGCCGGTAATGATAATCCAGGCGCTTGCCGGCGTAGACATTGAGGTTTGGGGTACCGGTAACCAACCAGTTGATCTGATTTTTTCGCAGGACCTGGCAAGGAATACGGTGCTCTATACTCTCAAAGAGAAAGGCGATGCCATGGTTCGAGATACCGGCAACAGCATTCGAATGACGGTGAACGAGAGGGCGGAGATGATCCAGACAATGGCAAACTCCAGAGCAAGGATCAAGCATCTGCCAATGCGCCTCGGGGAGAATCAGGCACAACCCGTGCAATTGTTACCAAGTCCAACTGCCGCTGATTTACTCGGCCTAACGGCCTCCACCACAGCGCTTGAAGATGGTATGTCCGCGACCATTGAGTACTATGCACGTCTTTCTACACAAGCACACGAGGCGGTTTTAACTTTTTATTATGGTCGGAGAGCTGCATAAAGTTTCTCACGTTTAGAAGGTTTATATTCCGAGATCAAATCGATCCTCTTATGCTGATCGCCTACTCGAGCCTACATCGCTGCACGTTTGTTGAGTATGTCCCTCATCTTGTCGTTCACCTTCTTCGTCAGGTGGTAATACCTGTACGTCATAGAGATGTCAGTGTGGCCCAAAATTTTTGCCAGTTCCTGCATCTCCATACCAGCGTCGGCCATGCGAGTTGCAAACGTGTGTCGCAAGTCATGAAAGCGCATGCTAGCGATACCAGCCTCTTTACGTGCAGCCTCCCACACCTTGCGCAGATTCACGCTCGCGCTTGAGAACAACAGCTCGTCAGGATCGTCGCTTTTTCTCTGGAGTTTAAGTTTCAGCAGTTCGGCTTTCAATCGAGTGCTGACTGAAATCCTCCACTGCTTCATGTTCTTATCCTTGTAGGTGGTGATGGTCACTTCTTCAGCTTTGAAGTTGACATGTTTCCACTTTAAGAACTCGACCAGGCTGGACCATCGAGCACCAGTCTCAAGCGCTGCAATGAACACCGGAATTGTGTGACGACGGTCCGCTTTCTGGAGGGCCTTGAACAGCCGTTGCTCTTCGGCGTCCGACAACACGTGTTCGACAGCACCTTTTTCAGCAGCGACTTGAATCAACTGTTTGCCAGCTTCAGTCTTGAAGGGGTTATCGAAAACCCACTTCTTGGACAGCGCCACACCAAACATCTTTCGCGCTTGGGATAGCTCACGATCAACCGTAGCGATGCTGACTGTTTTTAGACGGCGTGCCTTGTACTTCTCGAAGGCCTCATCGTCAATTTTGCTTATATCCTTGTCGCCGAAGTACTCGACCAACTTCTTTATAGAAGAGTGGGCTGGCTTGACGCTTCTGACTCCGCTTATCTTTGAGCCATCTTCGCTATAAGTGGCCGGTACATAGAAGCGGGTCTTCACGTATTCTGCAAGCTGCCGGAACGTAACCTTACCTGCTTCAAGTCTCGCCGTTCCTTTTTCTAGAATCTCTACCTCAAGTTGAGCGAGTATGGTCTTCGCCTCACTCTTACTTTCGGCAGTGCGCATGACCTCGTGAATCTGCCCGTTGTCGTCTTCAAACCTGATGCGTGCGCAGTGCTTACCTCTTTTTCTGCGGGTTGTTCGTTGAAGTATTTTCAATTTGCACCTTCTGTCTTGGCGATGGACTCGCCACTTGAGCAAGTCAGTGGGGTTGGCCCAAGCCAC
>Ga0187893_10003360_pt1 | contig 32631 bp, 35 predicted proteins | sample MA1701074metaG_FD_139574 | JGI IMG/M metagenome (GOLD analysis project Ga0187893, IMG submission 139574) | White microbial mat communities from a basaltic lava cave in the Kipuka Kanohina Cave System on the Island of Hawaii, USA - MA170107-4 metaG ...
AAGCGACGTTCGAACCCCTGCTGGAAGCGGACAAAGAAGCCCAGCGGTTTGGGCCCTTCGGGCTTCCCCTCGTGCTCCTGCGCCTGTGGCGCGTTGTGACCCACGAGCATGTATTTCGCCATGGTCGGCAGTAGCGTGAACGACAGGACGAAGGAAGCGAGCACCGCGAAAATCATCGCCTCCGCCATGGGCCTGAACAGCCAGCCGGACACGCCGCTGAGCTCGAAGAGCGGGAACCAGACGACCGCGATGCATAATGTGGCGACGAACGTCGGGACGACGACCTGATTGGCGGCGTCGATGATGGCCGTCTCCAGCGGCGTGCCCATTTCGATATGGCGATCGATGTTCTCGATCATCACGGTCGCGTTATCGACGAGAACACCGACGGCCAGCGCCAGGCCTCCCAAGGTCATGAGATTGATCGACTCTCCGAGCAGATGCAGGCCGATGAGTGCGGTCAGGATGGAGAGCGGGATCGAGGTCCACACGATGACCGTGGCCCTCCATGAGCTGAGCAGCAACAGCACGATGAGGCCGACCAGCGCACCGGCTGTCGCCATTTCATGCACGACATCCGAGATCGAATCCTTCACGAAGATCGACGCGTCGTCCAGGAGTCTGATCTTCACGCCCTCCGGGACGACTTGCTCGATGCGCGGGATCATCTTCTTGATTCCATCGACCACGGACAGGGTCGAGGCATCCGTGCTCTTCATCACGACGATGATGACGGTCTGTTTACCTTTCACCAGGACCGCGTTCTGTTGCACCCGGCCCATGAGGTGCACCGTGGCGACATCACGCAGATAGATGAACGCGTTGTCTTCTCGCTTGATCGGGATATTGGCGAAATCCCCAATCTGCATCGGTGACGCATTCGTCTGGACGATCCAGTCGGTGGGCTTGATCTTGATGTCGCCGGACGGCAGCACGAGGTATTGCCGCATGAGGATATCGTGAATGTCCGCCGGAGTGAGGTGACGGGCGAGCAATTTCTGCTGATCGAGGTTGACCATGACCTGCATGTCCTGGCCCCCGTATGGGTGCGGCAGGATCGCCCCGTTGATCGTCACGAGCATGGGTCGGATTCGCATGTAGGCGAGGTTATAGAGCTCTGCGGGCGTCATCGTGTCGGAGCTGAGTTCGAGCATGGCCACCGGTATGGAGGATGGTGCGAGACGCATGACCATGGGCGGGGAAATATCCGGCGGCAGCGCCTTGACGACGTTCTGCGCAATGCCCACGATATCCGCTTCGGCCCTCCCCACGTCGACTCCGTCCTGCAGGTAAATATTGGTGATGCTGCTGCCGTAGTAGGAGTGACTGTGGATGTACTTGATGCCTTCCACCGTCGAAGTCAAAAAACGTTCGAACAGATACGTGATGCGCCCTTCCACATTCTGCGGCAGCATACCGGAGTAGATCCAGACCACGGAGGTGACGGGAATACCGATATTTGGGAAGACGTCGGTCGGCATGTGGAGGACCGTGAGCGTCCCGAACAGCACGATCAGGATCGACATCACGACGAAGGTGTAAGGCCTGCGGAGGGCAATGAGGACAATCTGGTTCATGCTCGAATTCTGCTAAAAGCGGTTTGAGTTTCTGTCATGGGGACACCGCTTCCCTAAAATCTGTCTCGGCGAAGACAATTCGATTCTTAAATATCGGGCGAAGACAACTCTATCTTATGGATGTAGCAAAGTGTTTGCCGGTCGTCGTATTCACTCTACTAGACGGGTAGGCAATGGTGGGATGTGCGCAATTTATTGGCACAATATCGTCGGCAGTTCCGTCCAGCTCTATCTCCGACTCCAAAGCACACAAACGAATTCCGCATGTGCGCACTGAGCGCATCGTGCGGAATCTCACAATTCCACCAGACGCGGGCCGTGCGGTTGGGCAAGAAGTCATAGAGAATTCGTTAGAAATGTGAGGGTTGGACTGGGTTTCTTCAAGCCGTCGCATGAATGCCACAATTGGTATTGATCTTGCGTTAAATCTCATTTCGACCGTTCGCCTCTCCGGTAACACGATTTGTCATAAGGGGGATCGATGGGCATCTTTGAATCGCTCCAAGCCGGTCGAGAATCGATTCAGGCTCATGTATCAGGTCTAGTGGTAAGACCCTCTGATGAGAGGGTCAGGAAGAAGAGCACCGTGGCGGGAATTCGGACATTCAGCATGGTTGTGGCTATCGTAAGTGGACTCGCAGGCATCGTTGGGACCGTGGAGCGTGCTCAGGCTGAAACCCTGACGGTTGGGGCGGCTCCTAGTTTGAAGGGTGCATTCAAAGAAATCCTGCCGATGTTCGAGAGTGAATATGGTGCGACGGTACGGGTCGTGTATGGTCCGTCGAAAACGCTTGGCCGGCAAATTGAAAAGGGAGCTCCGATCGATGTGTTTCTCCCTGAGGGCATTGAGGAAATCCAAAAACTGCAAAAGAAGGGACTGACTCTCAACGGAGGACTTGGGATCTACGCGCAGACCTCTCTCGTGCTCGTCATGTCAACGGCTTCCCTGGCAACTTCGATCTCCTTTCGCGATGCGCTGCCGGATCGAGCAACCCGCATTGCCCTCGGCGATCCTAAGACGTCCGCATTGGGAGAAATCACGGCCCGGGCGTTCACTAAGCTCGATCCGGCGTATAAAAACCGTTTGCACCTTCTCCACGCTCAACATAGTGATGATATCGTGAATCTGGTTCACACGGGGGAGGCCGACGTAGGCGTCGTCTACCGCGTGGATGCGATCAACAGCGGGCAAGTGCGCATCATTGATGAAGCCCCGGCCGGAACGCATACGCCGGTCCAGTTCGGGCAAGCGGTGGTGTGGACCTGCCGGGACGAATCTCTTAGTGCCGCAGAAAATTTTTTCGATTTCATCATGAGTCCCCGCATACAAAAACTCCTGCTCAAGTACGGATTTGATTCCGTGCCATCGAATGGGTTACGAGGCTAGGGTCAGAAGTACTGAGCATGAGCCGTAGAGGGAGTGGCGTGCGTGGGCGCTGCTGGAGGAGAGAAGATGACTGGCGCTATTCACCATCATCGTCGCGTGGTTGAGTGTGCTCCCCCCCAAGGAGAAGCGTCGGCTTCCTCTCCTGTCGGGTAAACCCACTGTCTTTGTCGAGCCAAGATGGGCAGCAGCCTTAGCGTGTATTTTCTTTCTCCGTCTCGCAACTCACCTGCGCACAAGTCACCGCCTCCCCCACTGCGACAAGCATCTCCTCCACCCCGCGATCCAGCGCCTGCCAGACAGTAGGATCGAACCCAAGCACTGCCGCTGGTCGTTGGCGAGCTTGTCCCTCCTCGACGGTGACTACGTGGCTCCATATCTCCTCGCCAGTCTCGACTCGCACGATTTTTCCGAAGATGGTGACAGGTGATAATGGTTCTCCTTCCAAGGCAAACATCCGCTCGCGCACCGCAGGAATGGTGATGCGATAGAGAATTAAGGCATCGGCACCTAACAGTCGCCCGAGGCGCGCGGTCGTGGCCTCTTCGGCAGGCTGAACATATTGCCAATGTTGTTCGGCTTGCACCGTGGAGAGTTCGCTCCTCTCCACGATGTGGCTGCCTAGAGCCAGTTGGAAGAGTTGGTCGGTCTGGGCATCGAGCCGTGCGTAAGCATTGCCGAGCATCGGATCTGCGGTGGACGGAATGAGGACCGCGACTCTCGATGGCCGAATGCCCAGGCGACCTCCTCCCGTGTGATAAACTCTGGGTTGTCCCCGCTCTCCTGTCGCACAAGCCCCAAGGAACACAACTAGCAATGCGGCGCTGATGAGCTGGACTGGGATGAGGTGGCACGTCAAGCCAGTGCAGCCTCCAACAGTGCTGGTTGCTTTACGGACTGTGAACCAGTGCTCTCCTGCCTCATTCATCCCTTCATACCTTGTGTGGGGCTGGTCCCTTGAGAAAGCGAGCCGGCCATGAAGTGTTCCTCGGTCATGGACCCTCCCGCAACTCGTTTGCTCAATGCTCCATCTAAAACCGTGTACAACAGACCTGGACGCTCCCAAGCGTGCCTCCAGGCAGCACACCAGTCGTTCTCCTGTCTGGAGGACCTGTCGTCTTCGGCAAGCTGGTCGGACGGTCGCGCAGGACAAGGAAAACCTGATGCCGTTCGCCGTCTCGGAGAAATTCGATCTTCACCGTCTGCCCCACGCGCAAGGTCTTGATGACGTCTGAGAAAACCCGTGGTGAGTGGATCGATTCCTCCTGGATGGCCACAATAATGTCCCCGCCCAGGATCCACGGTATCCCTTCCACGACCATATGAAAAGTCCCGGCTCGGAGCCCGGCTTCGGCGGCAGGGCTCCCCTCCTCCACGTCTTCTACGAGCAGGCCAGGTACCAGCGGAAAAGCAAACAGTATCCTGATTTCGTCGGTCGTAAATTGACCTCCCACGCCCAGCCACGGTCGTGTGACCCGGCCCTTCTGTTTTAACTCGCCGAGCACAGCCTTGGCCGTATTGATGGGAATTGCGAACCCGATGTTCTGCGCGCCAGCCAGGACCGCCGTGGTGATCCCGATGACCCGCCCCTCGGAGTCCACCATGGGACCTCCGCTGTTGCCCGGATTGATCGGCGCCGTGGTCTGAATGAGTTGAGACTCACTGAGCTTCACTGCCCCTGGCAGCGGTGCCAAGCCGCTGATGATGCCGGTCGTGAGCATGAATCCCAGCCCGAACGGACTGCCCAACACTAAGACCTGCTGCCCAATCCGGGCATGGTCCGAGTTGCCGAGCCGAACCGTTGCAAGTTTACCCTTGACATGGGCCAACCGGACCACGGCTATGTCCGTATAGATGTCGATCCCGATCAGGTCCGCCTTGACCCGCTGTCCATCGTACAAGGTGGCCGTGATCGCACTCGCTCCCTCAACCACGTGCGCATTGGTCAGAACCGTTCCCGTCTCATCCAGAATGAACCCCGCACCGACCCCCGTAGAGGGAGGAGTGACGAGAGGATGCCTCGACTGGTACGAGGAAGACAGAAACACAGTGGCTGGGGCCAAGTGTTGATAGAGACTCACTGTGTGCTCTTCATCCGCCTCGATTGCTTCAACTGAACCGGCACAGATACCCAGCATCCAGAATATGCCGCTCGCCAGGACGATCAGAAACGGAGTTCCCATATGATGGTCCATGCTGCTTCCTCCAACTCAATCCCATGTACAGCACAGTTAGAGGGAACCGCTGTTGACATCATTCTGTCCCATCGGATCGGCGCGCCGGACCCATACAAGGTCCACTGGGTTTGGTCAGCGGCCCCCTGCACAAAGCTCGAGGGATCCAGATAGGAGGAGGTTCACCTTTGTTGTGCGTCCCATTGCGATCGGATTGCCTCGGCGACCTTCAAGATCGGTTCATTGACCCTCATCGCTGCCCCCATCTCGAACCTGGGAAGCAAGGGCGTTCGCTCTCACGGCAGAAGAGTGCCCAGCTGCTGAGCGAACAACGCGAAGAAGCTCCGAAGGATCGTAGGGCTTACGAATAAAGGCGTACGCACCCTGTTTGACAGCTACCCGCACAAAGTCAAACTGTTCACCGGAGACGATGACCATCGGGGTATCCGGCCAGACAATTCGACCGAGCTTCACGAGCTGCAGGCCATCCAACCGTGGCATTCGATAATCTGTGATCACGACCTCATATCGTCTCTTTTTCAGTTCACCGACGGCCTCGAGACCGTCGCGGGTCTCGTACACGTTGTAACCGGCTTGGGCTAACAGCAGAGAAAGCACTCGCCGCGAATCCTCATCGTCGTCCACCACCAGGACCCGTTGACCATTTGTTGTCATACAGACTTCCTTCACAACATTTCCGCTGTGCTTGCCGTGGCCTTGAAGGACGCGCCCTGGCGCGCCAAAGCGGGAGTCTGAATCCGGAGCTGCGTCAGTGTGGCGAGGATTCGCTCCCGCCGTCCCCAATCACTCCATAAGATCTTCCTGACCGGCAGGACGAGCAACTTGTCAGGGCATCGCGTCAGGATCTCACTCGAGAAGTTCATCGAAGGCATCATCTGGTACACCTGATTCAGGACTTCGGACTCACAGATGGTCCCGATGGCGGCTCGAATCATGGAAAAGTAGGCCGTTTGTTCAGGCGCGACCGCACGAACCAGCTTCAACAGTGACTCGGCACGCGCGACCAGCACCATCGTATTCCAGAGACAGCCCTCCGCCATCAAGGAGTCCGCACGCTCACGCGATGGCTTCTCGGTGAACCGATTGATGCGCTTGATGAACGATCGTCCGTCTTGGTCCACCGGAGCGCCGGGCTCTATCCATCCATAGTCCGTTTCTGCGTCAGTTGGTTTGACCCCCAGGAGTATGACAGACTCGGCATTCTTGTTGATCAGATATTCGGCGGCCTGCTCCACGGCGCCCATAAAGCGCCATCCCGGCTGAATGAAGTGATCGGATGGGAAAACGGCCACCAATGCATTGGGATCCCGGTGCAGGATGTGGACGAGTGGCAGCAAAATACCTGGACAAGTGTCGCGTCCGGTCGGCTGGAACAACACCGTTCCTGGTGGCCTGATACCCAGAGAGGAAAAGACGTGTTGCCGATGAGAGGCTGTCGCCACCACCAGCAGCCGCTCAGACGGAATCAGTCTCTCGGCCCGGTGCAGCGTGTGCTCCACCATCGTCCGTCGTCCCCAAAATGCGCAGAACTGCTTTGGGACTTCCGTGCCCAAGAACTCTCGGACAAACCCCCGCACCCGTTCGCCTTCACCTCCCGCTAGTACAATTCCCCAGAGCAGCGGCTTCGCACGTGCCATTACAGCCTCCTTTTTTTAACCATCAAGGGTTCATGGTCATTCGGAGGGGATGCCCCCACCAGGAGAAATGGGGGCATCAACGCAGCGGGGCACAACCGCCACGCCTCCTTCTGTCCATATCACGCTCGCTTGAGTCGCCATACAGGCGGTCGGTTCGTGTCATGATCGTCGCGACGTCAATGACTATCGCTTGATGAACATCTGTCCCCCCACAGTTTGAGCCTGAACGGGGTCATACATGCGATAGGCGGCCTGCTCAGTCCCTCCTAACGAATCGAGATCAGTAACGGCGAGTTTAATGGTTTTCTTCTCCCCAGGTTTCAAGACTTCCTTGATCTTTAGTTTATCGATCGCGAACCCGTGCTTCTCCCTCGTACCATTAGTCACGATCAGTTCCAGTGGTCTGAGTTTCACTTTCTCATCGATAACAATGGTAGATGGGAGGATGAAGCTGACCTTATTGGTGGATAGAATCGCGACATGGAATTCCCTGGGTTCGCCCCCCAACATCTCCTCAGCGTAGCTGTAGCATTGCAGACTCCCCGGCACGAGCCAGATTCCCACGAGTACGACGGACAGTGCTCTCCTCATGGTGTCACCTCCCTGAACCTGTTAATCGAATAGCGCAGACCCTCTGTCGACAAGGCCTTTGATGAAGCTCAAGTGGACATCTACCAAGTCATCATGGGATTTCATCGTTCGCGCTGAGGAGACTATGGTTCAATGTCGAAAAAGGATTCTGGTCGCCTCGCGCTTAGCCAAATCGGGATCTTCCTTCCGTACCCGACCGGTCCAGTGTGTCGCGCACGTGCGGGCGACATGGGATGCAGTTGGTTGGCACGAATGACAGTGTCCTCGATGCATCCGCAGTTGAGACATCTGCTACCCTGAAACTCGGCGCGGCTGACCTCCTCCCGCAGATCGGAGAACGTCTCAATGACAATCAATCCTCCACAACGTGTGCATGACATGAGCCCTCCTTTCGGTTTGCCGATGCCTACGCATCTGTGGTACACGTCCCAATCACTGAGCCCTGGGGTCCGGCTTTCCACTCCCACTAACTTTAGCAATCGCAATGCCAGAATTTCGAACGGACACCGCAGCCGAAACACTGCAGAAGTCTGCACGATCATGTATCGCGCGGAGCGGGTTGTAGGGAACTCAAGGTGTCAAGATGGCATGCTGTGTCAGAGAGACACAGCGCGGAGGCAGCTCGTCGAGAGAGCAGAAAACTGGCTAATGCGGAGCCGAGTCAGACGTTTCGCTATTTGTCTTACCGAGGCCATACCGGTCGAGCAGGCGATACAACGTGCGCCTGCTGATCCCGAGCAGGCGCGCTGCTTGCTCCTTGTTGCCGTGAGTCGATACCAGCACCGCGCCTACCCTCTCCCGTCGAAGCGCGCTGAGCGTTCCAGGCAGGAGGCGCAGATGGTCAAGTCCTCCATTCCGCTTGTCCAGGACCTCTGGTGGCAGATCGTCAACCGACAGAATGGTATGGGTGCCGAGCGCAACGGCTCGCTCGATGACATGTTCCAACTCGCGAACGTTTCCGGGCCAAGTGTACTTGACGAGCGCCTGTATGGCACCGGGAGATAAGGAGGTGACAGCCATGTTTTTCTCAGCACCGTATTTGGCGAGGAAGAACTCAGCCAGCAAGGGGATATCCTCAGGTCGCTCCCGCAGAGGGGGCAGTGAGATGGTGACCGTGTTCAGTCGGTATAACAAATCCTCGCGGAACCGTCCTGTCGACACCAGCTGCTCAAGGTTCTGCCGAGAGGCTGCAATCACTCGAAGATCCACTGGGATGGGTTCGTTGCTGCCCACCCGTCTGATCTCTCGTTCTTGTAGCGCACGCAACAGTTTGGCCTGTCCTGCCGGAGACAGGTCCCCCACCTCGTCTAGAAAGAAGGTGCCGCCACTGGCTTCTTCCAACAATCCACGACGGAACGTATGGGCACCGGTAAAGGAGCCCCTAATGTGACCGAAGAGCTCGCTTTCGATCAGTGAATCTGGAATCGCGCTGCAGTTGACCGCGACAAAAGACCGCGCCGCACGGGAGCTGTTATCGTGGATCGCTCGGGCGATCAATTCCTTGCCGGTGCCGCTTTCACCCTGGATCAACACAGAGGTCCGGCCTGGCGCGACCTTGCCGACCAACTTGAAGACCTCGACCATGTTTCGGCTCTGTCCAATCAGAGAACCAGCGCGCACACGCTCAGTGAACGCGTGTTGGAGATGGCGGTTCTCTCGGACCAGCCTGTAGTGTTCGACCGCCCGGCCCGCCACCAGCACCAACTCTTCGAGATTGACGGGCTTGGTGATGTAATCGAATGCGCCGTGTTTCATGGCCTGGATCGCCGTATCCACTGACCCGAACGCGGTCAACAGGACCACGGGAGTATCCGGAGAGGCTTTGTGGAACGACTCCAACACATCCATCCCAGACACAGGGGCCATCTGAATATCGCTCAACACTGCCGCGTACTCTCGCGAGCCCACTCGTGAGACCGCCTCCTCGCCCCCCGCCGCCAGCTCGACGGGAAACCCGGCCCGGCTGAGCGCCTCGCTCAGCATCTCCAAGTTGCGCTTGTCATCCTCCACTACGAGGATCCGTCGCTCAGTGTTCATTGGCCTTCCCTCTCAGTCTTGCTTCTCTCCAGATCGGGAGATCAATGGTGAACAGGGTCCCATGCCCGACGGCACTCTGGACCGCAAGCCGTCCCCCGCTCGCCGACACCACTCGATGACAGATTGCCAGCCCGAGTCCCGTCCCCCCTTCACCCTGTCTGGTGGTAAAGAACGGTTTAAAAATACTCCCCCGATGCTCGGGCGGAATTCCCTGCCCCGTGTCACGGATGGTGAGACGGATGGCGCCGAAGCTCAAATCTGTGTCTCCCCCGACTACCACGTTCCCTTCGACTTTTTCATCCATGGTCTGACAGGTCTTGATTTCCAGCTCCCCCCCTTTGGGCATGGCGTGGATGGCATTGGTGGCAAGATTGAAAAGCATTCCATTGAGGGTACGGCGATCTCCGGCGACCGGAGGAAGGTGAGGCATCAGATCGGTTTTGACCGCGATGCGGCGCCCGTGCAGACCGGGAGAGATCAACGCCAGGACTTCGTCAACGATCTCATTCAGATCAACGGGAACAGACTGAACCTGGACCCGCGTTGAATCAAGCACATGTTGGATGATCGCCACCATTCGCTCAATCTCGGACCTGATGATAGTCAGATGACGCTCACGATCCTGGTGATCAGCCACCTCCGCCAGCATTTGAAGATGGCCGGACATCGCATTGAGCGGGTTCCCCAATTCGTGTGCCACCACCGCGGAGAGCTCACCGAGCGCAGCCAATTTTTCAGCGCGCTCGACCTGACTCCTGGTTTCGACCAGTGTGGCGTTAGCCCGGTGAAGCTCCTCGGTCGCCTCCGAGATTCTCGTCATCAAGGTGTCGTTGAAACTCCGGATCTCTCCCAGGAGGTGTTCTCTCTCGGCAATGGCGTCTCTAACCCGGTCCAGCATCCGGTTGAACTGCTTCGCCACCTCCTGGATATCGGATGGTCCCACGAGGGCGGCTCGGCTCGTCAGGTCTCCCGCCTCGGCGCGACGCATGGCGTAGAGGAGCTGACCGATAGGCCGGTGGACTTTCATGTGGATTAAACCGAGAAACACCAGGCATGTGATCGAGACCGCCGCGACCCCGACATCCTTGGCCAATTCTCTCTCTTGCTTGATCAAGCGATCATATTTTCCGAGAGAGAACCGGCCGCGCAGCGCGCCGACGACATGGTCCTTGACTATGATCGGAGCGATGAAGAGCCAGGCGCGATCGGCCGTGGTGCCTTCAAATCGTGTCAGCGATCGACCTGCAGCGATCTCGCTCCGCTCGTGCTCGCTCAAGATGGGAGGAACCGAACTGGGATCGGTGCTCAAAATCAGTGCGCCTGAGTCGGGTGTAACCTCGTACACCGAAAGCCGGCGAAGGCCCGGTCGCAGCTCGAAGATGTCCTGGAAACCTTCCTTCAGCGCCTTCACGTCATGGATATCGTCCCCCGCGTTGCTAAGAATCCGGCTGACAGCAGCCGATGCCCGAAGAAACGCGGAGTGCAAGTTCTGGGCGGCGGCTTCTTCGATGACGTGCCGGTCCAGGAGATTGAGGGAGACAATTGTGAGCCCGACCACGATGATCCCCGTGATCATGACCCAGGCCAAGATTCCGTCGAATCGCCAAGTTCTCATTCTGTGACCATCTCCAACCTTCCAGCTCGCTTGGACTCAGCGTTCTTCAGACCCTGCCGCAATGTGCTGCTGAGGTTGGTCAGGGCCGGGGTTGATCAGGATCGGCACGTTAAGCTGGTCCGGCAACAGCACCACTTTGGAATTCTGGCTGTCGTACAGTTTGAACCGGAGATAACTCGGCGTCAGGGTCTTCGCGATGGTCTCCTGGGCTTTGGCCTGCCCTATCGCTCGGATGCGCAAGCCTTCTGCTTCCCCTTCGGCTCGAATCCTGATCGCATCCCCTTCGCCCTTCGCTCTGGTACGGGCGATCTCGGCATCCTTGGAAGCGATCGTCAATTCGAATTCTTTTTGCTCCTTCTGCTGCTCCTTCGCCTGCTTCTGCTCAATCGCGCTCAAGACGACCGGCGGAAAGTCGACGTCTGCCAGCGCCACGCTCTGGATCTCCAGGTGTCGGCCTTTCAGCTTTTCGACCACGACTGCCTGGACCTTGCTGGCAATCTCGGAACTCCGTTCCGGCACTGAGACCATGGTATAGCCCGACACCACGCTTCGCACCGCGGCCATAAACTCCGGTTTCACGATCCGTTGGTAGAAGTCAGTGCCCACCTCGTGCGCGAGGAAATAGACTTCTTGCGGAATCGGTCGGAGAATAATGGCGGCCTTCACCAGCACCTGCAGATCGTCTGCGCTGAGTGCATCGATGTTTTCAGTGAAACTTTGCCACTTGATGTCGTACACGTATACATCGTTCCAGGGCGCCCGCCAGTAGAAGCCATCTTTCAACGGTTCGGTTGAGAGCCCTTCAGTGAGGGGATACCAACGCAGCCCGCGCTGGCCCGGTTGAACAGTGGTGCCGGCACAGGCTTCGGTCAGCAAGAACAGGGCAACGACGCTCAGTATGGTCATGGTGGTATGTCGCATAGTTCCCTCCTCTGTCCCGCAATGAATGTAGCCTTAACGCGAGTCCAGCCTTGGGGGCGGAAGCGTCCCATGCCCGCCAGCAAGTCCCACATGTACCTCGGCCAGGCGTTGCTGCTCGCGCGCAGCATCCTCGTAGAATTGGGCCAACAGCTTGGTGCCGGTGACCCATTCCGAATCAGCCCCAAACAGTCGTTCGTAGTGCGAGGCTCGCTTGGACAATTCTTCGGCCCTTTGCCGCATTGCGGTTGCCTCTTGGGCATAGGCAGTGGCAATGCGCCAGTGGTCTTGGGCAGGGTTGAGCGTGGTCATGTCCAGCGGGCCTTTCGGCTCCAGGAGACTATGTGGTGCCCCGCAACCAGCGCTCACAAGGGCCCCAAGGAAGACCCGCATGCCTACCGCCAAAAACCTTGGTCCTCTCACAGCCGTTCCTCACGTCCGCCGCCGTAGTCTGCAGGGCCTCACTTCGGAGCGTGATCGTTGTCGAGCAACACCTCGTAATCCCATCGGTGAGCCAATACCTCAACCTGCCGTCGCTCGCGTAGCCGATTCAGAGCACAGAGCAACGTATGCCACGTGTACTCAGGAAGAGCGTTGGCGATCTCCGGAAACATCAGCCGTTGCTTTGTCCGTAATAGCTCGAGGACCCGCTCTTCAATTGATTCTGCCGCAGCCTTTGATGGTGAGCGCGCAAGTTTCATCTTGCCTCCATTCATATGAGTTCATTTCTTTATGAATGTTAGTCGGAGGACGGACCGCTGAGGTTACAGGAGACGCTCCTCTCGTTTATCATTGGCTGCGGGTGTCGGCCTTCATGGATCAACATCTCTGCAAGTCGTGATCCAATTGTCCTTGTCAAGTTCCCTTCTGGTACGTCCGTTGCATCGCTATGGCCTGAGCGGCCAGGATATTTTGAACCCGCAATGAGGACTTCCTCCGTTCTTGTCGCTTCTCATTCCCTACCGAGCACTTCGCACTGTGCGCCATGTGCGAAACTGCTCATCGGAACCAGCCTCTTAGCTTAACTCCCCATGAGTTTCCTGCATTCAGGCCACAAGAGACCTGGCATTTCTATTGCTGCAACACTTGCAACCGAGCGGCTGCCAGCGATAAATCGAGGGGCACCCTCGCTACTTGTGCTTGGAGGAGATGGCGAGGACACATGGGAGTCGAGCAAAGCGCGTCCTGCTGAGGAAGCCGTCCAGAGACTTTTACAGCAACTGTGCATCAGGGATACCTGAGTCACTATAGAGGTTTGTACGACCCTTCGCAGTTTTCATCTCGCCATGAGCAAGCAAACTCATCATCAACCTTCGGCCAATGCCGCAAGAGGCACGATGGTGCTTGGTCGGTGGTTTGACAGACCATTTCATACGCCTTTAGAATTGATTGAGGAGCAGCCCATGCCGCGCCCTTTCAGACTCTTCAGCAATCTTCCCATCCAGCGGAAGCTGCTGTTGACGTCTATGGTCCCAGTGTTGGCGGTTGTCCTGCTGAGCCTGGTCACCTACCGGAGCGTCCAGACCTTTTCGGATGACGAGGAACAGCTCAACAGCATCTACCTGGTACAAAGACGGGCGGCCGAATATATGAGCCTTGTCGGGGATCTCAACGCGGGGTTCCGTGCCTACGTCTTGACCAGACAAGAGACTTTCCTGCAACCCTACCGGATTGCCCACGACCACATTCTGGAAGTCGGCGGCTCAATTGAACAGATGGTGAATGATCGGAAACCGCAGCACGACCTGATCAGTGAGGTGCAGCTTCAAGTGCAGCGCCTGATGGAGGAAAAAGATAGCTTGATCAATGCCGTCAAGTCCGGGCATCAAGTGGATGCGCTTCGTTATGTCCAAGAAGGTCGCGGACGTGAGATCATGATTCATGTTCGTCAACGAATGGATCAATTCAACCGGCTTGAGCAGGGGTTCCTGTATGACACACTGGCGAAGATCGGACACGACCGTTCTCTGATGCTCTCGGTGATCTTGGGTGGCGGGATCCTGGCCCTCGTCCTCTTGGTGTTCGCCTTGCATTTAATTGCCCGCTCGATCACCGGTCCGCTCGTCAACGTGGCGAAAGCCGTACGGTCCTCGACAGGCGGGACCGTGCCGGCCGTGCCGGTGCTGGAACGCCGGGATGAAATAGGCGATTTGACCCGCGTGATGAATGTGATGAACGCCCAGATCCGCGATCATATTGCTCAGGTCGAGAAGTCGGAGGCCGAACTACGGCTCCTCAACAAGGACCTTGCAGCCTCCGAGTCCAAGTATCGCAGCATCGTTGATCATGCGCCGTTCGGCATCTTCACGACCCAAGGCATGGCGCTTGTCTTCAACAACCGATACAATCGGGTCCTGGCCGGGCTGGACCCGGATGAAGAGGGAGACCCGGAGGCGGTTCGGCAGTCGATTCACCCCGAAGACCGTGAGCGGGTTCTGTCCGAGTTCTCTCAGGCGGTGAAGCAGAACCGGCCGTACGAAACGATCTTTCGGTTTCTGCACAAGGACGGCATGGTGCGGAAAGTTTTAAGCCGGCGGATTCCGATCAAAGATCCTGACGGTCAGACGATCATGTATCAGGGATTTAACATCGATATCACGGCACTGGATCAGATGCAGGCGCGTCTCAGCCGGGCCGAGCGGCTCGCGACCTTGGGCCAAGTGGCGGCCGGCATTGCCCATGAGATCCGGAATCCTCTTGTCGGCGTCGGCTCGACCGTCTCACTGCTGTTGGAAGATACCGACAGGTCTGATCCGAGGCGCTCGGATCTGGAAGTCGTTCTGAATGAGACAAGGCGGCTGGATCGGATCGTCAACCAGATCATCGATTATGCCCGTCCCCGCGCCCTTGCTCCCGTCATGTTCGCGATGGAGGATCTCATTCAGGAAACGCTGACCTTACTGAATGGCACCCTCACCAGCAAGCACATCAAAGTGAAACGAGAGATCCATCCGCATCTGTCCTCGATCGAAGCGGACCGCGACCAGCTCAAGCAGGTCCTGTTGAACGTCGTACAGAATGCCATCGAAGCGGTAGAGGACCAGGGGACGCTGCATATCGCAACATTCGACTCCTTGCGCGATCAAGAGCCTGGTATGGTGTTGAAGGTGACTGACAATGGCGTCGGCATGGCGCCAGGCGACCTGCCACGCCTCTTCGAGCCGTTTTTTACGACCGGCAAACACCGAGGGACAGGCTTAGGGTTGGCCATCTGCCGTAATATCATAGATACCCACCGCGGGGAAATTCAGGTGAACAGCCAACAGGGGGTTGGCACGGCGGTCCGGATCTGGCTTCCGTTTCGGCAGCAGCGTCAGTCGACAGAGTTCTGAGCTATGAGCGCATCTATTTTTGTCGTGGATGATGAGCCTGCGATCCGGACCGCCATCGTCAAGCGGATGGGTCGGAGACACCACCAGGCGCGCGGCTTCGAGTCAGGTGAGGCCTTATTGGACGCGCTGGACCACGACGTCCCGGATCTGATTCTCCTCGACCTCAAGATGCCGGGCATGAGCGGACTGGATGTTCTGAAAACGCTGCAGCAAAAATCCCCGCACACCTTGGTAATCATGCTGACTTCCTATGGAACCGTCCAAGACGCGGTCGAAGCGATGAAACTTGGCGCGTACGATTTCTTGATCAAGACGGTAGACCTTGATGGCGTGGATCCGGTGGTGAACCGAGCGTTGGAACTGCTTTCGCTCCGACGGCGTGTCGTGTTCGAGATGGAGCACGAAGGAAACCAGTATGCGCTGTCCAATCTTGTCGGCAATAGTACGGCGATGCAGCAGTTGGTCGCACAATTGCAGGACGTGGCCCAGAATCCGAAAACCACGGTTCTGCTCCAGGGCGAGACCGGTACAGGGAAAGAATTCATCGCGCGCGTGTTGCACCACAATGGAATTCGATCGTCAGGCCCCTTTGTGGGTGTCAACTGCACGGCGATTCCTCGGGAACTGTTCGAGAGCGAGCTCTTCGGCTACGAGCGTGGCGCATTCACTGGTGCCAACCAGAGGAAGCTGGGCCTCCTCGAAAAGGCCGAGGCTGGGACGATGTTTCTGGATGAGATCGGAGATCTTGATCTCGGGATGCAGGCCAAACTGTTGCGGGTCCTGCAAGAACGCTCGTTCCGTCGCGTGGGTGGTATGGACGATATTCAGGTGGACTTCCGCCTTATGGCGGCCACCAACCGAGATCTCAAGAGGGAGGTAGCGCGCGGTGCATTCCGCGAGGACCTGTTTTTCCGTCTGAACGTGGTGGTCTTCGAGCTTCCCCCACTGCGGAAGCGAGTGGAAGACATCATCCCGCTGTGCATGCGCGCGCTTGTACGGTACGGGAAGGAGTTTGGAAAAGAGGTGTTGGAAATTGAGCCCAAGGCCTGTGCGATTCTTGAGCGCTACTCCTACCCCGGGAACATCCGTGAACTGCAAAACATCATTGAACGGGCGATGATTTTCTGCCAAGGCAAAATGCTGACATCGAACAGCCTACCCCACGAGTTGCGCGAGGTAACTCCGCAGGTGGCGGTTGCGGTCACCCAAGACGATCAGCAGATCGTGCGTGTGGAAATGACTCTAGGAAAACAGGATTTGGCCGACGTGGAAAGCGCGATCATCGAAGAAGTCATGCGGGTGGCTGACTACAACAAGAGCCTGGCGGCTAGGTACCTCGGCCTCACGCGATTCGCTCTGGACCGGCGTTTGAAGAAACTTTCCCAGGAATAAGCATAGCCATCGCGCACCGTCGAGATATAAGGGAAAGGTCGTGCGTCGCGGTGGACTCTGCGTGTCATCAAGGATTCGGGGCGACGAACACTAAAACCTTGAGGCGCGTATTGGTATGGTTCATCACGCCATGCTCCTCCCCAGCTGGCGCCATGGTCCCCTGCCCAGGTCCCAGAACTCGCTCTTCATTTCCGACCTTGAATTGCCCCTGCCCTTCCAGCACCAGATAGACCTTGTCCTGGTCGCCGTGTACGTGTCCCTTCTGTTCCTGGCCCGGCTCAAAACAATAGACGTCGCAAAAAAATCGCTGGGTATGAAAGATATTGTTCTTCTTCATCTTCTCTGAGCTAAATTGCTGATAATCTGTAAGATTAATAACCTTCATAAAGGTGTGCTCCTTTAGGAGGTCTTCTGCTCAGTCCTACGTTTCTCGACCATGCGGGTAATCGAATCCACTGGCACCAGATGGCGTGACATGCCCAAATCTTTGGGTGGGATACCCATCGCCAGCCCCAGCAACTGGGGCAGATGCAGGATCGGCAGATTGAGCTGTGTCTTGACCGCCCGGCCTGCCCGATCCTGATAGATGTCCAGGCTCATGTGACAGAGCGGGCAAGGAGTGACCATAAAGTCAGCTCCTTCGTCTTTAGCCTCTTTCATGTTGGTCCCGGCCATCGTAACCGCAATGGCTTCCTTTTCGAGAATGATCGGAAAGCCGCAGCACTTGGTTCGCCCGGCATAGACTACCGGCTCGCCGCCGACCGTTTTGATAACCTTCTCCAGTGAGGTGGGATTTTCTGGGTCGTCAAATCCCAGGTCCCAGGAAGGCCGAAGAATATAGCAACCATAGAACGGCGCGATCCGAAAATCGTTCATCGGGATGCGAACCTGCTCGCTGAGTCGATGGAGTCCAACCTCTCGGACAACGATCCAGAGCAGATGTTTCACCTGGACCGTCCCTCGATAGGCGATGTCATCGCGAGCCAGCACTTGGTTGATCCGATCCAACAGGCCAGGCTCGGTCTTGAGCCGTTTGTTTGCCGCCCCCATCACACCCTGGCAGGTGCCGCAGATTGTCATCACGTCCAAACCAAGCTGCTCTGCTTGGGCGAACGTCCGGGCGTTCAGCGCGAGTGCCACGTCTGGGTCCGCCTCACTGACGACACCGGCTCCGCAGCAGGAAGCGGCGGTCAACTCCACGACCTCAATGCCGAGCCGTCCGATGATCGCCATCGTGGACTGGTACAGTTCCGGCGTGGCCCCTTTCGCCGCGCATCCGGGATACAACGCATATTTTATTGGCATTCACGCCTCACACTTCGGCATCGGTTCATTGTGACCATTCTAACCTGTTTCGCATGCGAATCAACATAGTGATCGTAGCAGGATGGCGGTGTGCCCGCATCGAACGATGAAAGGACAGTTCCGGGGTGCATGGACTAATTTGGTTTCTTCTGCGAAGTTACTTAGTATACAATTGCGCTGCCGTTTCACCGTTCCACTGATCGCTCTCAAGGGCAGGATTCAGGGATCCCCTTCATGGAGTCACGAATCGATCTGATCCGAGCACTCACGGAGGCGCGTGCCTGCACCGATGCGCTGTTTGCCATGGTCCGCCCCGACTCGCTGTACGAACGACCCATTCCGGAACGCCACCGGATTATCTTCTACCTGGGACATCTCGAAGCGTTTGATTGGAATCTGATCGGTCAGCATGGGTTCAGTTTGACCTCCTGCGACCCTGAGTGTGACCGGCTGTTCGCGTTTGGAATCGATCCCCTGCCTGGACAGTTGCCGAGTGACAGGCCGTCAGACTGGCCATCGGTGGCGGAGGTGCAGCGGTATAACAAAGCGGTCCGTCAGGCGCTCGATGCTGTGCTGGAAGAAACAGCGGAGCAATTCCTTCATGTCGCCCTTGAGCATCGGCTGATGCATGCCGAGACCTTCGCCTACATTCTTCACAATCTGTCACGAGACAGGAAATTAGCCAGGCCGACGAGTCCCTCCTGCTCTGGTCCTGTGCCTGTGCATGTCATGATTGACATACCAGTCGGGACCGCGACTTTGGGCCGTGCACGTTGGGCAGGATTTGGGTGGGACAATGAATTCGACTCCCCCATTATCACCGTCCCGGGATTTGCGATCAGCAAGTATAAGGTTACCAATCAGCAATACCTCGAATTTGTCCGAGCCGGCGCCGAGCCATCACACTTCTGGACCAAACGAGGCGATCAGTGGTTCTGGCGCACGATGACCGGGGAAATTCCATTGCCGCTCGACTGGCCGGTCTATGTGACCTACGAACAGGCCCGGGCCTATGCCGTATGGGTGGGCAAGGCCTTGCCGACTGAGGCGCAGTTTCATCGCGCGGCCTACGGCACTTCCCACGGAGAGGAATGGCCGTACCCCTGGGGCGATGAGCTCCCTGATGAGCATCGGGGCAACTTCGGTCTGCATCGCTGGGATCCCATTCCCGTCACCGCGTCTCCGCTGGGAGACAGCGCCTTCGGAGTCTCGCAACTGGTCGGCAACGGATGGGAATGGACCTCAACGGTCTTCCATCCGTTTCCCGGGTTCCAGCCGCTTCCCTTCTATCCAGGATATTCGGCGCCCTTCTTCGACGGCGCGCACTATGTCCTCAAAGGAGCCTCATCGGGAACGGCAACGCGTCTGCTGCGTCGGTCGTTCCGTAACTGGTTCAGGACTGGGTATCCCTATGTCTATGCCGGATTTCGGTGCGTTGAGAACTGACGGCCTGTCCACGCGGACCAAGGGGTTACCGACCAGCGCGCTGGCGAGGTTTGCCCAGGCAGTCCGAGAGGGCCTGAGCAAACCTAGTCAAAAGGAATTGCCTTCCATCTATCTCTATGATGATATCGGGACGGCGCTCTTTGAAACGATTACTCTGTTGCCGGAGTACGGGCTCACTCGCGCGGATGAACGTCTCTTGCGACGGTATGCCCCGACCATCCTCGAGCACCTGCCTCCGCCGGTGGTTGTGGCGGAACTCGGCAGCGGGAGTGGCGGCAAGACGCGATGGATCTTGGAAGCCCTCGCGCGGCGAGAACCGGTCGTCTATTATCCCATCGACATGTCTCCGTCGGCTTTGGCCAAGTGCCAGCGCACGCTCTCCAGCTTGGGCGCAGTCAGCGTCGTGGGGCTGGAGAAATCCTATTTGGACGGCCTGAGCGAAGTGGCCGCCCGTCGCCGGATGGGCGAAACGCTTCTGGTGCTGTTTCTGGGGAGCACGGTCGGCAACTTCGATCGTCCTGCGGCCGAGCACTTCCTGCGCGAGATCCGGCAACGGTTGTTGCCCGGCGATGCGCTGGTACTTGGCACCGATCTGGAGAAGCCGGTGTCCGACCTCCTGCAAGCTTACGACGATCCTGCCGGTGTCACGGCTGCGTTCAACCTCAATCTGCTGGCCCGCATCAATCGCGAGCTTGGCGGAGACTTCGTGCTGCGGAACTTCGAGCACGAGGCTCGATATAACAAAGACGAGCGTCGCATCGAGATGCACCTTCGTTCGAAGCAGAAGCAGGCCGTGAGGATTCGGGCTGCGGACTTCACCTGCGCGTTGCAAACAGGCGAAACCATCTGGACCGAGGCCTGCCACAAATACGTGATCGAAGAGATCTCCGACATGGCTCGCCGCACGGGTTTTGCGTGCGAGGCACAGTGGGTGGACGGCGAATGGCCCTTTGCCGAGAACCTGTGGCTCGTCAGACCAGGCTCAACCTCGATTTCGTGACTCCAACTGCCAGCCCAATAGTCTCCTTTCGAAGCGTCTCCTGCCGCGTCGGCCAGAAAGATATCCTTCGCAACCTGTCGTTTGACGTGGAAGCAGGCGAGACTCTGGTCCTGCTTGGGCGTAGCGGTTCAGGCAAAACCACGGTCCTCAAGCTGGTGAACGGGTTGCTTTTGCCGAGCGAGGGGACGGTGCTGGTGGAGGGCACGCCCACCACAGCGTGGGATCCCATCAGGCTGAGGCGTCACATCGGCTATGTGATCCAGGAAGCTGGCTTGTTCCCGCACTTGACTGTCGCGGGCAACGTGGGCTTGGTGCCGCGATTGGAGGGCCGGCCGCAGCAGGAGATCCATCGGCGTGTCGCTGGGTTGCTCACTCAGGTCGAGCTGCATCCAGCGGAGTTTGACCACCGCTACCCGAGGGAGCTGTCTGGCGGCCAACGTCAGCGAGTCGGCGTCGCCCGCGCCTTAGCGGCGGATCCCCCCCTATTGCTATTTGACGAACCGTTCGGCGCGCTGGATCCGATCACCCGTGTGGAGCTGCAGCGCCAGTTCCTTGCTTTGCGCCGGGACCTCGGCAAAACTGCGATCTTCGTGACGCACGACGTGCGGGAGGCGCTACTCCTCGCCACGCGCGTCGGCCTGGTGCACCAGGGGCGCTTGGAAGTCCTGACCACGCCCTCGGAATTTCTGCGGGCGCAGGGTGACGAGGTGCGAGCCTTTCTGGCTTGTCTCGATGCCAAGGGTGACGTCTGATGCAGCCGGGCTTGATGAGTGAGCTGCTGGAGTTAACCCTGGAACATGTGGGGCTTGTCTCGGTGGCCATGGCCATCGCGACGGCGACGGCTATTCCTGCTGGCATCCTACTCACCAGGCGCGAAGCACTCCGTCGGTGGGTGTTGGGTTTTGCTAATATCATGCAGACCGTGCCGAGCCTGGCCCTCTTCGGGTTTTTGATTCCGCTTCCCTTCATTGGCGGGATCGGCAAGCATACGGCCATCGTTGCGCTGGTGCTCTATGCCCTCTTGCCCATCTTGCAGAATACCTTGGCAGGCATCCTGGGTGTGGATCGAGCAGTCCGCGAGTCGGCCATCGCCATGGGCATGACCGGACGCCAACTCCTCTGGCTGGTGGAACTGCCACTCGCGGCGAGGACGATTCTAGCTGGCGTGCGAGTCGCGACTGTGATTACGATCGGGACCGCCACGATCGCGGCGGCCATCGGCGGAGGCGGGCTGGGCGTGTTTATTTTCCGCGGCCTGGCCTCCGTGGATACGACACAGATCCTGGCCGGGGCAGCGCCGGCCGCGCTGATCGCCTTGGCGGCCGACAAAGGATTGTCATGGGTCGAGCAAAAATTCTGGCCCGGGTGAGTACGACTGTCGTCGTGGCCGCGGCGGCCACTATGGTAGCCGTCGGTTGGTTCATCGGTTGTTCCGGAGAACGCCCGATCACGGTGGGATCCAAGAACTTCACGGAGCAGGTGATTCTGGGCGAGATCGTGGCCCAACACCTGGAACAGCGGCTGGGCCAAAAGGTGGTGCGTAAACTCTATCTCGGCGGCACCCTGCTGGCTCACCAGGCCTTAGTCAATGGAGACATTGACCTCTATCCGGAGTATAGCGGGACCGCACTCACCGCGGTCTTGAAGTTGCCGCCCTCCTCTGGTCTGGCCACTGTGTTCGCCACGGTGAAAACCGAATATCTGGCGCGCTTTCACCTGCAGTGGCTGGATCCCTTGGGATTCAACAATACCTTTGCGATGGTGATTCGCGGGGAAGATGCACGCCGCAACCGGATCGAAACGCTCAGCGAGGCAGCCAAACATGCCCCGGGCTGGCGACTTGGTGTGGGTTACGAGTTCCAGCAGCGGCCGGATGGGCTGGAGGGGCTACTGAAAATCTACGGCCTGCCTCTGAGCGGATCAGCCAAAACCATGGACCTCGGCTTGCTATATAAGGCGCTCGACCAGAAACAAGTGGACATGGTTGCTGCCAATGCGACCGATGGACAACTCTCGGTGTTGGATGTGACGGTCCTCCGCGACGACAAAAGCTATTTTCCACCCTACCAAGCTGCCTTAGTCGTGCGGGCCGAGACGCTGAAGGCTCATCCGCTCCTGAGCCAATCGCTCAATGAGCTTGCCGGAAGATTTTCGGATGAAACAATGCGTCGGCTGAACTATCAGGTGGACGGCGAGCACCGACCAGTGCGCGAAGTAGCTCAGACCTTTCTCAAAGGAAGCAAGCTCATCCCCGAATGAAGATGTCATCCAGAAGGAAGCAGGTGGTGGAAATTCACCAATCCGTCCTGCTTTCTGGTGCATTTGGAATAAGGCCTGATCGGTTCCTGCCACGATTCGCTCCATGGCCTTGTTGATCCGTCGAGCGAAGATGCCGTCACTCGGGCATATGCCGCATGATGAAGTCATCTGTCTTCGACATGAGAAAGATGATGAAGGTGGCATGACTGTTGCTCCTTTACTTAACGAGACAGGCTTGACGAGGGTGATCCAGAGCAGTAAGCTAAGTCAGCTTCAGAGGTAGATCATGACAGACCCAGCACATCGGTTTGTTAATCGGATACCTGATACGGACTGGGCTGAAGTCATCTCCTACCCTGACGGCCATTCGCTCGCGGTGGGCCACCTGAAAGATGTGAGCGAAGGCGGTCTCTCTCTCGACCTGCCTGTCTGTCTCCAACGAGGCGCAACCGTCCAAGTCAAACTCTCGAAGATGAGCGGCGGGCTGCTCCGGCACTTTCAGTTCAAGGGGACCGTCGTACACGTCGAGGCGTCAGGTCAGGGGTGTGTGCATGGCATCAAATTCGGGGAGATGACACAAGCTGAGCAGACGGCTCTGACAGATTATCTCTGTCAGGTGGAATTTCAGTTTCGGGCGGCTTCCTGATTTGGGTCAAGTTGCATAAGGCGCTGGCCCTGCCCGAGAGCACCTCGGGCAGACAGAAAGGAGGGTTGGAAGGATGGACGACCTGAGTCCCCCGGGCTACAAAAGCCCGTCGACGGCGGCGCTCGCCACACGAGGCGGACTTTCCGCTTACTGCCGGACAATGAGCGCGCTCCACGGCATTCGCTACGCCAGAACATCCCGAAAGGGACCATGAGCACAGTGGAGCCACAGAGGAAGCCAAACAGGCATGGCGACTCATCCGGTCACCAGACAAACGGAAGCACCGTCCTCTCCGCCGATCGCCGGGTCTGATACCTGAGCGACACAACGCATCTAAAAGATTGCACGGCGTCCTAAGCGCCCAATGCGGGCCATCTTTCCGGGAGATGGCCCGCGTTGTATGTGGGCCTGACGCTGAACATGCTCTCCGTGCATCGGAACGTGCGCTCTGTCGCGGCCGTCATGGGAAGTGAGAGAGGGCCCGCTTGTAGGACTTCTCCAAATCTTCCATCGCGGCGTTCAGGCCGGACTTGAGGTCTCCCCAGGCGTTCTCGCTTGTGGACTCTAGCTCCTGCAGCTTCTTGCCAGTCGCATCTTTTTGCTTCTGCAACTCCTCAATCGCCTTATTCAGCTCAGCCTGCGCTTCCTTTTTCGCGTGATTGGCCTTGGCTGTGAGGTGGTCAATCTGCTTCTGCATGCGATTCAATTCCGCCCGCATCTTCTTCTGAAAGTCCTCTTTCTGCTGAACCGTAAACTCTTTCGTGGCCTCCAGCGCCTCCTTAGTTTCCTTTTTGACATCCTTCGCCGACACGCCGGACTTCGTTTCAGCCGCGGTATGTCGCTCCACAGGCGTCATGCAAACGGATAAGGTTATGATCGTGAGCAAGAATGAGAATCGTTTCAAGATGCGCTCTCCTTTCTCAGACAAATACAGTCTCCACCCTTTTCCTCATCCTCTTCTGACAGGGGAACTGCTCTCCCCTACTCTTCGTATCAGCACCTGATCCCCGCGTTGGATCACTTCGTAGGATTGGTTAGGCGAGACGAGAATGCGCTCGCTGCGCAGGCGGACCGTGAGGCCGCGGTTCGTATAGCCGACCGCGTGCTGCCGGAGGTGAGCCACGATCTTCTGCGCAATCGCGTTCCTTGGCAACGGCACGCGCTCACCGCTCGAGAACCCCACAGAGATGATGCGATGATATCCCAAGAGTTCATGGTCCAACTGGAGATATTCAAAGCCGACCTCCCCTTGGGTAAGCGGAATCAGTTGCTCTCCGATACGGGCCACACCCTGGAACGTGGTGAAGCGGGCCAGCGATCTTTCGGAGATCGGCCTCGCGGCATCGGCTAAGATTAGCGCCATGGCCATCGCCCCGATCGCCGCGAGCGCCATGATGGCGTCCCCGACGCGGGTGAGCAGGCCTCGTGGTTCCAGGCGCAGCATGCGTCCACCGAACCAGCCGACGGCTGCCCAAGCCATGAGCGCGAACCCGACAAACAGCCGATACAACTCCCCATGTGGAGTGAGGGCCCCGATGGCGGTGGCGACCCAGAGCGACAGCAGCAGAAACCCGGCGCTTCCGAGCAGATGTCCGGCCCATTTCAGGCGTCTGGCCCATTTACCTCTGTGCCTTACGGGCAGGGAAGCCCAACGTTTCAACGTCCATGGAATGTCGAGCTCTCCGTCGCAGTGACCACACAGACGGCCTCTGACCATGGTCAGTTTTCCGCAGTTGCGGCAGGTGATGACCCAGTGCTGTTCGAGGCCTCTCCGCGCGGCTGCATACTCCATCAGGACCCGATACACGGGCACCAGCACGGCGCCGGCCAACAGGATCACGCCGATCCAGTAGATCACCTCCGCCGCTTGCGAGAGAGACGGCCCCAGGCTTTGCTCGAGACTTTGAAATAGCAACCGCAGCATCAGACTGGTTTATGATCAAAGAGTGAGTTGCCTGAGCGTCGCAGAGGGAGGATTCCTTTAGTGACTGTTCCCCAACTCGAGGTTCGCGGTGAATCGGCGGAGTCGCTCCCGCTCGGGGGGGCGCAGGTTGGTGAATTCAATGCCGAACGTGCGTCCTCGCACCCACCGAACGGTGGCCTGTTCGACTTTCATCGGCCAATTATGATCTGGCATAAAGACATGCAGCTCCAGATCGGTCCCTGGTTGCACCTTGGTGTCACATTCGACCTTGCAGCCTGTTTTAGAGATATCGGTGACCGTTCCTTCTCCTTCGAGCCCCCCTCCTGAGAAAAATATTCGGAATCGCAGTCGAAAGCGTTGGGACTTCCGTGGTTTCATGTCTCTTGAGTTCCCCGGGAATCAAGCCCTAGCTCTTGGGGACGACGATGATCCGCGCTTTCTGAAACGCGAGTGCGCCGTCTAGGAGCACGAACAGCGCGAGTAGCAGGAGCAGGGTTCCACCTGTGAACCATCCTATCGTTCCCAGTTTCCACGTCTGATCCATAAATCCCGCCAGGAGGCCAAGCAATCCACAGAGAAAGCCGAGCGCAGCAGTGATGCGGGCAATGGCGGTCCGCTTAATGCCAGGGTCCATAGTTCACCTCCCTCATTGAGCGAGCGACGTTTCAATTATCGGTGATCTGATCTCCGAGTTTCAGCGGTCAGCCCTTTTCGACTAACATCCAACGCTGAACGTCTGCCTCCTCGAGAAGCTGATAACCTTCCTCGTCCACGTAAAGCCAGCAGTCCGGCCACTCTGTCTTGCGAACCTTTGCCTTCGAGGGGCTGTAGCCCTTCTCGTTTTTCACACGATAGACCGGCGTCCTTAACTGGTCCCACAGTTTCGACAGCTCAACCTGCTTTTCCCAGATACCCAGTTCTTCCAGTTGCTCACGATCCATAGACTCTGCTCTTCATCATCAACCCGTACAATCAGGCGACCTAGGTCGTGCCGGCTGCGCGCACGTATCGCCTGATACCTTCAGCGACTGGGAGCGACTTCGAGGCTTTGGACAAGCCGGCGGAGTTGCTCCTGCTGCTCAGGCTGCATGCGGATGAATTCGAGTCCACACTCCCGCCCAATCGACCAGCGAGCCACTGCCAGGTCGATCTTCAACGGTGAGTCGTGATCAGGTAGATAGGCACGGAGCTCCAAATACGTCCCCGTTGGGATGGTCGCGTCGCTTCGAATCTTACACCCGCCCATCGAGAGGTCCACCACTTGTCCATCTCCAACTATGTGGTCCCCTGAGAAAGAACATTCGATCTCAACTTGGAAGCGAGCGTACTTGCGTGACTCCATGTGTCCCTCACTCGTGGACCAGCAGGATCCTCGTTGGTTCGTGAGTTCGTCGCCACCCGGGTCTACGCAGAGAAAGGAATTTCATCGCTCCCCTCAACGCGCGAAGGACCTGCGCTCATTCAGGTAAGGCGAACACCCATTTCGAGGTCTCTGACCACTTGGCGGAGTCGCTCACGCTGGTCCGTCTCCATGCTGTTGAATTCAAGGCCGAACTCCCGCCCCCGCGCCCATCGTACGGATGCCAGTTCGACCTTGATCGGCGGTTCATGATCTGGCAAATGGATGCGCAGCTCTAGATTCGTCCCCGGTTGTACCTGTGTCTCGCTGTCAACCCGACATCCCCGAATGGATAGGTCGAGCAGTATCCCTTCTCCGCCAACGACATGGACGGATGTGAACGAACTTCGGAATTGAACCGGAAAACGCGGGAACTTGCGCAGATCCATCAGAACTTCATCCCTCCATCGGCATGATCATCATCCCTATTTAGGTTCTCCGGGGAGCTGCGACTGCCCAGCGGACCCAGTGGTGTGCTCTCATGGATTAGCAGCCGTGTAGTCGGCCGCGAATTGCGCTAGGTGGCTGTTGAGCTGATCGAGCACGCTGGGTTTAGCTTTATCGCGGGTCCCGTGTATGTATGATTCGAGGTCGAACGCGCGGGCATCAATCGGCTCCGAGGTATCGGTAAAGGTAGCCTTGCGACGGACATCGAAGGAGACGTGCCCAGCGAATCCATCGAAGTTTCCTACGGCGATATTTTGCATGAACACTTTAAAATAAATTCGGTTGGAGCAGGATGGGTCAATTTTGAGCCGCGGGAGTTTTGTCTTGATCCCGGTAAGAAGGGCCTCTCGCAGGGTTTCCGTCGTAATCCCAAAGGATGCGCCTGATTCCATAACGGCGGCTTGGATGGTGACACACCCGAGCTTGCGGAGCATGGGGTCTGCCAGAGCGGGCTCGGTCATCATCATGAGAACGCCAACCAGGCCGTATACTAGGCACAAACTCGTGCGTTTTATCAGACGCATGGTCGTTTAAACTCCTTGCCGTGAAACTCGTTAGGAAAAGTGTTCGCCCATTCGTGGTCTGGCAGGGCGCAGAACGACTTCCCCGAAGGAGCGGAGCCCCCACCGCCCACCCCTCCTTCCCTGCCTGGCCGATCGGTTACTTTTCTTTTCGGTCGGGCGGGGTGGCCTGGCAGCCTCCAGCTGCGCGCGTCATCCACTTTCTTTCATAGGGGGGCAGCCAGGCTGTTCTTCACTGCGCGCATCTTCACCCGTTGCATCTCGAAGAGCAACGGGTACCCGGCACATTCCGATCGTGCGGGCTCTGCGAGCAAGAAGAACGGTCTGGCTGCCCCCTTATCCCTTCACCCCTTGATGTTCCCGATCGGCCTCAATTCTGCCACCTTCTTGGTAATGCCGGCACGATCCACTGTCTCCACCACGTCCGAAATGTTCTTATAAGCGAACCCGGCCTCCTCGGCAAGCCCCGACATGGAGACAGCCTTCACGATAATCCCGCGTTGCGCCATTTGCTGCTTGAGTTGTTCCCCTCGGACCGACTTCTTGGCCTGTGTGCGGGACATCGTTCGTCCGGATCCGTGCATCGTTGATCCAAAAGTCTCGCGCATCGCCTGATCGGTTCCAACAAGCAGATAGGAGCCGGTTTCCATCGAGCCTCCGCAGATCACCGGCTGCCCGATCTCCCGGTATCGCTCAGACAATTCCAAACGTCCAGGTCCAAACGCCCGTGTCGCTCCCTTTCGATGGACCACCAACTCGCCTTCCTCGTATCGCTCGACCTTCGCGATATTATGCGCCACATCGTATATGACATCCATGCCGAGCGACTCTGCCGGACGGCCGAACACCGCGCCGAATGCTTCACGGACCTGATGCGTAATTACCTGCCGATTCGCAAAAGCGCTGTTGGCTGCGCAATTCATTCCCGCGAAGTAGTCCTGGCCTTCGGGCGATCGGAACGGCGCGCAGGCCAGTTGCTGATCTTTGACCGCGAGGCCGTACCGCCGCATGGCTGTTTCAAACACCTTGAGATAGTCGCTGGCTACCTGATGACCAAATCCGCGTGATCCACAGTGCACCATTACGACGATCTGATCGTGACCGGTAATCCCCATCGCGGCCGCGGTCTGCGGATCGAAGATTCGGTCATTGGAGGCAACTTGCACTTCCAGGTAATGGTTGCCGGACCCCAGCGTGCCGAGTTGGCTGATGCCTCGCGCCACCGCCTGGTCGCTGACCTTGGAAGGATCGGCTCCAGGGATGCAGCCCTGCTCTTCGATTCGGCCGAGATCATCATGCCAGCCGTATCCCTGTTCGACGCACCATCGTGCGCCCTTGCGCATGACCTCTTCGAACTTCCGCCGGTCCAACCGTACGAACCCCTTCGAGCCGACGCCGGCCGGAACTCTCCGAAACAGTTCCGTCATGAGCTGCTCCAGCCGAGGCTGCACGTCCGCCAACGTCAGGTCCGTCCGGATCAGGCGCATACCGCAGTTGATGTCATACCCGACTCCTCCAGGTGAGATGACGCCGTCATGTGGATCGAACGCCGCCACCCCGCCGATCGGAAAGCCGTACCCCCAATGTCCATCCGGCATGCAGAGGGCGTAGCGTCGGATACCGGGCAGGCAGGCGACGTTGGTCACCTGCTCGAACACGCCGTTGTCCATGCTGGCCAGGATCTGTTCGGTCGCGTAGATCCGGGCCGGCACCAGCATGCCGGCTTTCTCGGAGGCAGGGATCTCCCAGACCTCGTCCGCGACACGGTTCAAGGTCATGTTCGTGTGCAGTTTCATGCCCGCGTTCCTGAATTAAATATCGAGCACCACCCGCGCGACCCATCGTTCGTCGTCCAGTCGCACCTCGTAGAGATGTTTGGTGACGGCTTTCACATCGGCTCGCAGTTCGTGGCGTTGGGGGTCAATTGGCTCCCCCGTCAGGGTGCCACGAGCTTTCCATCCACCGTGGGGCCGATCTTCGGTCACGACCGCGGTGGCTTCATGGAACACCACTCCGTGGGCATCCTTGAGATAGACGAGATCCGACAGCCAGTCAAAGAGCAACGATGCGAGGTCGGGAGCCTGGTGTTCGATGGCCTGGTGCCAGTGCGGGGAGACCGTGTCGGGATTGACCATGGTCTCGATGATGGCCTGCGTGGCGGCGAGGAAGAGTTCGGAGGGGGAATCGCCACTGGCCTCAAAGGCGGCATCCGCCAAGGCGACATCTTCCAGGAACGTGAACTGGTACGTCACGGCTGGTTCCTGCCTGGCAAGCGGGTGGCTTCCCCCAGCGCAGTGAAGATTGCACGAACTTGGCCGATGCCGGCAATGGGATGAGCGAACGGGTTTGGAACTTTGCCCTTGAGGAGCATCTTAAGCCCCAGCGGGATCACGCTCAGCATCCGTCTGAGGTTGAAGCGCACGATCTTGAGCGGCATGAGGGTTTCATTGAGCCGTCCCTCGCGTTCAACGATGTCGGCAAAACCGGTGATATGCCGGGCCCCGCCGCTGGATAGAAGCCCCGCACCGATGGCCGCACGCCGGAGACGGATGATTGCCTCCAGGGGCTTCACGTCCTTTGGACAGACCTGGACGCAGAAGTTGCAGCGGACGCAGTCCCAGATCCCGTTTTCTTTTTCCAATTCGGTCAGCCGCATCCGCTTGGACGCTGCTGGCTCGCGAGGGTCGGCCAGAAACCGGTCCGCCTTGGCCAGCGCCGCCGGTCCGAGAAACCCTTTCGACACTTCATGCGTCGTGCAGGCTGCGACGCAAGCTCCGCACATGATGCAGGCATCCACGTTGTGGAACTGATAGCTTCCAGGCAACAGGGCCAATTGACCGGTCGCCTGCTCGGCCTCGGCCCGTGGGACGGTCGAGAGCCACGGGGTCACCCCTCGGATTTTGCCCCAAAACGAGGACATGTCCACTACCAGGTCCTTGATGACCGGGAGATTGCGCAAAGGGGCCACCACGATTCGTCCGTGACGTTCCCATTCCTTCCGGACCGAAGTCCGGCAGGCCAGTTTCTCCGCTCCATTGATCTCCATTGCGCAGGAGCCGCAGATCGCGGACCGGCATGAGTACCGCAACGACAGCGTCCCATCCTGCTCGTTCTTAATGCGGATCAAGGCGTCCAGCACGGTCATCCCCCGACCAACCTCGAGGCGATACTCTTCCTCGTGGTGGTGGGTATCCGTTTCAGGATTCAAGCGGGTGATGGCGAAGGTTAAGCGCATCGGTCAAGCAAGCAGGCAGGCCATGGTTAATCCAGCTCGAAGGTTTTCGGAAAATTGGTGAGATTTCGACAGCCGTCCCGAGTGACCAAGACCATGTCCTCGATCCGGACCGCTCCCAATCCGGGGTAGTACAGCCCCGGCTCGACGGTGACGATCTGACCTTCCTGAAGGATTGACCCCTTGCGGCTGATGCGTGGGGCCTCATGAATGTCCAAGCCGACCCCGTGGCCGGTTCCATGAAAATAGCCTTGCATGCGTCCATTCACCAGTCCGGTTTTATAACCGGCGGCTTCGAAGCGGTCGCAGATCCCCTGATGAATTTTGGTCCCATCTGCGCCATCGCGGATTTCTGCAATCGCTGCTTCCTGAGCGTCCTTCACGGTGTGGTACAGACGCTTCAGTTCCGGAGAGGGTGTCCCTCGGACCACGGTCCGGGACATGTCGGCGAAGTAGCGGGTCTGGCCCGATCGTGGGAACACGTCGAAAATGATGCTGCGATCAGCCGGCAGTGGACCGCTCCCTTCATGATGCGGGTCGCAGGCCTGTTCCCCTCCCGCAACGATCGTGTGCTGGGCCACGCAGTCCTGCTCCATGAGCTTCACGTTGATCAGCTTCTTGATCCGTTCCGATGTCAGGGCCGCTCCGTCCAGCCAGAGCATGCCGTTCCGAAGGGAAGCAGCTCGCAACGCCTCGTGGGCGGCTGCCACGGCCTCTTCTGTCGCGCGCTGGCTGGCTTCAATGTAGCGGACTTCTTCTTCGGTCTTGATCACGCGGCGCTCAAAGAACGGCTCTGGCCTGATTTCCAACTGATAGCCAAGTTCCTGGAGCTTGGCGGCATGACCATACGGGAAATTACTCGGCACCAACAGCCGTATAATGCCGTGAGCTTGCAGCACGGCGTGGACGATCTCCACCGTGCCGGGAGCAGACACTCCCTGTCCGCGCAGTTGCGCTTCGATCTCCGAGTAGGACAGCACGCGATCAACGGCGGCCTGGCTGCGTGCTCGATCGATCTCGAGATCGCTCATCACCACCATCCGTTCCCCCTTGACCTCAAGGAAAATGAACGGATCCGGGGCGATGAACCGCGTCGCATAATAGAGGTTCGAGTCGGACTCGCTGGTGGCGATCATGAGCGTGGCCCTGTCCACGGTGGTCAGGCTGTCTCCCTTGATAATCAGCATACGTAGAAGACTTAGTAGAGAGGTTTGCCTATGAGGATGCTATCACGGGGTGCAGGGGGGGTCAAGGCGAAGGCGGCGCTGTTGCTTCGGGCGTCTGGCTCTTCTCCTGAACAGGTGCATCATCGTCGCTTGGCGCGATGATGTCTTTGGGCAGCATCAGCGTGTTCTTCAGCACGTCGAGGGCGAGCTGAGCCAACCCGCTCAAGCCGGTCGTCAAAGACTGAAGCGGTAGGTATGTGACATCCGGCTCCTGGAGTGGCCCTTTCACTTGAAAGAGGGCCGTGGCGAGCCCCTTCCGTTCGCCGGCCAGCAGCTTTCCGAACAGAGGGATGCTCTTGAGGAGTTGGGAATACGATCCGAAGGGACTGACCGCCACGACGAAATCCAGTTGGTCGGTTGGCAGATCATAGTTGCCAGCTGCCGTAATCTTGAGAACCGGGCTGTTCACGACGATATTCTCCGATTCCACCCGTCCGTTCCTGACCAAGATCGCGGCCGAGATCTTGTCGAACGGCAGCCCATCCTTCTCTACGTCCACCTTCCCTTGGAGAAGCGCCGGGAGGTTCAGGATGCCCAGGATCTTCCAG
>Ga0187893_10003361_pt1 | contig 32622 bp, 28 predicted proteins | sample MA1701074metaG_FD_139574 | JGI IMG/M metagenome (GOLD analysis project Ga0187893, IMG submission 139574) | White microbial mat communities from a basaltic lava cave in the Kipuka Kanohina Cave System on the Island of Hawaii, USA - MA170107-4 metaG ...
GTCAGATCCAAACGACAACCCCTGGCGGGGGGCCAGAGTTGATCTCAAGGGGTTCGCTCGAACAGGCACCAAGAGCCTAGCGCGTCAGAATGCCCCCGTTCGGGTTTTTGAGATAGCTTCTAGAGATGTCGACGCCGTGGCGACTCGCGCTGGCGCTGATGGCGACGGGAGCCCTTGCGCCGTTCGAGGCCAGGGCGACTCCCTCCACGCTCTTGTCGATCGACTTCGTCTGGAGCGGGACGACGGGATCGGGTGCGCTCGGGAGTTCGAGCATCCAGGTGTCGGCACTCGAGCCAGAGACGCTCACGCTCGATCTGGTGCTCGACATCGAATCTCTCGGTCTCCATCTGCTCTCGGTTTCTGCGCTGTTCGACACCGACCTGGAGAACGAGCTGAATCTGACCGGAGTGCAGACTCTTCCGTGGACCGATCCGACCGGAACTCGACACTTCGACGCCCATGGCTATGTCTCGAGTCAGGAGAGCGAGGCGGATCGAGAGGGGCAGATCTTCGGGCTCAGGGGCCTGTCACGGGGGCTCGTGCCGATCAATACGACGCTGACCTTCGCGCGCATGGTATTCGTGACGAATCCGTCCCGCGTGCGCAATGACGGCGCCGATCTCGTCTCCGGTTTCTTTTTTCTTCCCGAAGACAAGGCCTTGTATTTCGAGATCGATTCCTACCACGAAAGCGAGATCGCGTTCGGGAGCGCCTCGGTGGACGTGATTCCCGAGCCGGCGAGTTTCCTGCTCCTGGCGCTCGGGATCGGAGGGCTCGCGCTGGCGGCGCGCCGGGGCTGAGGGGCGTTGTCCCGCGTGCAAGGTATGGTCGCGTAGCCAGGCCATTCGGCTTCGCCCTCACAGGTCCAGACGTGTGGATTCGTCGCACTCGGCTCTCCTCGGACTCACCCGAGCCCACCTCGGGCCTGCTTGCGGCAGCGCGGCTGCTCCTGCTCGCCCTGGCTCGTTGCGCCAGTGGTTCCCGTCCCCTCGGCTTGCGCCATGCCGGGCCGCCACGTCGCGTGCGTGGACAGCCACCTCGCGCTGCCGCCGCTGGACGCGTCGCGCGAGCTCTCCCTGCCAGAGCTCTTGCCGGTCGGCAGGGGCCCCACAGCAAGAAGGTCTCACCGCCGGCCTCCGGGAGGGCGAGGACCCACCCGGCCGACGGCGGGCTGCCGGCTCGATAGCCCGCGGTCACCTCGCTGCGGAAACCCCGGTGACGCTTGACGCCCGAGGCGCGGGCGGGTGGACTGGGGCGCGAGGCCGCCGCGCCGGGCGAGGGTCCGCCGCGCCGCGGCCGGGAGAGGGCCGCAGGGAGGATCGATGCGAGCCTGGCAGGTGGTGCGACACGGAGCGCCGACGCAGGCGCTCGAGCTGCGCGAGGTCGCGGAGCCGGCGCCCGGGCCGGGGGAGATCCTGGTCCGCACGGCCGCGAGCGTCCTCAACTACAACGAGGTCGACGGCTGCCACGGCCGCTACCTGACGATCGATCCGCCGCTGCCCTACACGCTCGGCATGGAGTGCGTCGGCCTGGTCGTCGCGGCCGGCCCGGGCGCCGAGAGCTGGATCGGGCGGCGCGTGACGGCCAGCGGTCGGGGCGGCATCGGCGCCCACGCGGACCTCGTCGTCGGGTCGACCTCGATGACCTTTCCCGCACCCGATCGACTCGGCGACGTCGAGGCCGCGGCGTTCTTCTACCCCTTCCACCTCGCCCATCTCGGTCTGCACGAGCGCGGCCGGCTCGCCGCCGGCGAGACCGTGCTGGTGCACGCCGCCGCAGGCGGCGTCGGCTCGGCCGCCGTCCAGCTCGCGGTCGCGGCGGGCGCGCGCGTGATCGCGACGGTCGGCGACGAGAAGAAGGCCGATCTCGTGCGCGGACTCGGCGCGGAGCTCGTGATCGACTACCGCCGCGACGACTTCGCCGCCGCCGCGCTCGAGGCGACGCGGGGCCTCGGCGTCGACGTCTGCTTCGACGGCGTCGGCGGGCAGACGACGATGCAGTCGCTGCGCTGCCTCGGGCGCGGCGGGCGCCATCTGGTCGTCGGCTTCGCGAGCGGGATCGAGGCCGAGGAGGTCCCCTTCGTCTCGGGCCGCGCGCTCTGCTTCGGCAACTTCGACCTCGTCGGCGTGATCCTCTCCTACGCCGACGAGGCGGTCGCGCCCTTCGCCACGCCGCACGCGCCGCAGCCCGTGCCGCGCTTCAACCCGCCCGTCTCGGGCATCGGCCAGCGCGTCCACGCCCACCTGCTCGAGCTGCTCGATCGCGGGGCGATCCGGCCGATCGTCGGCCAGCGCGTGCCCTTCGCGGGACTCGCGAAGGCGCTCGAGGAGATGGAGTCCCGCTCGACCGTGGGCCGCATCGTCGTCGGACGCTGACGCGGGCGCTGGGGGCTCGCGGCGCGTCGGGAGCGGTCTCCCCCCTGATGCGCAGACTGCGGCCCAGCGAATGGGCCGCGACGAGCGGGTGGGCAGCGGCGCCGCGGGAGCCCGCCACCGTTCGCACTTCGCACTTTCCGAGGGCGCTTCCGACCACTTGCGCGCGCACCGAGCTCCGCTTGCCAGCGCGCGGCGGGCTTGATACACGAGACTTCGTCCACCCAATCCGAAGGAGCCCCCCATGGCGAAGTGCGCGCACCGGATCATCTCGTCCGACTCCCACACCGTCGAGCCGCCCGATCTCTGGGAGAAGTGGCTCGAGAAGAAGCACCTCGATACGGCGCCCAAGCTCGTGGAAGACAAGGATGGGGGGCACGCCTGGATCTACATGGGGTCGAACACGCCCGAGCCGCTCGGGCTCGTGACCTGCGTCGGCACCCATCCCGAGGAGCTCAAGTGGACGGGCGCGCGCTACGGGCGCGCGAGCAACCCCGCGGCGCACGAGATCCACCCGGGCTGCTACGTCGGCGCCGAGCGGCTCAAGCTGATGGACACCGACGGCGTGGACGCCGAGATCCTGTACCCGCCGCAGCGCGCGATGCTGACCTTCATGAAGAACAAGGAGGTCGACGCGCACCTCGCGGGCATCCGCGCCTACAACCGCTGGCTCAAGGAGGGCTTCTGCGCGCCCGACCCGGAGCGCCTGATCGGGATCTTCCAGACGCCGAACGTCGGGATCGAGACCTCGGTCAAGGAGCTCGAGCGCGCAAAGAAGGAGGGCTACAAGGGCGTCGCGCTCTCGGCCTGGCCCTCGGGGGGCGACAACCTGAGCCCCGCCGACGATCCCTTCTGGGACCGCGCCGCGCAGCTCGACATGCCGGTCAGCATCCACCTGCTGCTCGCGGCGCAGCACCAGAAGATGGCCGCCTCGAGCCAGGGCGCGGTCGCGATCGGCGCGTCGTCGCTGATGTTCACGATGCCGATGCTGATCGAGCTGATCTTCCAGGGCGTCTTCGACCGCTTCCCGAAGCTGCGCATCGCCTTCGTCGAGGTCGGCTGCGGCTGGATCCCGCACTTCCTCGAGATGGTCGACGACCGCTACTGGCGCAACCGGCACTGGACCAACACCAAGGTCAAGAAGGTTCCGAGCCAGTACTTCAAGGACCACTGCCTCGCGACCTTCATCACCGACCACAACGGGATCTCGGTGCGCCACCAGATCGGGCTCGACAACATGGCGTGGTCGACCGACTTCCCGCACCACGGCAACGACTGGCCCTACTCGCGCAAGACGATCGACAGCCTCTTCGTGAACGTGCCCGAAGCGGAGCGCCACAAGATCGTCTGCGAGAACGCCGCGCGCTTCTGGGCGCTCGGCTGAGCGGAGTCCCGGGCGCGGGAGTGCCGCGCGACCGTCTCTCGTGAAGGATCGGTGAAGCGGCGCCGCCAGGTGCCGCGGCGCGCGAGCTGCGCCGCGGCGCTGCGGCGTGGAGTATCTTGATCGAGGTCACACTGCACCGCCTCGTCTCGTCGTGGGCTGCTGAAGCTGGATCGGTTGCTGCTGGAGTTGCTGCTGGAGGTTGGGATGGCTTGCTCGAAGCCCGCGGCGCGCGCGGTGTTGCTGTGCACGATCGGGCTGCTGCTCGCTCCCGGCGCCCGGGCGGATCTGCCGGTCCTGCGCTCCCTCGGATCCGGTCAACACCGCGGCGCCGCGTTCCCGGCGCGCGACGACCTGCGCCTGCTGATGCCGCTCGACGGACCCGCCGAGCTCCACTGCCCGAAGACGGGCGAGACGCAGGCGATCCCCGACCCCGTGAACCTGAGCTTCTCGCGCCGCGGCGGCCGCGATCACGTGATCGCGCTCGACACGCTGACCGGCGAGCTCAGCGCCTTCGACTGCGCGGCGAGCGGCCTGCGCCGCAGCCGCCAGCGGCTGCCCGAGCTCGTCGGCGTGGCGGCCGCGGGGCTGGCCCTCGACGAAAAGCGCGATCGCCTCTGGGTGCTCGAGCCATCGCGCGCGCGCCTGCTGCGCATCGACGGCCTCGCGCGCAAGCGGCGGAAGCTCGCAGAGATCGCGCTCCCCTCGGAGCTCCCGCCGCTCGAGGGACTCGCCTTCGACGCGAAGCGCGGGCGGCTGCGCGCGCTCGCGCGGGAGACCCGCGAGCTGCTCGAATTCGATACCCACGGGACGCTGCTCTCGGTCGACTCGCTGCCGAAGGAGATCAAGAACGCGCGCGCGATCGCGATCGCGCCGAGCAGCGATCCCGGCGACGCGCCGACCGAGACGAGCCTCTTCGTCGCGAGCGCGAGCCTCGGCGGGGGCACGGCGGCGGAGGTCGGGCTCGGCCCGGTGCTGCTCGCCGCGGCGGTCGCGACCGAGGTGCCGCCGCTGATCCTGAACGTGCGCACCTCCCTCTTCACGCCGCCTTCACCCGACCCCTCGGGCATCGAGCTCCTCGCGCCGAACGGACCGCTCCTGATCAGCGACGCCGAAGTCGACGAGATGAACATCTTCCAGGGCGTGAACCTCTTCGAGGTCGCCCTCGACGGCCGCCTCGTCGGCACCGGCAGCACGACCTTCTTCTCGAACGAGCCGACCGGCGTCGGCAAGGACCCCGTCTCGGGCCGCTTCTACTTCTCGCACGACAACTCGCCGCGCGCGATCTACGAGGTCGCGCCGGGCTCCGACGGCCGCGTGACGCCCGGCGACAGCGTGCGCCGGCTCCTGACCGACGCGAGCGGCATCGCCGACCCGGAGGGCGCCGCGTTCGGCGGCGGCGCGCTCTTCGTGATGGACGGAACCGGTCGGGAGCTCTGGCGCATCGCGCCCGGACCCAACGGGATCTTCGAGCTCGCCGGGGACGACGTGATCAGCCACTTCGACACCAGCGGCCTCGGCGTGAGCGACCCGGAGGGGATCGCGTACAACGGCGACGCCGGCAGCCTCTTCATCGTGGGCCGCCCGGTCGACCGCGTCGCCGAGGTGAGCCAGAGCGGTGTGATCCTGCGCTGGCTCGACATCAGCGCGTCGGGCGCGGTGAAGCCGGCCGGGTTGGCCTATGGCCCCGGGCCCACCAGCACGACCCGCCGCCTCTTCGTCGTCGACCGCGGGGTCGACAACAACGACGACCCTAACGAGAACGACGGCAAGCTCTACGTGTTCCAGCTCGGCGCGGTCTCCGCCTCGAACCTGCCGCCCGTCGTGAACGCGGGAGCGGACCGCACGGTCGCGCTCGGCCAGAGCCTCTTCATCGACGCGAGCGCCACGGACGACGGCCTGCCGAGCCCGCCGGGTCAGCTGAGCCCGAGCTGGAGCCGGGTCTCGGGCCCCGGGGTCGCGACCTTCACACCCCCGAACGCGATCGACACGAACCTGAGCTTCTCGGTCGCGGGCAGCTACGTGCTGCGCCTCTCGGTCGGCGACGGCGAGCTCACGGGGCAGGACGATCTCAACGTGAACGTGACCGCTCCGGGCGGCGCCCAGGTGCTCGACTCGCGCATCGCCAACGGCAACGACGACGTCGAGCAGCGCGCCGACGGCTCGGTCAGCCGCGGCAACAGCGACCTCGAGCTCGTCGTCGACGGCAGCAACGTGCAGATCGTGGGGCTGCGCTTCCCGAACCTCGCGCTGCCCCAGGGCGCGGCGATCCAGAACGCCTGGATCCAGTTCCAGGCGGACGAGACCGCGTCGGGCACGACCTCGCTCACGATCCAGGCCGAGGCCGCGGACACGGCGCTGCCCTTCCTGTCGAGCACCAACAACGTGTCGTCTCGCGCGCGCACGAGTGCGGGCGCCGCGTGGTCGCCGAGCCCGTGGACGACGGTCGGCAGGGCGGGGGACGCCGAGCGCACTCCCAACCTCGCCGGTGTGATCCAGGAGGTGGTGTCGCGCCCGGGCTGGGCGCCCGGCAACGCGCTCGCGTTCGTGATCACCGGCAGCGGCAAGCGCACGGCGGAGAGCTTCGACGGCCTCGCCGCGGGCGCTCCGCTGCTGCACGTCGAGTACGTGACGGGAGGGGGCGGCGGTCCCGTCAACCAGCCGCCCAGCGTGTCCGCGGGCCCGGACCAGAGCATCGACATCGCGGCGGTCGCGCTGCTCGACGGGACGGTGTCCGACGACGGACTGCCGAACCCGCCGGGTCAGCTGCAGATCGGCTGGAGCCAGGTCAGCGGCCCCGCGACCGCGAGCTTCGCCGATGCCGCGGCGGTGGACACGAGCGCCAGCTTCCCGGCGGCCGGCAGCTACGTCCTGCGCCTCACGGCCGCGGACGGCCAGCTCAGCGGCCAGGACGACGTCTCGATCGGCGTCAGCGACGGGAGCGCGCCTCTGGTCGTCGAGAGCCGCGTGGCCGCGAGCAACGACGACGCCGAGCAGGCCGGCAGCTCGGTGAGCCTGACGAGCAGCGACCTCGAGCTCGTGACCGACGGCTCGGTGCAGACCGTCGGGATGCGCTTCGCGGGCCTCGCGATCCCTCCGGGCGCTGCGATCCAGTCGGCCTGGATCCAGTTCGCGGTCGACGAGACCAACACCGGCGCCACCTCGCTGAGCTTCCGCGGCGAGGCCGCGAACAGCGCCGCGAGCTTTGCGAACACGGCCAACAATCTGTCCTTGCGACCTGCGACCGCTGCGGCAGTGGCCTGGAGCCCGCCCGCGTGGCCGAGCGTCGGCGCCGCGGGTCCGGATCAGCGCACGCCCGACCTGCGCTCGATCGTGCAGGAGATCGTGAGCCGCCCGGGCTGGGCCAGCGGCAATGCGATCGCGATCCTGGTGACGGGCAGTGGCAAGCGCGTGGCCGAGGCCTTCGACGGCAGCTCCGCGAGCGCGCCGCTGCTGCACGTCGAGTACCGGTAGCCGGGGGCCCGAAGCGAGCCGCGCGTCGCGGACGCGCGCAGCCGATCCGCCAGGGGAGCCGGGAGAGCGCCGCTCGGGCGGCCCTCCCGGCCGCCGCCGCTGCCGGAGCGGCTCCGCGATCCGCGGGGCCCGACTCCGACAGCGAGCTCAGAGGCTCTGCTGCTCCTTCGGCTGGCTGGAGCCAGGAGCCGCTTGCGGCGGCTCGAGCGGCGGGAGCTTGCGGCGCGAGAGCCAGCGCACGAGTGCGAAGCGCTCGAGCTCGGGGAAGGTCTCGCCGACCTGGAGCACCGGCAGCGCGAGCGCGGCGACCCCGAGGCCGACCAGCGCGGCGAACGCGATCCCGACCGCGATCGGCGGCTCGAACTCCCAGGCGAAGACCCAGACGAGCGCGGTGCCCGCGAGCACGCTCGTGAGCACCCGGCCGAAGCTCCCGTCGAGCATCTGCAGCGTGCCGTTCCGGATCAGCGAGATCTGGTAGAGCGCGTTCTGGACCACGTAGCTCGTGCAGGTCGCGATCGCGCCTCCGAGCGCGCCGTAGCGCGGGATCAGGAGCAGGCTCGTGACGACCGAGATCACGAGCGTCGCGGCATCGATCGCGACGATCGCCCGGACCTGGCCGAAGACCTGGAGCGTCAGCGCATTGAAGCCGAAGGCCGCGTTCAGGAAGTACGCGCTCGAGAGGATCGCGAGAATCGTCCCCGAGTCCGCGTACTCCGCCCCGAGCAGCAGCACCGCCACGGGCTCCGCCATCGCGAAGGTCGCGGCGAGGACCGGGAAGCTCAGGAGCACGATCCAGGAAGCCGTCCGCCAGTAGAGCGCGTTGATCCCGCTGCGGTCTCCGCGCGCGTAGAGGCGGCTCGCCGCGGGCGAGTAGAGCAGCTTGAAGGTGTCGAAGATCGTCTGGTTCAGGTTCGCGAGCGGGGTCACCGCGCGCAGCGCGGCGACCTGGACCGAGCTCTGGAACGCGCCGAGCAGGAATACGACGAGGTTCGCGCGCGCGACGAGGAGTCCCGAGGTGCTGAGCAGCGGGACGCTGAAGCGGAGCACGCTTCGCGCGGGGATCTCGAGCTCGGCGGGGCGGAAGTGGGCGAGCAGGCCCTGCTTGCGGAAGACGCCGAACAGGATGGCGAGCGAGATGCCGAGTCCCGCGAGGCCGGCGAGCACCCAGACGACCGCGAGAAAGAACGCATCGCCCTGGAACGCGATCAGCGCGACCACCGCCGCGAGCCGCAGGCTCGGGGTCATCAGGTGGCGCCGGAAGAGCAGCGCGCGCGGCGAGGCGAAGATCGCGAAGAGCCGGACCAGCACGTCGTCGATCGCCTGGAGCGGTGCGGCGCAGACCAGCACGAGCGTCAGCGAGATCGCGAGCGGGCTCGGCGCGAGCAGCGGGCCGAGCACGTTGTGGAGCGCCATCAGCACGGCGATCGCGAAGGCGCCGCAGCCCAGGATGGCGATCAGCGCGAGCACGATCGTGCCCGCCATCGCGCCGAACTGCCTGCGCTCGTGGTAGATCGGGACGAAGCGGGACACCCCGCGCTCGAGCCCGAGACCGACCAGGTGGGCGCCCATCATCATGAGCGCCATCGCGTACGCGAAGTCGCCGTAGTCCGACTTCGAGAGGTGCCGCACCATCAGCACCTGGACCGCGAGGTTGAGCAGCGCCCCGATCCCGCGGCCCGCGAGCAGCAGCGTGGAGCCGCGGATCTGGCGCTTCGCCACATCGCCCCCCGAGGCGGGCTGTGGTCTCTCGGACTCGGCGTTCGGCATGGGTGCGTTCATTGTATCCGCGGCGGTATCGGCATCGATGCTGGAGTGGCGTCGCGGCGACCCGGGGTGTGAAGGAAGCGTGAGTGGGCGAGGCGCGATTGCGCTCCCGCAGTCCTGGGCACGCGGCGCGCGCCCGTGCGCAGCGCACCCGCGCCGCGCGTGCAGCTGTCCGCGCAACCGCCGCGGCTTCGCATAGAATCCGCCGCGACCATGTCCATCGACGGCGCGCGACCGCAGCGCAAGCTCACGCGCCGCGAGCTGCTCGGCTCCGCGGCGGGCGCGGGCCTGCTCGCGCTCGCGGCGCGCGCGCGCAGTGCGCGCGCCGCGGCGCGGCCGCCGAATCTCGTGATCATCCTCTCCGACAACCACCGCTGGGACGCGATGGCCTGTGCGGGTCACCCCTTCGTGCGCACGCCGCAGATGGACCGCCTCGCGCGGGAGGGCCTGCTCTTCGAGAACGCGTTCTGCACCACTCCCCTCTGCAGCCCCGCGCGCGCGAGCTTCCTCACGGGGCTCTACGCGTGGAGGCACGGCGTGCGCACGAACGCAAAGAGCCAGTCGAGCTGGAGCGAGGCCCACACCACCTTCTTCGAGCTGCTCGAGCGCGAGGCCGGCTATGCGAACGGCTTCTTCGGCAAGTGGCACATGCCCGGATCCGGCCAGCCGGCGCTGCGCGGCGTCGAGCGCTTCGTGACCTTCACGATCGAGGACGGACAGGGGCGCTACTACGACTGCCCGCTCGTCGTCGACGGCCGCGACGAGCCGTCGCGCAAGCCCTACCTCAGCGAGGAGCTCACCGACCGCGCGCTCGACTTCGCCGCGGAGCGGCGCTCCGGCCCCTTCTGCCTTTACCTCTCCCACAAGGCCGTGCACCACCCGTGGAAGCCCGCGCCGGAGGACGTCGGCATCTACGCCGACGCGCCGGTCGAGCTGCCGCGCGGCGCGAACTCCTGGACCGGCTACACGAACGGCGAGATCTTCGGGGGCTTCGATCGCCCGATCGAGAGCGCGATGCGGGTCTACCTCGAGACCGTCACCTCGCTCGACCGCGAGATCGGGCGCCTGCTTGCGGGCCTCGATGCGCGCGGCCTGCTCGAAGGCGCGCTGGTCGTCTACGCGAGCGACAACGGCTTCCTGTTCGGAGAGCACCGGCACGTGGAGCTGCGCTGGCCCTTCGAGGAGGTGATCCGGATCCCGTGGCTGCTCCGCGCCCCGCGCCTCGTCGCGGAGCCCGGGCGCCGCGTGCCGCAGCTCGCGCTCAACATCGACCTCGCGCCGACGCTGCTCGAGCTCGCGGGCGTCTCGCCGCCCGCTTCGATGCAGGGCATGAGCCTGGCTCCCTGGCTCCGCGGCAGCCAGGCGCCGGGCCGCAGGGCCTTTCTGGTCGAGAACAGCAAGGAGTTCCCCTACAGCGCGCCGACCTACCGCGGCGTCCGCACCCGGCGCCATCTCTACGTCGAGTTCGAGGGGCGCCACCGGCCCACGCTGCACGACGTCGCGGCGGACCCGAGACAGGAGCGCGACCTGATGGGAACTCCCGAGGGCGAGCGGGCGCTCGCGGAGCTCCGGCCGATGCTGGCCGCGCTGCTCCGCGGCGAGCGGCTGGATGATTGAGCCGGCCGCAGCCGGGACGCGCGCGGCCCGCGGCGCGGCGCTCCGGCCCGCGCTGCTGCTGCTGGCGGTCGCGGCCGCCAGCTTCGCGACCTATCAGCTTGCTCCCCCCGCCGTCGCGGGGCGCGTCATCTACCTCTACGCGGCCTGCCTCGCGCTCGGGCCCTCGCTCGTGTACCCGCTCGCGCGGCGCCGCGGAGCGACGCCCGGGCGCGCGCTCGCCGGCTCGCTGCTCGTGCCCTGCGCCTGGATCCTGAAGGAGGGCTGGCGGGTGAGCGCGGTCTTCAGCGCCCCGGAGGCCGCCTACTACGCGCTGAACCCGATGGCGCTCGGTCTCTACCAGGCCGTCGCGCTCCAGGTCGCGCTCATCGAGCTCGGACTGCGGCGACCCTGGCGCCGCGGCTGGGCGGCGGCGCGCGGTCCGCTGGCCGCGCTCGCCGCCGTCCTGCTCTTCGCCGCCGGGCTCGGCTGGGTGGGCCGCGGCAGCGGGGGATCCGAGATCTTCTACCGCTACAGCGAGATCCACGGCTGGCTCTTCGCCGAGTGAGCGCGCTCCTCCGCCCGGGCGCTGGCCCGCGCGAGCCGCGCCTCGAGCTCCGGCTGGAAGCGCAGGAGGCTCGGGTCCTCGACCGCGCTCGCGCGCGCGTCGTGCGCCGCGAAGGCCGCGTGCGTCCGCGCCCGGCCGCCGCTCGTGTTCTGGCGCGCGAGGTACTCCGCGCGCGACTTCGTGTAGTAGTGGTGGATGCGCAGCGCCGCGACGCGCTCCGCGCGCAGCAGCCGGCCGCCGCGCCACCAGCGGTAGTGCCACCAGTGGGCGCTGTTCGCGAAGCGGTTGTGCGAGAGGAAGTCGCCATTGGCGAGGTCCTTGTGGTTCGAGGGCAGGGCTTCGCGGCGCAGGTAGCTCGCGCTGACGAGGCCGGGGGGCTTCTCGAGCCAGCCGCTGCTCCCGAAGTTCCAACGCGGGATGCGCAGGCCCTTCCAGCGGCGCGGATCGAGCGCCAGGAGCGCGGGGCGCACGCTGTCCGCCCCGACCGGCACGAGGAACTCGTCGAGGTCGAGCTTGAGCAGCCACTGCGCCTCGCGGCGATGGTGGCGGGCCGCGTGCGCGAAGGCCAGGTGGTTTTTGTTGCGCTGGCCGAGCGGCGTGGCGCGGTCGTAGCGCGTGCCGTCGAGGTGGGTCCAGGCGTGGCGCGTGACGACGCCGGCCTCCGCGTAGGGCGCGAGCAGCTGCGCCGCCGCCGCGCCGCCGTCGTCGTCGTAGAGGTAGAAGTGATCGACGCCGACCAGGCGGTGGTACTCGAGCCACTCGCGCAGGTAGTCGTTCTCGCGCTTGAAGATCGCCGCGATCGCGAGCAGGAAGCGCCGCGGCGGGGCGGGCGGCACGGCGGTCGACCTAGCGCTCGAAGCGCGAGCGCTGTGGGTAGCGGCGCTCGAGGAAGCGCCGCACCGCGCGCTCGACGGCCGGGCTCGCGCGCTCGTCGAAATTGTCGTTCAGGCACAGGAACTTCATCGGCCGCAGCCGCAGCCAGGCCAGCGCCGCGCGCTGCAGCGCGAGCCGGTTGTCGAGCCCCCAGTAGGCCGCGCTGCGCCAGCGCGAGAGGCGCGGGACCGCGCGCCCCTTCCGCTCGTGCTGCAGGTACCAGGGATACAGGTACTCGGGCGCGAGGTTGTGGGGCTCGCGGAAGCGGCTCGCGCGCGTGCGCTCCCATTCCGTCCTCCAGAGCGCCGCGCAGGCCTCGTAGGACTCGCGCTCGATCATGAGCGGAGCGTGGCAGGTGACGCGCCGCGCGCGCTGCCCGTAGGCGTCGTCGAGCAGCGCGTTGCTCTGCGCGAGCGCGGCGTCCCAGCGCGAGATCCAGCGGTCGCCGACCCGCTCGGCCGAGGGCGTGCCGCGGCGCGAGAAATAGAGCTTGTGGCCGCCGTCGGGCCAGAAGAAGTCCGAGCGCCGGACCGGCGCCGCGAGCAGGTAGTCGTCCGCGAGGTACAGGAAGTGCCGCGACAGGCCCGGGACGCGGTGCAGGTTCGCGACGATCGCGAAGGAGTTGAAGCAGGGCAGGTGGGCGGGATCGAAGATCTCGTCGTGGTGCACGAGGCGCAGGCTCGGCTCCGAGAGCTCGAGCCAGGCGGGGCGCTGCGGCCGCTGCGTGACGAGCACGACGCGGCGCAGCCAGGGCGCAAAGCGCTCGAGCGAGCGCAGGCTGAAGCGCAGCAGCTCGAGGTTGTCGCGCGTGCGGTTCGGACTGCGGTCGTGCGCGTTGCGCGCGTGCCGCTCGAGCGCCTCGGCATGGCCCGGGGCGGCGCCGTCGACCCAGGTGTAGACGGCGTCGATCGGCTCGTCGCGGGCCAGGGCCGCGCCCTTCACCCCTTCTTCTCGAGCCGGTCGATCAGGTCGCGGCGGCTCACGAAGATCGGCACGCCGTCGGCGTCGAGGTGCGCGAGCATCGCGGTCGCCCCGCCGTCGACCGTGAGCGTCTGGCCGCTCACGTAGCTCGCGAGGTCCGAGAGCAGGAAGAGCACCGCGGCAGCGAGCTCCGAGGCCTCTCCCCGTCGCGCGAGCGGGATCGCGCGCCGGTCGCGCTCGGGATCGTCCGGCGTGCGCGCGCGCGGCGTCGCGATCGTGCCGGGCGCGACCACGTTGCAGCGGATCCCGTGGCGCCCCCACTCGACCGCCATCGTCTGCGCGAGCTGGCGCAGCGCGCTCTTCGCCGCGCCATAGGGCGCGTGATAGGGCGAGGCGGCGCTGCCGCTGATCGACGAGAGCGAGACGATGCTGCCCGCGCGGCCGCGCTCGACGAGGCTGCGCGCGACCGCCTGCGACATCACGAAGGCCGTGCGCAGGTTGAAGGCGACGAGCGCGTCGAACTCCGCGACCGGATAGTCGAGCAGCCTGTGCCAGCCCGTGAGCGGCACCCCGCCCACGACGTTCACGAGGCCCGAGAGCGCCCCGAAGGTCGCGCAGCCCTCCGCGACCGCGCGCGCGGCGGACTCGGGATCGGAGGCGTCCGCGACGACGGAGAGGCAGCGGCGGCCCTGGCGCGCGACGCGCGCGGCGGGGTCGGCGAGCGCGGCTTCGGAGAGGTCGATCGCGAGCACGTCGGCGCCGGCTTCGGCCACGGCCTCGCAGACGGCGCTGCCGATGCCGCCGCCGCCCGCACCGGAAACCGCGATCGCGCGGCCGTCGAGCCGCAGCTTGTCGAGGTACATCGCGCGCCTCCCGCTCGCTCCGGGCGGAGGTTACGCCCCTTCTTCCCTGAGGCGCGGCTCGGCGAAGCAATCGGGGTAGCGACCCTGCACGTCCCGGTAGAAGGCGCGCACCTGGTCCATCTCGCGGCGCAGGTCGCCGCGCGGCTCGAACTCGCCACCGAAGCCGCCGCGGCGGCGAGCGTAGTCGAGATAGCCCAGCACGATCGGAACCCCCGCGCGCTGCGCGATGTGGTAGAAGCCCGACTTCCAGAGCGGCGCGCGGCTGCGCGTGGCTTCGGGCGGGATCGTGAGCACGAGATCCTCCGACTCGGCGAAGCGCCGCGCCATCTGCTCGACGAGTCCCTCGCGCAGGTGGCGGCGGATCGGGATGCCCCCGGTCGCGCGCATCAGCGGGCCGAGCGGCCCGCGGAAGAGGCTGTGCTTGCCCATCCACGAGACGCTCACGTCCATCTCGACCGCGATCGCGAGCAGGTAGGCGAGGTCCCAGTTCGAGGTGTGCGGCGCCGCGATCAGCACGAACTTCCGCGCGGCCGGGCGCCGGCCCTCCGGCTCCCAGCCGGTGGCGCGCAGAAACCAGGACGCGACGAGCTTCTTCAGGGGCGGCCTCGCGGGGGGGCGCGCAGCACGCGCCGGGGAGCGCGTTGGTGGAGCCGAGCGGGATCGAACCGCCAACCTCCGCGTTGCGAACGCGGCGCTCTCCCAGTTGAGCTACGGCCCCACGCGAAGCGACGGAGCGTAAAGCCGCGACTCCACTGCGTCAATCGACGCGATCCCGGCTCGCGGGCGCGCGCGGCGCGAGCTCACTTCGAGGCCGCCGGCTGGTACCAGATCGGCGAGGTCCAGGCGCGCTCCTGGATCACGGGGCTGTACTCGTCGCTGCAGCAGCCCTCGAAGCCCGGCTGGATGCTCGAGCGATCGGCGCAGCGCACCCCGGCCGCGAGACAGAGGTACTGGGTCCAGCGGCAGCTCGGGTTCTCGAGCACGCGCGCGTAGTAGAAGGCCGGCTGCTGCGCGTCGAAGCCCGGGTCCTCCCAGACCGCGCACAGGCTGTCGTGACCCTTGCCGCGCCGCTCGCAGCTCGCGAGGTCCACGCCCGCGCCGGTCTCGCCGCCCGCGGCGTCGTAGACCCTCTCGTAGGTCGTGCCCTGGCTGTCGATCCAACCCTTCACGATCTGGATGCGCTGCAGCGGAGCGCTCGGCAGCTCCGCGCTGCCGGGATCGCGCAGCGCCGAGACCGCGAAGCGCGGCGCTCCCGACTCCGGGGGCCGCGCGGGCAGATCGCTGCCCATCGCGGCGCCCCCCGCATAACCCTGCGACGCGAACTCGCCGCCCTCGCAGATCGCCTCGGGATAGCCCCAGCCGCCGAAGAAGCGCACGACCGGCCGCGTGCCGCTGGTGCCGTAGACCTCGCGGCGCTGCATCGCCGCAAAGATCGCGTCGCGGTTGTTCTCCTCTGCCCAGACGACCGCGAGGCCGCCCGGGTTGAACTCGAGGTCGTCGGGCAGTCCCTGGGGCAGGCCCGCGCCCGCGCTCATGCCCGCGCCCGCGTGGCCCTGGTGGCCCCGCTCCGCGACGAGTCCCGGCGTGCCGAGATGGGTGTCGGTCGCGGCGATGATCCCGTACTTGAAGGGATTGACCCCGATGCGCCGCGCGACCGAGAGCCCCTGCTTGAGCGCCTCGCGCACCGTGTCGCGCCGCGCGGGCGCGAGCGAGGGCCGCAGGCGCCCCTGCCGCTTCTCGCGCACGCCCGCGAAGCTGTTGTAGGGGAGCTTCTCGAAGCCGCAGGCCTCGTCGGTCGTGTCGCCCGCGAGGAAGCACTCCGAGTCGCCCTTGTGCTGCATGATCTCGATCAGCGGCGTCATGCGCGCGCGCTGCACGGCCTCGTCGCGCGTGATCGCGCGGCTGCTCTCCGAGGGATTCGTGATCCGCGCCGAGGCGAACATGAGACCGGCACCGAGGTTCGAGTTGTGCGGGATGCTGAGCGCTTCGCAGCCGGGAATCCCCTTCACGCACTGCGCTTCGAGCGCGTCCCAGAGATCCGAGACCGAGCGCGAGTCCGTCCACGAGAACGCGTAGTCGGGAACGGCGGCGTTCCGGAACAGCACGTTGTGGTGGAGGTTGGCTCCCTCTCCCATGCTCGCGGTGTACTCGTAGCCGATGAAGCTCGAGAAGCGGCAGGCGGCGCTGCGGTCGTAGGCCTCCTCGGCCGCCTGCTGCAGCTCCTTCCAGACGTCGCGCGCGACGCCCTTGCAGAGCGAGCCGTCCTCTCCGCAGAACTGCCAGCGCTCGCGCCAGATCAGGCCGCGGCTCGCGAGCGCGTTGAAGCCGATCTCGGGGATCCGCTGGTAGAGCCAGCAGAGATCCGAGCCGTAGAGCGGATGGCTCGGGTCGTGACAGATGCGCACCTCGCCGAAGAGCTCTGCGTGATCGGTGACCGCCGTCCAGTCGAGCGGCCGGTCGATGCGTGCGCTGCGCAGCGCCTTGCCCTGTGCATCGTAGGGCTGCAGGCCGATTCGCTCGCCGCGCGCGAAGCGATAGGCGTCGCGCGGGGTGTTGCGCGTGTCCTGACCGCCTGCGTCGAAGGAGAACGCGGTGTGGACGTGTGCGTCGCCGAAGAGCGGCTGGCGCAGCGGCTCGAAGCGCGCGCAGGCCTCGCGCTGCTCGCTGATCGCGTAGGGCCGCTCGGGCTCCGCGGCGATCGCCTCGAGCCCCGAGCCCAGCGCGGCTGCGCCGAGGCACGCGGCCCCCACCGAGCCGAGCCAGCTGGACCGCATCGCTGCCCTCCCGCCCGCGGAGCTGCGGAGGGGCATTCTCGCACGCCCGCGCGGCGGGCGTCAGCTCGCGATGCCGAGCTCCCGGTCCTGCGCCTCGGGATCCTGGTCCTCGAACTGGATGATCTTCATCTCCTCGAAGGCGCGGCGCACGCGCGGCGTGAGCAGGCCCAGGCGCTTGATGTTCGGCACGACGCGCATGAAGAGCAGCTGCCGGAACAGCACGAGCAGCGGCGAGGCGAGCGCGGTCTCGCGGAATTCGGCGCGGTCGAATCCGAACTCGTCGGCGACCTCCTCGCCGATCAGCCGATCGCGCATCAGCAGGCAGGACTCGATCGTGAAGTCCTCGCGGTCGCGCCGCTCGCTCTCGGGCATGTCGTCGTAGTAGCCCTTCAGCGAGAGCACGCCGAAGGCGACGTGGCGCGCCTCGTCGCGCATCACGTAGTGGATCATGTCCTTGAGCAGCGGCTCGTTCGCCGAATGGTGGAGCGCAGCGAAGGCCGCCATCGCGAGACCTTCGACCAGGATCTGCATGCCGAGGTACTTGAAGTCCCAGCGCGCGTCGCACAGGATCAGGTCGAGCAGCTTGCGCAGGTTGGGATTGATCGGCCACTCCCACTCGAGCTTCTCGTGCAGGTAGCGGCTGAACACCTCGACGTGCCGCGCCTCGTCCATGGTCTGGGTTGCGGCGTAGTACTTCGCGTCGATCCACGGAACCGCGCCGACGAGCTGTGAGGCCGTGATCAGCGCGCCCTGCTCGCCGTGCATGAACTGCGAGAGCTGCCACGAGAGGTTCGCGTGGCGGAAGCGCACGCGCTCCCTGTCGTTCATGCGCTCGAAGTGCGGATTGCCCTGGAAGGGATTCACTTCGCGCCGGATCAGCTCGGACTCGGGATCGACGGGCGTGTTCCAGGCGAGCTGCGTCGTGGCGTTCCACTGCTCGCGCTTGGCCTTCTCGTAGAGGTCGCGCAGGCCCTCCTTGGCACTCGCGTAGCTCCAGGCGTAGCTGCTCTCGAAGCTCGTGAGAATCCGCTCGACGTCGGCTTCCGCCGCAGCGCGGGTCCGCGCGAGAGGGGTCTGGATCACGGGAGCCGTGGCCATTCCGATGCCTCCATTCGGTCCCCGGGCGCCGGGCCGAAATCCGACGTGAGCTTCGGATATATTCGGAAAAACGCAAGCGGACTTGAGTTCGAAGGGGGATCGGATCTAGGCTGCGCCCGATGCGGCGTTCCTCGGGAAGCGCGAAGGAAGCGGATCCGCCGCCCGCGGCGGCGGGCGGAGCGGGCGAGAGCGCCTCGACCCTGCGGGGAGACCGCAGCGAGCGCGTGCGCGTGCCCCAGCAGGCGCGCAGCAGGCGCACGCGGGAGCGCACGCTCGAAGCCGCCGCGATCTGCTTCGAGGAGCTCGGCTACGACGAGACGACCACCGCGGCCATCGCGCGGCGCGCGGGAATCTCGGTCGGCTCGGTCTACGACTACTTCGAGGACAAGCGCGCGATCCTGCTCGAGCTGTTGCACGACACGGTCGAGGTGGTGGCCGACCTCGTCGTGCAGGGCCTCGCGGCCGAGCAGTGGCAGGGCGCGGACCCCAAGGGCTCCGTGCGCCAGCTGATCCGGCTCGTCTTCACCGCGCGCCAGGTGCAGCCGGGACTGCAGCGAATCCTCTGGGAGCGCTTCTTCAAGGATCCCGAGTTCCGCGCCGCGATGGAGGCGATCGAAGCGCGCGTGCGCGGCGCGATCGAACAGCGGCTGAGCCAGCTGCGAGCCGAGGGCCTGGTGCGCGTCTCGGACGTCCGCACCGCCGCCTTCGTGATCCAGGTCGCCGGCGAGTGGATCTCCTCGCGGCTCCTGCTCGCTCCGGAGAGCGTGGACACCGAGGCCGCGATCGAGACCTGCTCCGACATGTTCTGCCGCTTCCTGTTTCCGAACGTCGACTGAGCTCCGGCGCGGGCGCGGCGCTAGCGGCCCGAGAGCCAGTCGGTTCCGAAGGCCGCGGCCGGTGCGTTCGCGCGCGAGACGCGCTGGACTTCGAGCCGCGCGACGGGGCGATCGGGCACCTGGATCGCGATCCAGCTCGGAACCCGGATCCGGTCGAAGGCGACGCCCGGGCCGAAGTCGAGCCGCACGCCGTCGCCGCGCTCCATGCGCACGACCTCGTGGCGCTCCGAGTCGATCCAGAGTGCGGCCGGATTCGGGAGCGCCGGCGGCGGCTCCCCGGGCAGCGGCGCAGGCGGACGCGCGCCGAGCACCCAGCAGTCGAGGTCGCCGAGCCGGGCGAGGCTCGGCTCACCGGCCGGGATGCCGAAGCTGCCGAGCGCCGCCTGCAGCGCGTCCCCGGAGCGCATCTGCAGCAGGAAGAAGGGCGGAAGGAAGGGCAGCGGCTGCTCGAGCGGCTGACCGTCACGGCTCGCGCGATAGCTGCTGCCCTGCAGCAGGTGCCGCTCGACGAAGCCCTTCGCACTCGTGAGCTCGAGCCGCGCGAGACCCGTCGGGTGGCTCGTGAGCACGCCCTTCGCCGCGGGCTCGCCGTCTCCGATGCGGAGCACCACGTCGAGCCAGAGCGGCTCCGCGCGCCCGGCGGTCGCGTTCGCGCGCGCCACGGCTTCGGCGACCTTGGGCGCTCCGGGGATGACCGCCGCCGCCGACACCGCAGCGAGCAGCACGAGGCCTGCCAGCGCGAGCCGCCGCGCGCGCCCGCGCACGCGGCGCCTCACCCGGGGCGGCTCCCGGCCAGCGAGCCGCGGCCCGCGTAGCGCGCGCGCGCGGCCAGCTCGCCCTCGATCCGGAGCAGCCGGTTGTACTTGCTGACGCGGTCGCTGCGGCACAGCGAGCCGGTCTTGATCTGGCCGCAGCCCGAGCCGACCGCGAGGTCCGCGATGGTGGTGTCCTCGGTCTCGCCGGAGCGGTGGGAGACGACCGCCGCATAGCCCGCGGCGCGCGCGATCCGGATCGCCTCGAGCGTCTCGCTCAGCGTTCCGATCTGGTTCAGCTTGATCAGGATCGCATTGCCCGCGCCGACCTCGATGCCGCGTTTCAGGATCCCGGGGTTGGTCACGAAGAGGTCGTCGCCGACGAGCTGGGTGCGCTTGCCGAGCGCCTTCGTGAGCGCGGTCCAGCCCTCCCAGTCGCCTTCGGCGAGTCCGTCCTCGATCGAGACGATCGGGTAGCGCGTCACCCAGTCCTGCCAGAACGCGATCATCTCCTCGGAGCTCTTGCTCGTGCCCTCGCCCTCGAGCACGTAGCGCCCGTTCTCGTAGAGCTCGGTCGTCGCGGGATCGAGCGCGATCGCGATGTCCTCGCCGGGCCGGTAGCCCGACTGCTCGATCGCGGTCAGCACGAGCTCGACCGCCTCGCGGTTGCTCTTCAGGTTGGGCGCGAAGCCGCCTTCGTCGCCGACCGCCGTCGCATAGCCGCGCTCGTGCAGCACGGCCCTCAGGCGGTGGAAGACCTCGGCGCCCCAGCGCAGCGCCTCGGCAAAGCTCGGCGCGCCGAGCGGAAACAGCATGAATTCCTGCAGGTCGACGTTGTTGTCCGCGTGCGCGCCGCCGTTCACGACGTTCATCATCGGCGCGGGCAGGAGGCACGCGCTCTCACCTCCGAGGAAGCGGTAGAGCGGCACGCCGGCGGCGGCCGCGGCCGCATGCGCGGCCGCGAGCGAGACCCCGAGCAGCGCGTTGGCGCCGAGTCGCGCCTTGGTCTCGCTGCCGTCGAGCGCGATCATCGCGCGGTCGATCGCGGCCTGCTCCGCGAGCCCGCCGAGCGGCATGCCGACGACCGCGCGCGCGAGCTCGCCGCTGGCGTGGGCCACGGCCTTGCGCACGCCCTTGCCGCCGTAGCGCGCCTTGTCGCCGTCGCGCAGCTCGAGCGCTTCGCGCGAGCCGGTGGATGCGCCGGAGGGAACCGCCGCGAGCCCGCGCTGGCCGCCGCTCGTCTCGAGCTCGACCTCGACCGTCGGATTGCCGCGGGAATCGAGGATCTCCCGGGCCCGGACCTTCGCGATCGAGACACCACCCATCTCAGACTCCTCCCTGGCGGGGGTCGCGCGCGGGGCCGGAACCTAGCCCGCATTCCCCGCGAGGTCGCGGGGCGACCGCGAGCGGTGTGCCGTCCGGCGCGCTCACGACCTCGACCGGGATGCCGTAGGCGCGCTCGAGCAGCGGCGCGCGCACGACCTCCGCGGGCGGGCCGAGGGCGAGCAGACGCCCGCCCGCGAGCAGCGCGAGGCGGTCGCAGCTGCGCGCCGCGAGACCCAGATCGTGGGAGACCACCATCGCGCTCCCACCCTGCGCGCTGAACTCGCGCACGCAGTCCTGCACCGTCACGCGGTGGCGCAGGTCGAGGTGCGACGTGGGCTCGTCCAGCAGCAGCACGCGCGGCTCCTGGACCAGCGCGCGCGCGACGAAAGCGAGCTGGCGCTCGCCTCCCGAGACGCTGAGCCCCGAGCGATCCGCGAGCGACTCGATCCCGAGGCGCGCGAGCGCGGCGCGCACGAGACGCGCGTCGCCCGCCGACTCGAAGCCCAGGCCCGAGAGGTGCGGCGCGCGGCCCATCAGCACGAGCTCCGAGATCCGGAAGCCGAACTGCAGCTCGACGTCCTGCGGCACCACCGCGACGAGCCGCGCGCGCGATCGCGCCGAGAGCTCGCGCAGCGGGGTGCCGAATAGCGAGACGCTGCCGGCATCCGGGGCGAGCACCCCCGAGGCCACGCGCAGGAGCGTCGTCTTGCCCGCACCGTTCGGGCCCACGATCCCGAGCACCTCGCCCTCGCGCAGGGCGAGCGAGAGCTCGGCCAGGAGGTCGCGCTCGCCGCGCCGCACGCGGATCCCGTCGAGCTCGAGTGCGCTCACGGGAAGAGCCCCCGGGTGTTCTCGCGCCGCAAGAGCCACAGGAAGAGCGGCCCGCCGGCCAGGGCCGTGAGCGCGCCGACCGGCAGCTCGCGACCCGGCAACAGGCTGCGCGCCGCGCCGTCGCAGAGGATCAGGAAGCTCGCGCCGCAGAGCGCCGACGCGGGCACGAGCAGGCGGTGGTCCGGCCCGAGCACGAGGCGCAGCAGATGCGGGACGATCAGGCCCACGAAGCCCACGAGGCCTGCGACCGAGACGGCGGCGCCGACCATGAGCGAGGTCGCGAGCAGCAGCGCGCGCTGCTCGCGCTCGACGTCGACACCGAGCTGGCGCGCGGATTCCTCTCCGAGCGCGAGCAGGTTCAGGTTGCGGCTGCGCGGGAGCGAGAGGGCCAGCCCGATCGCGAGCAGCAGCGCCACGAAGCCCACCGTGGGTCCGCGCACGGCCGAGAGGCTCCCGATCAACCACAGGAAGATGCTGGTTCCCTCGGCCATGCCCGAGAGCGATGCAACGAATACGATCGCCGCCGAGGCCACCGCGTTGAAGACCACGCCGGTCAGGAGCAGCGAGCCCGGGAGCGCGCGGCCGCGGTGCCCCGCCACGGTGTAGAGCAGCGCGGTCGCGAGGAGCGCGCCCGCGAAGGCCGCGGGCGGGACGGCCGCGTGGCCGAGGCCGAGGCCCCTGCCGAAGCCCAGCACGAAGACTCCCGCGAGCGCCGCGCCTCCCGAGATGCCGAGCACGAAGGGATCCGCGAGCGGGTTGCGCAGCAGTCCCTGGAACAGCGCGCCCGCCGCGGAGAGCGATGCGCCGACCAGCGCCGCGAGCAGCACGCGCGGCAGGCGCACGCGCCAGACGATGTCGGCCGCTGGGCCGGAGGGCGCGTCGCCGACCAGGGTCTGCCAGACCACGTCGGGCGACAGACCCGAGGGGCCCAGCGCGAGCGCGAGTGCCGCCACCGCCGCGAGGACCCCGGCCTGCGCGGCCAGCACCCGCGCGACGCGAGCCGCCGTGAGCCGCCTCACTGCGCAGCCGCTTCCGGGCGCGCGAGCGCGCGGCGCAACACCGCGAGCGCGCGATCGAGGTGGGGCCCCGGCATCGTGACCTCGCTCGCCGCGACCGGGATCACGCGCCCGCGCGCGACCGCCGGCAGCGACGGCCAGCGCGCCCAGTAGCGCGCCGCGGGCTCGGGATCCTCGCTCGCGTCGAGGATCGCATCGGGCTCGGCGGCGAGGAGCCACTCGAGGCCGACCCGCGGATAGGGATCCGCGAGGCCCGCTCCCAGATTCTCGACACCCGCCGCGCGCAGCAGCGCGTCGAGGAAGCTGCCGCGGCCCGCGATGAAGAGCGGGTCGCGCTGCAACACGAGCACGGCGCGTTCGCGCGGAGCCGTGTCGGGCGCAGGCACCAGGGCTGCGCGAAGCGCGGCGACGCGCGCGGCGGCCTCGCGCTGCCGGCCGATCCTCGCGCCGACCTGCTCGATCGACGCGAGCAACTCCTCGAGACTCAGATTGGCCGCCGCGAGCACCGGCACGCCGAGCGACTCGAGCTGCTCGCGCAGCGCGCGCTGCTCGGCGCTCGGCACGAGCACCACGAGGTCGGGCTCGAGCGCGAGCACCGCCTCGAGACTCGGATTGAAGAGGCCGCCCACGCGCGGCAGCTCCGCCACCGAGGGCAGCAGGCGCGCCGAGAAATCGTCGACGCCGACGAGCAGCTCGCGCGCGCCGAGCGCGAGCAGGGTCTCGGTCAGCGACGGGTTCATCGACACGACGCGCCGGACCGGGGCTGGGACGGCGGACGTGCCTGCGGCGAGCGAGAGCAGCCACGCGGCCGCCGGGACGACCCACAGCGGGAGCGCGCGGGCCAGCCGGCGGGATCGCATCTGCAGTTCTTATTCCGCCCGGCGCGCGGCCGCCAGCCTGTCGCGCGCGCGGCGGGTGCTGCGCCGGGGCGGCTGGGGCGGGAGACGCCTCGCGGCGCCTCCCGCCGGGCCGCTACTCCAGCTGGGCGGTGGTCTTGCCCTCGATCGCGAGATGCGGCCGCAGCCGCTCGAAGCCCGCGCTGCCGATCCCCTTGACCTCGAGCAGCTCGTCCACGGACTTGAAGCCGCCGCGGAGCTTGCGCGCCTCGATCACGGCCCTGGCCCGCGCCTCGCCGATCCCGGGCAGCAGCTGCAGCTCCTCGGCCGTGGCGGTGTTGAGGTTCACGACTCCGGTGAGCTTGCCCTCCGCGGCCAAGGCCGCGCCCTGGCCGAGGAGCAGGCTCGCCGCGAGCAGCGCGAGCAGTGCCTCGCGTGCGCGCGCGCGCACGCCCAGCAGATTCCGAATCGCCATGTCGTCGATCTCCCCGGGACCGGGTGAGATGGAAGCCCGGCGGGCCGACCGCGAGGGCGGCCGCGCGGCGTCAGTGGTCTCTCGACACCGTGTAGTGCACGGCGGCGAGCAGGTCCTCCTTCGCGCGCCCATCGGGGAAGGGCGCGATCGCGGCGGCGGAGCGGGCGGCGTGCTGATGCGCGCGCCGCATGCTGTCCTCGACACCGCGGTAGCGCGCGACGAGCGACAGCACGGGCTCGAGGTCGAGCGACGCGCGCGCTTCGTCGGCATCTGGGCCGAGCAGCTCGAGCTGTTGCGCGTTCTTGAGCACCGCGCCGATCTGCTCGCGCTCGGCGGGCGTGCAGCGCTTGACCGTGAGCAGGAGCGGCAGTGTCACCTTGCCCTCGCGCAGGTCGCCGTGGCGCGGCTTGCCGAGCGCCTCCTCGCCCGCGCTGTAGTCGAGGGCGTCGTCGCGCAGCTGGAACGCGATGCCGAGCTCGCGGCCGTACTCGGCGAGCTTGCGGCGCTCCGCGCGCGTCACGCCGCCCGGGATCGAGCCGATCTCGCAGGCGGCGGCGAGCAGGATCGCGCTCTTGCGCTCGATCACCGCGAAGTAGTGGCTCTCGCTGATCTCCGGGTCGAAGCTCTTCTCGAGCTGGAGCAGCTCGCCCTCGGCCATCTGCCGGATCGCGTCCGCGAAGATCCACAGGATGTCCGGGTTGCCGTCCTCGACGATCATCGCGGAGGAGCGCGCGTAGAGGAAATCGCCGGCCAGCACCGCGCGCCGGTTGCCCCAGAGCGCGTTCGCCGAGGGGCGGCCGCGCCGCAGCTCGGAGAGATCGACGACGTCGTCGTGCAGCAAGGTGGCGGTGTGGATCAGCTCGATGGCCGCGGCGAGCTGGATCCGGCGCGGGCCCGTGTAGCCGCACAGCTCCGCCGCCACGAGCAGCAGCGCAGGGCGCATCCGCTTGCCGCCCGAGCCGAGCACGTGCCGGCCGAGCAGCGCGACGAGCTCCGAGGGCGATGCGAGCTGCTCGCGCATCGCCTCCTCGACTAACGCGAGGTCCGGCGCGAGGCGCTCGAGCGAGGCGGCGAAGGCGGCGGCGGTTCCAGTCATCGGCGCGGCCAAGCTAGCCGTGGCCCGCGCCGCTGTCAAAGCCCTCGAACGCCAGAAAGTGTTGAAATTTCAGCAGGTTGACTCCAGTTCACACGGCGCCGGCCGAGCGTGGATGGGGGTTCACGCGCGGGCTCTGCGGGCGCCCGCCGGTCTCGGCCAGCCAGCCCAGCGCAGCGGCCAGGTCCCGGAAGCGCAGCGCGCGCGCAGCGCCGCGCGCCGGAACTGCGGCCGCGCCGGCGCCCTCCGGCACCAGGAGCCGCGAGAAGCCGAGGCGCGCGGCCTCGCGCGCGCGCAGCTCGAGGCGCGCGACCCGGCGCAGCTCCCCGCCGAGCCCGACTTCGCCACACGCGGCGACGTCGCTCGGCAGCGGGATGTCGAGGCGACTCGAGGCCAGCGCGAGCGCGACGCCGAGATCGGCCGCCGGCTCGCTCACGCGGACGCCGCCCGCCACGTTCACGTAGACATCGCGCGAGAGCATGTCGACGCGGCCGGTGCGGTCGAGCACCGCGAGCAGGAGTGCGAGGCGCCCGTCGTCGAAGCCGATGCAGGTCCGGCGCGCGGTGCCATACCCCGCCGGCGCCACCAGCGCCTGGATCTCGACCAGCATCGGCCTCGAGCCCTCGAGCAGCGGCACGATGCAGGAGCCCGGCGCGCCGCTGCGGCGCTCGGCCAGGAAGAGCTCGCTCGGGTTCTCGACGCCGGCGAGGCCCTCGCCGGTCATGCTGAACACGCCGACCTCCTGCGTGGAGCCGAAGCGATTCTTGCTCGCGCGCAGCAGCCGGAAGGGGTGCGCCCGCTCGCCCTCGAAGTTCAGCACCACGTCGACGAGGTGCTCGAGCACGCGCGGCCCGGCGAGCATGCCCTCCTTGGTCACGTGGCCGACGAGGATCAGCACGGTGCCCTGCGCTTTCGCCGTCGCCGCGAGCAGCGCCGCGCACTCGCGCACCTGCGCGACCGAGCCCGGCGCCGACTCGATGCGCGAGCTCTGCTGCGTCTGGATCGAGTCGACGATCACGACCGCGGGGCGCGCCGCGCGCCAGGGCTCGGCCAGCGCCTCGACGCGCGTCTCGGCGATCACGAGCAGCTCCTCGGGCAGGCGCGGCAAGCGCTCCGCGCGCAGGCGCAGCTGCTCGGGGCTCTCCTCGCCGGTCACGTAGAGCACGCGGCCGCGCTGCTCGAGACCAGCTGCGAGCTGGAGCGAGAGCGTCGACTTGCCGACACCGGGCTCCCCGCCGAGCAGCACGACCGAGCCCGGAACGAGACCGCCGCCGAGCACGCGGTCGAGCTCGGGCACCCCGGTCGCGAGACGCGGCGCGGCCGTCGCGTCGATCTCCGCGAGCCGGCGCGGCCTCGCGGAGTCTGCGCTCCCGGCGGCGTCGACCGCGAGCCGGTCGAGGCGTGGCCCGGCCGGCGCGCCGGCGCTCTCGGGCTCCTCGACGAGGCTCTCCCAGGCGCTGCAGGTGGGGCAGCGGCCGAGCCAGCGCGGCTGCCGCGCGCCGCACTCCGTGCAGGTATAGACACTCCGGGGACGCGCCACGGCGGCGCAGTGTAACCGCAGCGCTCCGTAAACCCGCGCCGCACAGGCCGGTTGACAGGCTCCTCGCGCCCTGCGTAGCTTGCCGGCCCAGCTGCGAAATCCGAGGAGGCTCTCCCGCGATGTCCGATTCGACGCCCGCTCCCGACCCGTACGCCCGCCTGGCCGAGCGGGCGCTCCGGGGCGACGCCCCGAGCGAAGCCGAGGCGCTCTGGATGCTCGACGGCCCGGACGTCGCGCTGCTCCCGCTGCTGCACGCGGCCTACGCGCCGCGCGCGGCGAAGTTCGGCCGCCGCGTGATGGTGCACGTGCTGAACAACGTCCAGAACGGGCTCTGCCCGGAGGACTGCGGCTACTGCTCGCAGTCGCGCGACTCGACGGCGGAGATCCGCAAGTACGCGATGAAGAGCGAGCAGGAGATCCTCGACGGCGCGGAGCAGGCAGCGCTCGCGGGCGCGACCCGCTACTGCATGGTGCTCTCCGGGCGCGGGCCGACGCTCGCGCGCACGCGCGAGCTCGCGCGCCTGATCCAGCGCGTCAAGCAGCGCTTTCCGATCGAGGTGTGCCTCTCGGTCGGCCTGCTCGAAGAGGAGCACGCGCAGATCCTCGCCGACGCCGGCCTCGACCGACTGAACCACAACCTGAACACGAGCGAGTCCCACTACGCCGAGATCTGCTCGACCCATCGCTTCGAGGACCGCGTCCGCACGCTGGTCGCGGCGCGCAAGTGCGGCATCGAGCCCTGCAGCGGGCTGATCCTCGGCATGGGTGAGGCGAGCCGCGACGTCGTCGAGGTGGCCTTCCGGCTGCGCGAGCTCGAGGTGCCGTCGATCCCGGTCAACTTCCTCGTCCCGATCGAGGGCAATCCGGTCCAGAGCGACGGCTCGCTCGATCCGCAGCGCTGCCTGCGCGCGCTGTGCATGATGCGGCTCGTGAACCCCGGGGCCGAGATCCGGGTCTCCGCGGGCCGGGAAGGCCATCTGCGCGGTCTGCAGAGCCTCGCGCTCTGGCCCGCGAACTCCCTCTTCGTCGAGGGCTACCTCACGACGCGCGGCGACGCGGTGGACGAGACCTATCGCATGATTCGCGACGCCGGCTTCGAGGTCGACGGCAATCCGCTCTACGCCGAGCGGCAGGCCGGAGCCGAGGCTGTCGCGGGCGGCTTCCGCCTGCCGGGCGGCGATGGGCAGGTGTTGCGGCCCGAGGTGCGCCGGGCCAGCCAATGAGCGTCGACCAGATCGCCGGCGCTGCGCTCGCCGCGATTCGCGAGCGCGGCACCTATCGGCGCATGCGGGTGCTCTCGGGCGCGCAGGGACCGCGCATGCGCGTCGACGGCCGCGACGTGTTGCTCTTCGCGGGCAGCAACTATCTCGATCTCGCGCAGCATCCCGAGCTCGTGGAGGCGTCGGCGCGCGCCGCGCGCGCGCACGGCTGCGCCGCGGGCGGCTCGCGCCTGATCACGGGGAACCTCGAGCTGCACGAGGCGCTCGAGGCGGAGCTCGCGGCCTTTTTCGGCCGCGGGTCCGCGCTCTGCTTCGCCACCGGCTACATGGCCAACCTCGGCGTGATCCCGGCACTGGTCGGGCCCGGCGACGCGGTGATCTCGGACGCGCTCTGCCACGCCTCGATCATCGACGGCTGCCGCCTGTCTCGCGCCGAGGTGCGCGTGTTCCCGCACGCCGAGCTCGAAGCGCTGGAGCGGACGCTGCGCGACCTCGCGGGCGGCGGGCGGCGGATCCTGGTCGCCGTCGATGGCGTCTACAGCATGGATGGCGACCTGGCGCCGCTCGCGGAGCTCGTCCCGCTCGCGCACCGCCATGGCGCGCTCGTGCTGCTCGACGACGCGCACGGAACCGGCACCCTCGGTGCCCGGGGCCGGGGCTCGGCCGAGCTCTGCGGGGTGCTGGACCAGGTCGACATCCTGGTGGGCACGCTCGGAAAATCGCTCGGCTCCTTCGGCGCATTCGCCGTCGGCAGCGGCGGCCTGCGCGACCTGCTCGTGAACACCGCGCGGAGCTTCATCTTCAGCTGCGCGCTGGCCCCGCCCCAGGTCGAGTCGGCGCGCGCGGCGCTCGCGCTCGTCGAGCGCGAGCCGTGGCGCCGCGAGCGGCTGCAGGCGCTCGCGGCGCGCCTGCGCGCGGGACTGGCCGCCCTCGGCGTGTCCACGGCGCCGAGCGCGACCCACATCGTTCCAGTCCAGATCGGCGGCAACGAGGAGACGATGGCGGTCAGCGAAGCCCTGCTCGAGCGGGGCTTCTATGCGCAGGGGATCCGCCATCCGTCGGTGCCGCGCGGCACTTCGCGGCTCCGCATCACGCCGATGGCGGGACACGCCGAGGCGGACGTCGACGCTCTGGTCGCAGAGCTCGGGGCCGTGCTTCCCGCCGGCGTGAGCCGCAGCGCGCAGCGGCCCCGGCCGCAGGGGCACGCCGCGTGAGCCACGGCTTCCGCGGCGTCTTCGTGACGGGCACGGACACCGGCGTCGGCAAGACGCGCGTGTCCTGCGCGCTCGCGATCGGCCTGCGGCAGCGCGGACTCGATGTCGGGGTGATGAAGCCGATCGAGACCGGCGTGGACGCGGACGGCCCGCAGGACGCGCTCGCGCTGCGGGACGCCTCGGGCTCGCAGGATCCGCTCGACGAGATCTGCCCGGTGGCGCTCGCGCTGCCCGCGGCGCCGGCCGTCGCCGCGCGCGACGCGGGTCAGCCGATCGCACTCGACCGGATCGAGCGCGCCTTTCGACGCCTGCGCGCGCGCCACGACTGCGTGGTCGCGGAAGGTGCGGGCGGCCTGCTGGTGCCCGTGACCGAGGCGCTCTCGATGGCGGATCTCGCGCGCCGCCTCGGCTTGCCGCTCCTGGTCGTCGCGCGCGCGGCGCTGGGCACGATCAATCACACGCTGCTCACGCTCGAGGCTGCAGTCGCGCGGGGGCTTCCGGTCCACGGCGTGGTGCTCAGCCATGCGCAGGCGCTCAGCGGGGAGGGCGAGCGCCTGAACCTGGGCGAGCTCCGCCGGGCGCTGGGCCCGGCCCTGCTCGGCGAGCTGCCCCACCTCGCGCCGGGTGTGCCGACCCCGCGAGATTGGATCGACCTCGAGCGCCTGGTCTCGCCGAGCTGAGCCTCAAGTGGAGGGGAAAGCCCACCGATCCACTCGCAGATGGGGAGCCGTCTTCCCAGAGCGACGAGGGGACAGGTGCCGGCTGCCGCGCCGAACAAGACCGCCGACAGGCTCGCCAAGATCGCGGAGGACCTCGAGCTCCTCGACCACAAGCTCGGCGCGCTCAAGCTCGCCTACGAGCAGTACTTCCTCGGCTCGCGGCCTCGGGAGCCCGTGCAGCTGCGCCAGGAAGTGCAGAAGCTCATCGCCTACTACTCGAACCTGGCGATTTCGAACACCTCGCAGCGCTTCAAGTTCAGCAGCCAGTGCTCGCGCTACCAGGCCTACAAGCGGCAGTGGGACGACGTCCTGCGCAAGATCGAGCAGGGCTCCTACACCCCGCATCGCTTCCGAGCCGACCTGCACCAGCGCGAGCGGGAGCACGCGGAGACTGCGCCCGCCGCCGCACCGGCCTCCGCCGCCTCGGCGCAGGCGGGCGCGGTCGAGTCGCTCTACGCCTCCTTCGTGGCCGCCCGGCGCCAGTGCGGTCAGGAGGTGCAGAGCCTCAGCCCCGAGCGCTTCGAGCAGATGCTCGGCCAGCAGGAAGCCCAGCTGCGCGAGCGCCTGGGTCCGGGCCCGCTGCGCTTCCGAGTCGTGATCGAGGAGGGTCGCGCGAAGCTCAAGGCGGCGCGGGTCAAGGGCTGAGCGCGAACGCCTCGGCCGGGCCGACTCGAGAAAACCGAAACGCCCCGGAGCTGCGGCTCCGGGGCGTTCGATTCCGGGACACCTCCGCTTCGGAGGTGGGCGCTCGGACCTAGCGGCGGCGCCAACCCGCTGCGGCGAGCGTGCCGATCGCGAGGCCGAGCATCGCGATGCCGTGCGGCTCGGGCAGCAGCCCGACCGAAGCGCTCGGCAGCGCAAAGGCGATGTTGGCACTGTTGTTGTCGAAGAGCGCGGTCGCAGTCGGGTCTCTCTCGTTGGTCGCGAAGATGTCGAGCCCGTCGGTCGCCGTGTTGGCCGTGGTGACGAAGACCATGCGCGCGAAGGCCAGCGTCAGATTGTTGGGACCCAAGCCGAGTGTGAAGAGGTCGAAGCCGAAGAGCTGGCCCTCGGGACCGGCGCTCCCGCTCTCGACGCTCTTGGTGAGGCCCTGCGCGATCGGCACGAGGTTCCTGTTGGCCTTCGCGTTGGCCCAGGTGATCTCGCTGAAGCCCAGGATGTTGAGCTCGTTGCCGCCGTCCGTATCGAACTCGATGTCGAGGCCGAAGGACGAGACGCCGTTGGCGTCGATGCCGACGACGTAGTCGAGCGTCAGCGTGACGCCGGCGCCCGACACCTGGACCGCGTTGGTGCCGATGCCCGTTGCGCTCGGATCCGATGCAGCGGTCCAGATCAGATTCACTGTGGTAGCCGAGACGCTGCCGGCCCCGGTCAGCAGGAACAGGCCCGCGATCAGACAGACGAGAGAGGACTTCCGCACGATGCTATCTCCTCGAGGTTTCCGTTCGGTCTCACGCTTCGGCACAAAGCCCTGCGAAATCAAGCGGATCGTCACAATACCTGCGGGGCTCACGCGCGTCAACCAGCGGCTCATTCGCGAATCCCGATTCCGCGCGGCGACGCGACCGCCCGCCCGACCTCAGATCTATGCTGCGAAAGGCCCCCGATCAACCCCAATTCCAGTGATGCTCCAAGCCTTTTTCGAAGCGGGCGCGGCGCTCGCAGCCGATCAGGGTCCCCCGCGCCGGCTCACTGCGAGGCGGTTTCGAGCGCGCTCGAGCGCGGCTTCGTACTCGAGCACGCGCGCGGCCTCGGCATCCCGCGGCAGCGCCGCGAGACCCTGCTCGGCGCGCTGCTGCGCGAGCTCGGCGCGCGCGGCGTCGATGTCGTCGGCGAGCTCGCAGGCCTCTGCGAGCACCGAGACCGCGTGCGCCGAGACGTCGGCGAAGCCCTCTGCGATCGCGGCATAGCGGCTGCGGCCCCCGGACTGGATCGCGAGCTCGCCGATCCGCACGGGAGTCAGGAAGCGCTCGTGCTCGGGCAGGACGCCGAAGTCGCCCTCCGAGCCCGGCACGAGCACGCTGTCCACCGGGCCCTCGAAGACCGCACCCTGGGGCGTGAGGATCGATAGCTGAAGCGGCATCCCTGCGTGGCTCCCTTCGCCTGCGGCTCACTCTGCGCGGCGCGACCCCGTGCTAGGCGAGCTTGCGCGCCTTCTCGACGGCCTCTTCGATCGTGCCGACCATGTAGAAGGCCTGCTCGGGCAGCTCGTCGTGCTTGCCCTCGAGGATCTCCTTGAAACCGCGGATGGTGTCCTCGAGGCGCACGTACACGCCGGGGGTGCCCGTGAACTGCTCGGCGACGTGGAAGGGCTGGGACAGGAAGCGCTGCAGCTTGCGCGCGCGCGCGACCGTCAGCCGGTCCTCCTCCGAGAGCTCGTCCATTCCGAGGATCGCGATGATGTCCTGCAGGTCCTTGTACTTCTGCAGCTGCTGCTGCACGCCGCGCGCGATCCGGTAGTGCTCCTCACCCACGACCTGCGGATCCAGGATCCGGCTCGTCGAATCGAGCGGATCCACCGCCGGGTAGATCCCGAGCTCGGCGATCGCGCGCGAGAGCACGGTCGTCGCGTCGAGGTGGGTGAAGGCCGTGGCCGGCGCGGGATCGGTCAGGTCGTCGGCGGGCACGTAGATCGCCTGGACCGACGTGATCGAGCCCTTCTTCGTCGACGTGATCCGCTCCTGCAGCTCGCCCATGTCGGTGGCCAGCGTCGGCTGGTAGCCCACCGCGGACGGGATCCGGCCGAGCAGCGCCGACACCTCGGAGCCCGCCTGGGTGAAGCGGAAGATGTTGTCGATGAAGAGCAGCACGTCCTTGCCCTCTTCGTCGCGGAAATACTCGGCCGCCGTGAGTGCCGAGAGACCGACGCGCGCGCGCGCACCCGGCGGCTCGTTCATCTGGCCGTAGACGAGCGCCGCCTTGTCGAGCACGGTGGTGCCGTCCGAGAGCTTCGCGTCCATCATCTCGTGCCAGAGGTCGTTGCCCTCGCGCGTGCGCTCGCCGACGCCGCCGAACACCGAGTAGCCCGAGTGCTCCTTCGCGATGTTGTTGATGAGCTCCATGATCACGACGGTCTTGCCGAC